>Ga0315281_10010285_pt1 | contig 12903 bp, 13 predicted proteins | sample YL17G07_0_MG_FD_204540 | JGI IMG/M metagenome (GOLD analysis project Ga0315281, IMG submission 204540) | Sediment microbial communities from Yellowstone Lake, YNP, Wyoming, USA - YL17G07_0 | ecosystem: Environmental > Aquatic > Freshwater > Lake > Sediment | place: USA: Wyoming | collected... | reverse complement strand
GCAAGCGGACGGTCTTTGGTGCGCTTGACGTGCGCGTCGAAATTCCGGTCCGCGAGGTCGTTCATGACGCAGCCGGCGGAGCGCATCAACAGCGTGCCGAGGGAGAAAATCCAAACTATCATCCACGCCGGGCGGCCGTCCGCGGCGATCCACAATGCCCACAGGGTCGGCCACAACAGCAGCAGGGTACCGATGGGCTTATCGAGCCGCATCAGCTTTTCGTAGAGCGTCAGCCGCCGCATGATCCGGGCGAGGTTCATATCCTCAGAACTCGTTTCAAAATGAGGGGATACCTCCCCTCATACTCCCCTAAATCGGCCGCCTAACGAAATTAGGCGCTCTTAAACCTTCATCAATTCGCTGGCTCCCGCCAGCCAGCGCGCCAAGTGCCGCCGCGCATGCTCCGGGTGCTGGCGCAGCAGTTGCGGCGCCAGATCGCGCGCCGCCTCGAGCAAGTCAACATCGCGCTCGATGTCGGCAAATCTGAGCAGCGGCGCGCCGCTCTGGCGCACGCCCAGATACTCGCCCGGTCCGCGCAACAACAGGTCCTGGCGCGCGATCTCGAAACCATCGCCCGACTCGTACACCACCTTGAGCCGGGCACGCGCGAGCTCCCCCAGCGGTTTCTGAAACAGCAGGATACACGCGCTGTCGGCCACGCCGCGCCCGACCCGGCCGCGCAACTGGTGCAGTTGCGCCAAACCGAAGCGCTCGGCGTGCTCGATGATCATCAGCGAGGCGTTGGACACGTCGACGCCGACCTCGATCACCGTGGTCGCCACCAGCAGCTGGATTCTGCCCGCGGCGAAATCGGCCATCACCGCGGCCTTGTCCGGACCCGCAAGCCGCCCGTGCACCAGGCCCACCTTGAGATCCGCGAATTCGGCGGCGAGGCGCGCATGGGTATCGAGCACGGTCTGCAGCTGCAGCGCCTCAGCCTGGCTGCGGCCGGGGTGCCGTCCCCGCGCTCGCGCGCCGCTCGCATCCGCCTCCGCCGCCGCGCTGTTGTCTTCTATCAGCGGGCATACCCAGTACGCCTGGCGTCCGGCGCGGCAGGCATCGCGCACCCGCGCGAGCACCTCATCGCGGCGCTCGGCCGCGATCAGCTTGGTCATGACCGGTTTTCTGCCCGGTGGCAGTTCGTCGATCAGCGATACGTCCAGATCGGCGTAATAGCTCATCGACAGCGTGCGCGGGATGGGCGTGGCGCTCATCATCATCTGGTGCGGCTCCGCGCTGCGCGCGCCGTTGGCGCCCGAGCCCTCGGGGTTCGAACCCTTGGCGCGCAAGGCCAGGCGCTGCCGCACGCCGAAGCGGTGCTGCTCGTCGACGATGGCCAAGCCCAGCGACTGGAACTCGATGCCTTCCTGGAACAGCGCGTGCGTGCCCACCGCAACCCGCGTCACGCCCGACGCTATGTCCGCGGCAGCCGCGGCGCGCTCCTTCTTCTTCTGGCTGCCCGAGAGCCAGGTGAGCTGCACCCCCATGGGGACCAGCCATTCGGAGAATTTGCGGTAATGCTGCTCGGCCAGGATTTCGGTGGGCGCCATCACCGCCGCCTGCAGCCCGTTTTCCACCGCGCGCAGGGCCGCCAGCGCCGCCACCACGGTCTTGCCGCTGCCGACATCGCCCTGCAACAGGCGATGCATGGGGTGTGCCTGGGCCATGTCGCGTTCGATCTCGGCCCAGGCCCGGGTTTGCGCGCGCGTCAGCCGGAAGGGCAGACGCTGCAGCAGACCCGCGGTCAAAGCGCCGGCCCGGTCCAGCGCCGGCGCGGTCTTGCTCTTGCGCTCGCGGTAATGCAGGCGCATCGACAGTTGCTGCGCCAGCAACTCTTCCAGCTTCATGCGCCGCCAGGCGGGGTGGGTGCGCTCGGTGAGGGCGCGCGCATCGTCGCCGGGCCGCGGCCGGTGCAAGGCGTCGATGGCGTCGCGAAACGCGGGCATGCCAAAGCGCCCGGCGATGTCCGCCGGCAGGGTTTCGTCGAGTTCGCATCGGGCCAGGGCCTGCGCGATCAGGCGGCGCAAGGCCGCCTGCGGCAGCCCGGCCGTGGTCGGATACACCGGCGTCAGCGCCTCGGGCAACGGCGCGCCCGCCGGCACAATGCGATAGCGCGGGTGCACCATTTCCGCCCCGAAGAATCCCGGACGCGCTTCGCCGAAGACCCGCACCCGCGCTCCCGGGGCCAACGCCTTCGCCTGGCTGCCGTAAAAATTGAGAAAGCGCAGGTACAGCAGGCCGCTCTCGTCCTCGATCTTGCAGATGAGCTGACGCCGCGGGCGATAGCCGATCTGGCTGTCGATCACCGTACCCTCGACCTGCACCGGAGCGCCCTCACGCGCCTCGGCAATCGGAGTGAGGCGGGTCTCGTCCTCGTAACGCAGCGGCAAATGCAGCACCAGATCGAAGTCGTGGTGAATGCCCAGTTTTGCGAGCTTCGCCTTCAGCGAAGAGGAAGGAGCCGGGGCTGCGGGTCTGGCCTTTGCCGGTTTGCGTGACCGAGCCTGCCCTGCGACGACAGCGCGCACGGCTTTGCCCTTCCCTCCCCCCTCCTCTAGGCTCATTGAATGACCAGTATCGCGTCGGCCTCGACCAAGGCGCCGCGCGGCAGTGAGGCGACGCCGATTGCGGCGCGCGCCGGATAGGGCTCCCTGAAATAGGCGGCCATGACTTCGTTGACCCTGGCAAAATGGGCGAGATCGGTGAGGTAGATCGTCAGCTTGGCGGCGTCATCCAGCGATCCGCCGGCGGCCTCGGCCACCGCCTTCAGATTGTCGAACACGCGCTTCACCTGCGCATCAATGCCCTCGACGAGCCGCATGGTCGCGGGGTCGAGGCCGATCTGGCCGGAAAGATAAATCGTGTCGCCGCAGCGCACCGCCTGCGAATAGGTGCCGATCGCGCTCGGCGCATGAGGGGTCGATATCACGGCTTTGGGCATGGCTGGCAAATCCTCCGCTGTTGCATTCGCAATACGCGCCTATAATTGCGGCTCGGCCGCGAATGGCGTCCTATCATTGCCGAATCTTACAATGACCTCAGCCGTCATCGCCAATCTGCAGAAACTCATCGGCACGCCGCGCGACGGCGCGTTGCTGCGTTTTTCCCTCGGCAGCGAGTACCTGAAGAGCGGTGATGCGCACGACGCTCAACTGCAGTTGAGCGAGGCGGTGGCCAGGGACCCGGCGTATTCGGCCGCATGGAAGCTGCTCGGCACAGCCCTCACCGAAATCGGACGGCCGCAGGCCGCGCTCGATGCCTACCGCCAGGGCATCGCCGTGGCCGAGAAAAAAGGCGACAAGCAGGCGGCCAGGGAGATGACGGTCTTCGCCAGGCGTATCGAGAAGCAACTCGGGTCCAACCCCTCGTCCTGAATCGCCGCGCCATGTCCCTATACACGGAACTGCGCACCAAGGTCATCGGCGCGCCCCTGGACCCACTGAGCGCGGAAACGCGCCACAACATCGCGCTGGTGGCGTTTTTCGCCTGGGTGGGCCTGGGCGCGGACGGCATCTCTTCCTCCTGCTATGGCCCGGAAGAGTCGTTCCGGGCGCTCGGCGAGCATACCGGCCTCGGCCTGTATCTGGCCCTGGCCACCGCGGCCACGGTATTCATTATCGCGCTCGCGTACAACCAAGTCATCGAATTGTTTCCGACCGGCGGCGGCGGCTACCGCGTCGCCACCAAGCTCATCGGGCCGTACGCCGGGGTGACCTCCGGCGCCGCGCTGGTGCTGGACTATGTGCTCACCATCGCCATTTCCATCGCCAGCGGCGTGGACGCGCTGTTCAGCCTGCTCCCGCTCGGCTTCCAGCAGTACAAGCTTCCTGCCGAAGTCGGCCTGATCGTCCTGCTGATCGTGCTCAATCTGCGCGGCATGAAGGAGGTGATCAAGGTACTGCTGCCCATTTTTCTCGGCTTCGTCATCACCCACGCGTTCCTGATCGTGTACGGCCTGGGTTCCCATGCGGATCATCTGCCGCAACTGATCCCGGCCACGATCGAAGAGACCAGGTCGCTGTCGGGGCAACTGGGCTGGGCGAATGTCGCCGCGCTGATGCTGCTCGCCTACTCGCAGGGAGGCGGAACCTATACCGGGCTGGAAGCGGTGTCGAACAACGTCAATGTCCTGGCCGAACCGCGCGTGAAGACCGGCAAGATCACCATGCTCTACATGGCCATGTCGCTTGCCTTCACCGCCGGGGGCATCATCCTCCTCTACCTGTTGTGGGACGCGAAGCCGGTCGAAGGCCAGACGCTGAACGCCGTCGCGTTCGGCGCCATTATCGAAAGCCTGGGATGGGATCCCTGGGTCAACCGCACGGCGCTGTGGACGGTTCTTGCCCTGGAAGGAGGCCTACTGTTCGTCGCCGCCAACACCGGCTTTCTGGGCGGTCCGGCAGTACTGTCGAACATGGCGGCCGACTCCTGGGTGCCGCACAAATTCCGCTACCTGTCCACCCGGCTGGTCACCGAAAACGGCATCCTGGTGATGGGCCTCGCCGCGCTCGGCATCCTGATCTGGACCCGCGGCAGCGTGTCGCTGCTGATCGTCCTCTACAGCGTCAGCGTGTTTCTGACGTTCGCCATTTCCTTGTTCGGCCTGTGCGTCTACTGGTGGCGGCAGCGCGAGGAGCCGGGCAAATGGATCGGACGCCTGGCGTTGTCGGCGACCGGCTTCCTGGTGTGCTCGGTGATCCTGGTGATGCTGCTGGTGGAGAAGTTCACCGAGGGCGGATGGCTGACGGCACTGATCATCGTCGCCATCATCGGCATCTGCCTCACCATCCGCAGGCACTACAACTGGGCCAAGGCGCAGATTCGCAAGGTCGACGAAATATTCGCCATCCAGCCTTTCGGCAGCGTCGTCACCGCTCCCAAACCCGATCCGTCTTTGCCCACCGCGGTGTTTCTGGTGGGATCGAGCCGCGGCGGCGGGCTGCATGCGCTGCTTTGGGTCCAGCGCATGTTTCCCAACCACTTTCGCAACTTCATCTTCCTCAACGCGCGCACCGTCGATTCGCACAGCTACGGCGGCAGCGAAGACATGAAAATGACGAAAATGGAAGCCAACGTCGCGCTCACCTATTTCGTCAATTTCTGCAACAGCAAGGGCTGGGCGGCAAAATCCTATCTGGCGTTCGGCACCGACCCGATCGATGAGGTCACCAAACTGGCGGAACAGGTGCACGAGGAATTTCCGAACTGCATCTTCTTCGCCAGCAAGCTGATTTTCGAGCAGGAAAACTGGTTCATCCGCCTGCTGCATAACGAAGCGGCTCTGGCGATCCAGCGGCGCCTGCACCTGCAGGGCAGACAGATGGTAATCTTGCCGATGAAGATTTGATTCCGGCCCCCTTGCAAGTCTGTCAAGGACCCGATCGAAGCCTCGCTAAACGCAACGGAGATACGCTATGACTCTGATGATGAAATCGGTGCTGATCACCGCCGGCCTCGGGCTGCTGTTCATAATCGTCGAATGGAACATGATGCGCAAGAAGAAGGAGGGGATTACCCCCGCCGACAAGAGAAATCTACGGGACTTGTTTTTCCTGACGCTGGGCGCCTGTGGGCTGGTGGCCTTCGCGGTGGCGAACCTGTTCTAGTTCTTGGGCCCGTGCGCCGGCCTCCCCCGAGCGCGCGCCCCCTATCGCTCCGGCCACGAACCGATCGCCACCGTACCGGAGTGCCACGATTCAGGCGAGGATGTGCCGAACCTGAGAAATCGCGCTTGATGAAGCGGTAGCCTGAACGATTTTCCCTGCTTGGCCGTGCGAACTGTGGGTATACTTGAAGCTTGCGTGTAGCCCTGCACAGCTGAGGTCTTGCGCCTCCTCGGAAGGTTTCATGCTGCACTTTCTCTCTTACTTCAATTCCCAGGACATCGCCATTGATCTGGGCACTGCGAACACCCTCATCTACGTGCGCGGCAAGGGGATAGTCCTCGACGAACCCTCGGTGGTCGCCATCCGGCAGGAGGCCGGACCCAACGGCAAGCAGGTAGTTGAGGCGGTCGGCCTCGCCGCCAAGGGCATGCTGGGCCGCACCCCGGGCAGCATCAAGGCGATCAGGCCGCTGAAAGACGGTGTGATCTCCGATTTCACCGTCACCGAGTTGATGCTCAAGCACTTCATTCGCAAGGTGCTCGATACCCGCATATTCACCCCCAGTCCGCGGATTATCATCTGCGTACCCAGCGGTTCGACCCAGGTCGAGCGGCGCGCGATTCGTGAATCGGCGATAGGCGCCGGTGCCTCAAAGGTATACCTGATCGAGGAACCCATGGCGGCGGCGCTGGGCGCCGGCCTTCCCGTGGGCGAGCCAACCGGTTCGATGGTGGTTGATATCGGCGGCGGCACGACCGAAGTCGGCGTGATTTCCCTGGGCGGGCTGGTCTACCAGTCGTCGGTGCGCGTGGGCGGGGACAAATTCGATGAGGCCATCATCAACTACGTGCGCCGCAATTACGGCATGTTGATCGGCGAGGCGACCGCCGAACAGGCCAAGAAGGCGATCGGGTCCGCGTTTCCCGGGTCCGAAGTGCGCGAGAAGGAAATGAAGGGCCGAAACCTCGCCGAGGGCATTCCGCGCAGCTTCACCATGTCCAGCAACGAAATTCTCGAAGCCTTGAGCGAGCCCCTCAACCGCATAGTGACCGCGGTCAAATCCGCGCTCGAACGCACCCCACCCGAGCTCGCCGCGGACATCGCCGAGAGGGGCATGGTGCTCACGGGCGGTGGAGCGCTGTTGCGCGATATCGACCGCTTGCTGATGGAGGAAACGGGCCTGCCCGTCAGCATCGCCGAAGATCCCCTGACCTGCGTCGCGCGCGGCTGCGGCCTGGCGCTCGAGGCGATGGATCGGTCGGGAATGCCGTTCGCGGTGGATTGAGCGGCCGGAGGGGCTTGCCTTAGGAACCCAGACGGAGATTGTGTCCGCAAGGCCCGACTGATCGCTGTGGAAATTCTGTCCAGACGAAGGGGGGGCCGGCCCTCAATAGCAGAACTAGCTGCGCAGTTCCGTAAACTGTTTGGCTAATTTAAGGCTTTGCCCCTGATAGTTCGCGTTGCTGTCTTGACCATAAAGGAGCTCGGGTCGTTCTGCCATACGCTCATATCGGAGCCAGCCGACAGTCTGTCCATGTTCGAGCAGAAAAGGGACCTCGTGTGAGCGCACTTCCAGAACCCCCCTGCTGCTTCCGGCTTTATTTGTCCTGGCATTCCAACCAAATCCTGGATCAAAAAAACCGGCATAGTGAACGCGGAATTCGCCGGCGCGGGTATCGTACGGCAGCATCTCTGCCGCATATTCCGGGGGCACCGCGATCGCTTCCTTCGTCATGAGAATATAGAACTCGTCGGGATCCAATATGAGCGAAGACGTTTTGTGGAAACGAATCGGCTCCCAGAAATCGAGCGGGTCATAGTCCCGCCTCTCCAGATCGATTCGCTTGGTGTGCTTTTTCGCGCGGTATCCGATCAGGCTGTCTTCCAAGCCGGAGCCTTCCAAATCCACTGTGAAAGGCAACATGCCCGTTTTGGTTGATCTCGGTTTCTTCTCATGATGGCTGAAATCTGCGATCTGGCCTTGGTTGAGCAGCAGCCTCCAGTCGGCGAAGGTGATGGATTTCGGCTCTTCCCCTCGTGTGCGGCGAAACCTTAGCTGATTCAAGCGGGTTCCGGTTCTTACCACCACACTAAAGCTTCTCGGCGCGACTTCTATATAGAGCTCACCTTTATAACCCTCTTTGACCTGGTCAAAAATGGTGGCTTCATCGGCAATCAAGCGCGTCAAAATATCCAGTCGGCCGGTTGAACTCTTCGGGTTGGCAAAAGCGGCTACCTCACTCCTCAGATTAATGGCTTCCAACAGCGGAATAACATATATCCGCCCTTTTTCCAGAACGGCGCCATGGCTGAGATCTATCTTGAAGTGGTCATACCGGTCATCAAGCTGTTTCATCTTATCGAGCACTCTCAATCCCTTGCCTGGAAGAAAGCTTGTATCGACCGGATAAGCCCATTCGCCGAGCCGCAGATCTATGCTGGCAGGCTGGACTTGGTCATCATCAAACTGCCTCAGCAAGGCCTTGATCTCGCCGTGTTTCAGCATCGCGTTGATCTTTTGACTCGGGAGTATCCCGGTATAGTCCCCCATGCGGTTGGGAGCCGTCGCACCTGGATTGGCCGGTAAATTGGTCTTCACCACAACGTCATTCATCGGAACCCCTCTTCTGTACGGGAAAGCTCGTAGGCGGTGCTGCGGCCGCCCTCCGGCGTCTTCGTCAACACGCCGATTGCCACCAATTCGTTGATGTCACGCAGCGCAGTGTCAGGCGAACACTTGGCAATAGCTGCCCACTTGCTGCTGGTGAGCTTGCCCTCGAACCCGTCAAGCAGGCGATTGAGCAACTTGATCTGCCGCTCGTTCATCGGCGTTCCCGCCCATCGTTGCCAGAAATTCGCCTTGACCAGTACGGCGGACAGCGTCACCTCTGCGCCCTGCATCGCACGCAACAGGCAACCCAGGAACCATTCAAGCCAGTCCGTCACGTCGAGCGAGCCCTTCTGGGTGCGCTCAAGCATGTCGTAGTAGTCCTTGCGTTCACCCTGGATTCGCGCCGACAGGCTGTAAAACCGCTGTGGCGATTGATCAGCACGAGCCAGTGCCATATCCCCGACTGCCCGGGCGATACGGCCGTTGCCATCGTCGAACGGATGGATCGTCACGAACCACAGATGTGCGAGGCCTGCCTTGACCAGCGGATCATCTTTCTGGTCGACGTTGAACCACAACAACAGGTCCGACATCTCGGCATTCAGCAAATTGGCGGGCGGCGCTTCGAAGTGCACCTTCTGCCGGCCTACCGCGCCGGACACCACCTGCATCGGGCCAGTCGAATCGTCTCGCCAGCTTCCGCTGCGAATTTGCATCGTGCCACTATAGCCTGTCGGGAAAAGCGCGGCGTGCCATCCAAACAATCGCTCTGGCGTCAGCGCCAGGTGATGATTTGCGGTTGCATCCAGCACCATGTCCACGACGCCATCGACGTGTCGGTCGGCGGGTGCCAGGGCACCGATATCCACGCCCAGGCGTCGGGCGATCGAGGACCGGACTGCATCAGGATCGAGATGTTCGCCTTCAATCTCGCTGGTCTTGACCACGTCCTCGGTCAATACCTGCAAGGTGGCCTGCTCGCGCAGTCCCAGCCCCAGCGTCTGCATCCGGCCGAACAAATTGCCCTGTGCGCGATGAACCTGGCCGAGCAGACCCATCAGCCGCTGGACGTCATAGCGCCAGTGCGGCCAGTCCGGTTGCTGCCAGATGTAGACTTTTTCTCCGCTTCTCATGCGGTGATTATGCCGGCTAATCTCCGCAAAGGCAATATATTCTCCGCATAAATTGCTTGGAATAGTGGGATTATTCGCCGACATCGGGCAATTTCCGCTTCGCTGACCTCACCAGCCCGTCGAACTCGGCCTGGTTGGGCGGTTCAGCCTTGAGCTTGCCGATTCTCTGCAGGTTCTGGAGCTGTTCCTGAGCGGATGACATCCTCGTTTCCTAAGAGAACAATTCTTGGCTGATTGAGAACGCGGGTCACGAAATGATTGTCGCCCTGCATCTTCTTGACGAAATCTTCCGGAGAGTAAAGAGTGGGGCTCACCTTGCGGCCTAGCGTTTCTTCCGCTTTCGTTAGCGCCTCGAATAGGTGGCTATAACTCAGCCCTTCGGCAACGACCATCACGTCGATATCGCTGGTTGCCGTATCCGTGCCCTTGGCTACGGAGCCGTAGATGAAGGCGAAGCGGATCGCGTCCGCGTATTTCGACAGCGCGACACGCAAGACATCGGACAAGCCAAAGGTCTTGAGGGTAATTCCCCTGAGTTCCCGGAAGATAGGCGAATTCCGGTTAGCCTGATAGTGCTTCTGTCGGCCAATGACAGTCATGGTGACCAAGCCGGAGGCGGTCATTCGTTTCAATTCCCGTTCGAGTGCTCCCCGACCGGTCATTCCCAGCCTTTCTATTTCATTGGCGTAGAACGAGCGATCAGGCTGGCCGAACAGCAATCCAAGCACCCGCTGCTGAACGCCTGAAAACAGGACATCCGAAATTGAGACCGGTTTTTCGTTCCCCATATTGGGGATTATCGGCCCTAATATAGGGAACATCAAGAAAAACCTAACCGGGCTTGCCTTTCCCCATATTGGGAACTATCGGCCCCAATATGGGGTTCTAGCGCCCCTCTTCACGGCGCCCGTGTGCACGTTTTCCCGTCGGCGGGTGGTATGACGCGTAGTGCCGCCGGGAATCCGTCGAAAGAACCCTATGGCATCAAAGTTTCCGGCGCGGTTTTTTCGGAAAAGTGCCCGGTGGGCGAGAAAATCGCCCGGAAAACACCATTTCTTCCGAAAATCGCCCGCGCCCGGGCACCCCTTCACTCCGGCCGGCTAGTGGGAGTCCGCTTCCGCGAGAGTCGAATGTCGGATGTGGGTCGCGGGCCGCAGGCCAATCATGACATCATCGAAAGAATCAGGCCGTCACCTGTTCTGCCCGTCGGCCAGCCATACGACGTGGCGCCGGTTTGTCTTCTAATCCGATATCTAAAGTCAGATTGCTGGACAGCGTGTTGGTGGAGTGGAGGAGGATCGAACTCCCGACCTCCGCATTGCGAACGCGGCGCTCTCCCAGCTGAGCTACCACCCCATGGAGGTGCGGATTTTAGCGCTATTCCGGGTCGGCGACAATGCGTCGGTTGTTGCATGCGTCGGTTGTTGCCGGCCCGGGGCGGGGATATGATGCCCTTCATTCAATTCACCGCGACCCGGAGCCTGGATGCAGATCAACCCGCCGTTCGGCTACAAGGAAATCGCACCGCTATACAAGAACAATAAGGTAAAGCTGCCCGCGCCGGGTACCGTACCCGAGTTCTGCAAGCAACTCAACGCGATCCCGATCAGCTATAGCGAGTTTTCGGCGGCCTGCCGCGACTATCCCCTGGTATTTACCAGCGGCGACAATGGCAAGACCTACGCGCCGGTGGCGGTGTTGGGCCTCACCAACGGCGAGAACCTGTTCCTCGCGAACGGCGCCTGGGACAAGAACGTCTACGTGCCGGCCTACGTGCGGCGTTACCCCTTCTGCATGGCGCGGGTAACGCTGGACCGGGTGGAGCAGGCGGATCGCCTTATTTGCGTGGAAAAGACAGTTCTCGACGACACGGGTGAATCCATGTTCGACGGCCAGGGCAAGTCCCTGCCTAAATGGCAGCCGATTGAAAAGCTGCTGCAGGAGTATGAGGCCGATCTGGAGCGCAGCCGTGAAATGTCCGCCATCCTTTCCGACTACGCCCTGCTCGAGCCGTTCGCGATGCAGGCGCAGACCAACGCGGGAGCCGCGATGAACCTGACCGGCATGTACCGCGTGGGCGAGAAAAAATTGGAGTTTCTCAATGCCAGCCAGCACAAGAACCTGATCAAGAAAGGCGTGATGGGCCGCATCTACGCCCACTTGATCTCGCTGGACAACTTTGCGCGTTTGCTCGACCGTAAAGTCGGCAAGGCTGCGTGAGCGCGAAGGGCGGCATGGAAATGCCGCACCTCCCCTGAATCAATTCGACGACGCGCGCCTGAGCCGGTCGTTCACGCCCTGCCACTCCGGCGCCGAGGGCGGCGCCTCCACCAGGATCGCGTCGCAACTCAGATCGTCGAGGCGGCGCAGGCTCGCGTAAAGCTCGTGCGCGTAGCCCGCCGCCGCGCGCGGCGCCGTTTGCCAGCTCACGTCTTTCAAGCCTGGAGGCGCTGCGGCGCGCGCGAGCACGGCTAGCCTTTTTCCGCGCAGCCCCGCCAGCCTCGCCGGCAGTTCCGCCGCAGCCACGAGATAGAGCGGCGTGCGCGGCGCGTAATGGCTGGCCAGCGCGCCGGACACGCGCGGCGCCGCGGCATCCGGCAGATCTACCTCGGCGCCGAGCACCGCGGCAATCTGCGCCGGCGTGATTTCACCGGGACGCAACAGCACCGCGCGTCCGCGCGACAGGTCGACGATGGTCGATTCGATGCCCACGCCGCATGCGCCGCCGTCGAGCACGCAGTCCACGGCAGCACCAAGCTCGGCGCGCACATGCGCGGCCGTGGTCGGGCTGATGCGGCCGAACCTGTTGGCCGAGGGCGCGGCGACGCCGCTAAAAACGCGTCCGCCCTCCTCCCCGGCAAAGGCTCGCAATAATTCCAGCGCCACCGGATGCCCCGGGATACGCACGCCTACCGTGTCCTGGCCGCCGGTAACGCTATCGGACGCGCCGGCTGCGCGTTTCAGGATCAGGGTGAGCGGGCCGGGCCAGAATGCCGCGGCCAGCTTGCGCGCGGCGGCGGGAATTTCTCCTGCCCATAGCGGCAGCAATTCGATGCCGCCCAGGTGCACGATCACGGGATGGTCCTGCGGCCGCCCCTTGGCGGCGAAGATCTTCGCCACCGCGGCGGGATTGGACGCATCGGCGCCCAGGCCATAGACAGTTTCCGTCGGAAACGCGACCAATCCGCCGGCCCTCAGGATCGCCGCGGCGCGCCTGATCTCGGCTGGTGTAGGGAGGGTAGGCACGCGATCTGGGTGTGGTCGCCTCTCCCGCAACAGCCCGACGGGCGCAGGGGAGAGGGGAAATCAGGCCGTCAGCAAGCGCAGCGCTTCGCGGTATTTCTCGGCCGTCCTGGCAATGATGTCGGCGGGCAGGCGCGGCGCCGGCGCCTTCTTGTTCCATGGCTGCTGCTCCAGCCAGTCGCGCACGAACTGCTTGTCGAAGGAGGGCGGGCTCATGCCGACTTTGTATTCCGCCATCGGCCAGAAGCGCGAGGAATCGGAAGTGAGCATCTCGTCGATCAGGTAGACGCGGCCGGCGGCATCGGTGCCG
>Ga0315281_10010284_pt1 | contig 12904 bp, 6 predicted proteins | sample YL17G07_0_MG_FD_204540 | JGI IMG/M metagenome (GOLD analysis project Ga0315281, IMG submission 204540) | Sediment microbial communities from Yellowstone Lake, YNP, Wyoming, USA - YL17G07_0 | ecosystem: Environmental > Aquatic > Freshwater > Lake > Sediment | place: USA: Wyoming | collected... | reverse complement strand
GACGATTACAACGTGTACATCCCGTACACGAACGCGCTGGACCGTTTGGGAAAGGCGGAGATGGCTCGTCGCTTCCGGGAGATGGAAATGCTGGTGCTCGAGCGGCAACTGGAAATGGTGCCGGAAGACGTGCGCGCGCGCGTGCTGCTGGCGGCGGATTACGCCAACATCGGGCGTCTTGACGACGCCATCCGGCACGTGGAAATGGCGGTGGCGCTGCGCCCCAGTGATTCCAGCGTGCTGTACAACGCCGCGTGCACCTACGGCGTCCTGGGAAGGAAAGCAGAAGCGCTGGGGATGCTGCGTCGCGCGAAGGATGCGGGTTACTCGAACTGGGATTGGCCCCGCCAGGATCCCGACTTGATGTGCCTGCATGACGACCCGGAATTCCAGGCGTTGATTCCCGCTTGAGAGGTTTCCTCCGCGTCGCCAAGGACCGGCGAGTCGAACAGCAGAAAAAAGTCAGCAGCGTGCCGGATTGACTTGGTTCCAAGCAGCAGGTTAGGATGCGCTCGGCGTGATTTTCCTTTTCCCATGATTGGCGAGACGGTTTCACACTACCGCATTCTTGAAAAACTGGGCGGCGGCGGAATGGGCGTGGTGTACAAGGCCGAGGACACGCGCCTGCGCCGCACCGTGGTCCTGAAATTCCTGCCTCCGGAGACAGCGCACGATCCGGCCGCGCTGGAACGATTCCGCCGCGAAGCGCAAGCCGCCTCGGCGCTCAATCATCCGCACATCTGCACCATCTACGACATCGGCGAGGAAAACGGCAACGCGTTCATCGCCATGGAATTTCTGGACGGCCTGACGCTGAAACACCAGATCAACGGCAAGCCACTCAAAACCGAGCAATTCCTGGAGCTCAGCATTCAGATCGCGGACGCGCTGGACGCCGCGCACTCCGGCGGCATCGTGCACCGCGACATCAAGCCCGCCAACATTTTCGTCACCACCCGCGGTCAGGTGAAAATTCTGGATTTCGGGCTGGCCAAGCTCACCGGGCAACACCCTGGCGGCGCCGAGGGCGGCAGCATTTCTTCCGTGGCCACCGCCGTGGGCCACGACATGCTCACCAGTCCGGGCACGGCGCTGGGCACAGTGGCCTACATGTCTCCGGAGCAGGTTCGCGGCGAGGAACTGGATCACCGCACCGATTTGTTTTCGTTTGGATTGGTGCTGTACGAAATGGCCACGGGCCAGCAGGCGTTCGCCGGCAACACCTCGGGAATTATCTTTGATGGAATTCTGAATCGCGCGCCGGAGTCGCCGACGCGTCGCAATCCCGGCCTTCCACCCAAGCTGGGAGAAATCCTGGATAAGGCTTTGGAGAAGGACCGGGAAATGCGCTGCCAGACCGCGGCTGAATTGCGCTCCGATCTGAAGCGGCTGAAGCGCGACCTCGATTCCAGCCGCATCTCCGCCGCCGATCGCCAGGCGCAACAAATTGCTCCGGCCGATTCGCCCGGGATTCCCGCGCCGTCCGGGCGAAGCGCCGCTCTCCCGCGGGCGATGACGGCTCTGGCACTGCTCGCATGCCTGACCATCGGCGGGTACGCCGGGAGATTGCTGTTCCCCCCGCCGGCCCCACCGCCGCCGGTGTTTCGGCAGCTCACATTCCGCCGCGGCAGCATTCGCTCGGCGCGGTTTGCGCAGGACGGGCAGACCATTTTGTATGGCGCCTCGTGGCAGGGAAATCCGGTGGATGTGTACACCGCGCGACCCGAGGCGCCGGAGTCGCGTTCGCTGGGGCTGGCGCGGACACAGATACTTTCCGTTTCTTCCACCGGAGAAATGGCCATTCTGCTGAACAGCCGTCCGATAGGAACCTGGGTGAACATCGGCACGCTGGCCCGCGCCCCGCTGGTAGGCGGCGCGCCGCGCGAAATTGTGGAGCAGGTGCAGTGGGCCGATTGGGCTCCCGATGGGAACAGCATTGCCATCGTCCGTGATGCCGGCGGGCTCAATCGCCTGGAATTCCCGGTAGGAAAAACTCTCTACGAGACGGGAGGCTGGATCGGCCATCCGCGCATTTCGCCCGATGGAAAATACGTGGCTTTTCTCGAGCACCCCATCCAGGGCGACGATGGCGGCTCCGTCGCCATGGTGGACCTTGCCGGCAAGAAAACCTCTTTGTCCGGAAAGTTCTACACCGTGCAGGGTCTGGCGTGGTCCGCGGACGGCGCGGAAATCTGGTTCACGGCCAGCAAATCGGGAGTGGATCGCACGCTGTACGCGGTTTCGAAGAGTGGGAAAGAGCGGCTGGTGACGCGCATGCCCGGCACGCTGATGTTGCTGGACGTGTATCGCGATGGCCGCGCGCTGCTCACTCGCGCCAGTTGGCGCCGCGAACTGATCGGCACCTTTGCCGGCGAGGCCAAGGAGCGCGACTTGTCCTGGCTGGACTACTCCTATCCCGCCGATCTTTCCCGCGACGGCAAGTCGCTCCTGTTCGACGAGGAAGGCGGCGGAGGCGGCCTGGCGTACTCGAAGACGGGCGGGCTTTCCTACGCCATCTATCTGCGCCAGACGGATGGCTCGCCGGCGGTTCTTTTGGGCGAGGGCGGAGCGGTGGCGCTTTCCCCCGATGGCAAATGGGCCATTTCCCAGACGCAGTCCTCTCCTTCGCAGCTCCTTCTATTGCCCACCAAGGCGGGCGAAGCAAAAGCTCTGACCAATGATTCCATCAACCACAGTTGGGCGCGCTGGTTTCCCGATGGGAAACGCCTGCTTTTCTCCGGCAATGAGTCGGAGCGCGGTGTGCGGCTCTATGTGCAAGATCTCGCCGGCGGAAAGCCGAAGGCCATCACTCCCGAAGGAATCCATGCCACCGCATTCTCTATTTCGCCGGACGGGCAGCAGGTGGCTGTCATCGGGCCCGACCAGCGCGGCTATCTGTACCCAGCTTCGGGTGGCGAACCGCGGCCGATCCAGCATCTGGATCCCGGGGAGCAGCCGATCAGCTGGGGCGACGACGGTCACTCGCTTTATATTTACCGTCCGGGAGAACTGCCCGCCAAGGTCTTTCGCCTGGATTTGCAGAGCGGTCAGAAAACACTCTGGAAACAGTTGATGCCGTCGGATCCCGCGGGCGTCGAGACCATCGGCCCCATCCTCATCAGTCCGGATGGCAAAACCTGCGTGTACGGCTATCACCGCACTCTCTCCGACCTGTACCTTGTCGAGGGCTTGAAGTAGCGCAGTGTTTCAGCTCGCCGCGCATCTCGCCGAAGCATGATTCCTGAAGCGTATTCCGTGGCGCGTTGACTTGGCTGGAAGCCCAGACTAAGATATTCGCGCGCAAGCTCTCCTGACAATCGGATCGCATTGTGAATGCTGCAAGGCCGTTGCTTGCAGAGGCGGGAATAGAAAACCATGGCGCTGACAGCGGGAACAAAACTAGGGCCGTACGAAATCGTTGCGCCCATCGGCGCGGGCGGCATGGGCGAGGTGTATCGCGCGCTGGATACACGCCTGGACCGCACCGTGGCCATCAAAGTTTTGCCCGCGCATCTCGCCGGCAACGCCGAGTTGCGCCAGCGATTGGAGCGCGAAGCGCGCGCCGTCTCCAGCCTCTCCCATCCGCACATTTGCGTGCTGCATGACGTCGGGCATCAGGACGGCACCGACTTTCTGGTGATGGAGTATCTCGAAGGCGAAACGCTCGCCGTGCGCATTACCCGCGGGGCGCTTCCGCTGGAGCAACTCTTCACCATCGCCACGCAAATTGCCGACGCGCTGGACAAAGCGCATCGGCAGGGCGTGGTGCACCGCGACCTCAAGCCCGGCAACGTGATGCTTACCAAAGCCGGGGCGAAGCTGATGGACTTCGGCCTGGCCAAGGCACACGGCCCGAGCTCTTCGCTTATTTCCAGCGTGGCGGTGACGCAGTCGAGCCCGGTGACCGCGGCGGGCACCATCGTGGGCACGTTTCAGTACATGTCTCCCGAGCAGATCGAAGGGCGCGAGGCGGACGCGCGCAGCGACATTTTCGCCTTCGGCCTGATGCTATACGAAATGGCTACCGGCCGCCGCGCTTTCGAAGGAAAAACGCAGGCCAGCGTGATTGGCGCAATCCTGGCCACCGAGCCTCCGCCGATTTCTTCCTTGCAGCCGCTGACGCCGCCGGCGCTCGAACGCCTGGTGAAGACGTGCATGGCCAAGGACGCCAACGAGCGCCGCCAGACCATGCAAGACGTTTTGCTCGATCTGAAGTGGATTACCGAAGGTGGCTCGCAAGCCGGGGTGCCCGCGCCAGTGGTGGCGAGGCGAAAAAACCGCGAGCGGATTTGGATGGCAGCGGCCGCGGTGCTCCTCGTTGCTACACTCGGGCTGGTCGCGACGGTCATACTTTTTCAGCGGGCGGCGGCGGATGTGCGCCCGTTGCGCGCTTTTATACATCCTCCCGAGGGCGCGGCATTCGGTCCAGCCGGAGGCGCTGGGGGGCCGGTTGTCGTGTCGCCCGACGGAAAGCGCTTGGCGTTTGTGGCAACCTCAGCCGATGGCAGAAGGATGCTCTGGGTGCGGCCTCTGGAATCCCTCACTGCCCAGCTCCTCTCCGGCACCGAAGATGCTTCATTTCCATTCTGGTCGCCGGACAGCCGTTCTCTGGGGTTTTTCGCCCAAAACAAATTGAAGAAAATTGACGTAGCCGGCGGGCCGCCCCTGACGCTGTGCGACGCCTCCGGGGGAGCCGGCGCGCGCGGGGGAAGCTGGAGTCGCGACGGCATGATTGTGTTTACGCCTTCCACGAACTCGCCGCTCTTTCGCGTTCCGACAGCCGGAGGCGCGCCCACGCCGGTGACCAAATTCGATGACTCGCGCAAAGTGGGCACGCACCGCTGGCCCTACTTCCTGCCCGATGGACAGCACTTCCTCTATGTCGCGCGAGCGGTGGCGGCCGGCAGCACCGGGGAAGGCGCAAGTGAGGGGATTTACGGGGCGTCACTCGACGGGAAGGAAAACAAGTTATTGGTGCGCACGGTTTCCAACATGGCCTACGCCTCCGGCTATCTGCTTTTTGTGCGCGACGGCACTCTGATGGCCCAGCCGATGGACTCCAAACGCCTTGAGCTCTTGGGAGACGCTTTCCCCGTCGCCGAACAAGTGCAATTCGATCTGGCCTACTCTTTGGGAGCCTTTTCCGTTTCCGAAAATGGAGTGCTGGCGTATCACGCGGGAGGCGCGCTGCAGAACTTTTCGAAATTTCTGTGGATTGACCGAAGCGGCAAGGAACTGGGCGTGCTGGGCGATGCAGCGCAGTATTTCGATCCACGAATTTCCCCGGATGGACAAAGGGTGGCCGTGGACCTCTTCGACTCCGCGTCGCGAAACCTGGACATCTGGATGTACGAAGTGGCGCGTGGCCTGCGCACGCGGTTTACATTTGACGCGGCCTTTGACCGGTATCCTGTGTGGTCGCCGGACGGCAGCCGCATCGCGTTCCAATCGAATCGCCAAGGGCAGTTCGCCCTGTACGTGAAGCCTTCCAGCGGCGCGGGAACCGAGGAACTTCTCCTTTCGACCACGCAAGGCCTGGTGCCCAGGGACTGGTCTCCGGATGGGCGCTTCGTCCTTTTCGACAGTGCCGGCGATCCAAAGACCGGAACAGATTTGTGGGTGCTGCCCACGTCCGGAGAGCGCAAGCCAATTTCGTTTTTGCAGACTCCCTTCAACGAATCCGATGGGCATTTTTCGCCGGACGGCAAATGGGTGGCGTACGTCTCCAATGAAAACGGAAGCGACCAGGTGTACGTGGCGCCGTTTCCGGGGCCGGGAGGGAAATGGCAGATCTCGACGGCAGGAGGAAGCCGGCCCACGTGGCGGCGGGACGGCAAGGAAATCGTCTATCTTTCCGCGGACGACAAGCTGATGGCCACCGAAGTCAACGCGAAGGGTTTGAATTTCGAAGTGGGCGCGGTGAAGCCGCTCTTTCAAACGAAACCGCAACGCCCGGGAACCATCTATGACGCTGGCCGGGATGGCCAACGCTTCCTGGTGAATACTTCTTCCGCGCAGAAATCCTCCACGCCGGTTACCCTCGTCGTGCACTGGACCGCGGACTTGAAAAAGTAACAGGCTGCAGTTCACGACAGGAATTTCCCAATTGCCGCGGACAGCTCAACCGCAGCGGGAATCAGCACGACCCAGGATTTTCGTCGACTTTTTTCATCAACGTCGGGGCTGTGCCGCATCTCCATAAATAGCCAAACGAATCCGATGGCTGCGATCAAGTGTGCGATGGGAGCAATCGGCGAATCCCTGACAAAACTGGGGCCCCAATGAGCGAGGACTAAAGCGAGGGAAGCGGCCACGGCCAGAAGACCGTACATCCGTTGCGAACTTGCGGATTGAATTTCCTGCCATTGCATCAATTGCAGCCTCAACTCGTCATAGTTTTCGATCCCGGGCAGTACGGAAATATGCTTGTGTCGGTCGGCCGTCTCAATCAACAGCCAGCCGCCGGGCATTTCCACGATCCGCAAAACCTCATCCCTGCGAATCTCAACGTCGCGATAACCTTTCTGTTTGCGCACGACAAAGTCCGCACCCAAGGTGATCTCGAACGATTCCAAAAGTTCTCGCTGTTTTCGTAACGCTTGATAGCCAGCCACCAGTGCAATTAAAACTGGAAACAATACCCACGGCCACACGCCAGGATCAGTGATCGGGCGGGAATTCTCGCGCATGAAGAAGCACATTATCGCGAATACTAAAAGGGGCAGAACCCATATCATTATGCGCGAGGACTTTCTGACCCGCTGTTCTACAGTTTCGGGACTGAAACGGTAGATTTTCATGTCCATTCAGCAATTCCTCCAGCGGAGAAGTAGAGTGGCTAATTGCCTGGGCCAGGCGCAGCCAAGTGCCGCCTAGTCCAGTTTCAACTCCGGCAGATTGGCTTTGCGGAGTTGTGCATTCACCGCGGGCAGATCCTTCCCTTTGATCTCGCTCCATTTGGCCATGAGTGCGGCCATGGCTTTGCGGCGGTCGGTGATGGACGCGACGGCTTGCGTGGTCGGCGCAACGTCGGCGCCTTGCAGAATGCCCATCAGCGATTGCAGCACGGCGCGCACGTTGGAGAGCGAATCTGCGGCGGGCGCGGCAGCGCCGCCGCCTCCAAATCCCCCTCCGCCGCTCCCCATCAACTCCGAGGCTTTCTTTTCGAGTGCGGCGATGGCTTCCGTAGGCGCGCCTGCGGCGTCCTTGGCTTTCTGCAATTGCGCGCGCAGCGCGCGAAGCTGCTCGATGGCCGCCGCGGCTGCCGCGCCGTCATCGTACAACTGCATCGAAAGCGTGAACTGCTGCTGCAAACCGAGCAGCGGCGTCTTCACGCGCGGGTCCATTTTCACCGTGAGCGGCTGCGTATACGACTTGCAATCTGAAGAGGGGGCGGAGCTAAAGCCCGCCCCTACAGGAGCAGAATTGGCACAAACGGTGAGGCGCACGGTGTACTGGCCGGGCATGGCCCACGGCGAAGTCGGAGCCGGGGCGGTGTCGTGAGCGACGGCGCTAATCGGATAGTTCGCGCGTCCGCCTGCGGCGGGCGGATAGTGCATGTCCCACAAGAAGCGGTGCATCCCCGCGGCGCTGGACAGCGACTGCGGCGGACGGACCCAGTAGGTGGGAATGTTGAGCGTGGGATCCACGGGTGGCACGGGGTCAGCGCTCGAGTAGCGGCGCACGAGCTTTCCCGTGGCGCGGTCGAGGATTTCGAGCGTCACCGGGCCGGAGGCGGCGGACTTCAGAGCGTAATTAATAATCGCGCCGTCTGGAGGATTCTGCCCGGCAGGCTCGTCGGGCGGAAGCGGCGTGTCCGTGTTGGTGTTCCAGCGGACGCGATACGTCACCTGCGGCTTGAAGAGCACGGCGTCGGCTGCGGTAGTCTTCGCGTCCATCTGGCGCAGCGGAGTGATGTCGTCGAGGATCCAGAAGCCGCGGCCGTGCGTGCTCGCCAGCAAATCATCATTCTTGATGACGATGTCGCGGACCGAACTGGGCGCCATGTTGAGGCGCAGGGACTGCCAGTGGTCGCCGTCATCGAAGGAAACGAAGACGGTTTGCTCAGTGGCGGCGAAGAGCAGTCCTTTGCGTTTGGGATCCTCGCGCACAGCGTTCACTGTCGTGCCCGCGGGAATTCCATTGACGATTTCCGTCCACGTCTTGCCGCCGTCGTGCGTGCGGAGGATGTGTGGGCGCAGGTCGTCGAGGCGCAGCGTGTTGATGGCGGCGTAGGCGGTGAGCGCGTCGAAGTGCCCGGCGTCGAGGATGGACACTTTGGCCCACGGGGTGAGTTGCGGCGGCGTGACGTCTTTCCAGTGCAAGCCGCCGTCCATGGTGACGTGAATCAGGCCGTCGTCGGTGCCGGCCCAGATGCGATTGATATCCAGCGGCGAGGGAGCGACGGCGTAAATTACGCCGCGCTGCGTGGGCTTGGCGGTTTCCGCGCCGCGATATTTTCCAACGCTGGCGGGGACTTCCCACGTTTTGCGCGAGAGGTCCGGGCTGATCTGCTGCCAGCTCTGGCCGCCATCGCGCGTTTTCCACAGCGTGCTGCCTGCGAAGAAGAGCGTGTGCGGGTCCACCGGCGAGAAAATGACCGGCTCTGTGCGCAGCAAACGAAAATCCGGGCCGCGGATGGGCTTCGGAGAAATATTCTGCACTTGCCCGGTGCGGCGGTCGTAGCGCGTGGCCTTGCCGCCATAAATAATGTCGGGGTCGAGCGGATCGGCGGCGACGTAGCTGTACTCGTCGGCGCCCACCGGATGCCAGTCGCGGAAAGTAATCTGGCCATCGTTGCCGCGGCTGGAGACGCACGCCGAACCGCTTTCCTGCTGCCCGCTGCATACGCGGTACGGAAACGCGTTGTCCGCGGAGACGTGATACATCTGCGCGGTGGGCTGGTTGTACCACGAGCTCCACGACTGCCCGCCATTCACAGTGATGATGGCGCCCTGGTCGCTGGCCAGAAGAATAATGTCCGGATTATTCGGGTTGATCCAGCCGTTCTGATAATCGTCGCCGCCGGGCGCGCCGCGGAAGCCGGTCCAGGTTTTTCCGCCGTCGGTGGACTTCCACGTCACGGTGCTGGTGATCCAAACGATATCCGGATTTTTCGGGTTGACGTGCGGCACGGGCAAATCGCCGCCGCCGATGCGTCCCGCCGGACGGGTGTCCGTGGTGGCGCGCGTCCAGGATTCGCCGGCGTCGTCCGAGCGATAAATTCCCACCTCGCGCGGGCTGGCCACTGCTGCGTAGATGCGCTTCGGATCGCTCGGCGAAATGTCGAGGTTGGCTTGCACAATGCCAGCCTCCGGCAGGCCCTTGGTGAGTTGGCGCCAGGTGCTGCCGCCGTCGGTGGACTTGAAGATGCCGCCGGAGGTGCCGCTCCACGCAGCGTTTTCCCACGGGCCTTGCCGCGCTTCCCACATCGCGGCGTAAACAATTTCCGGATTCGAGGGATCAAGCTCGACGTCGCAGCCGCCGGTGTTTTCGTCTTTGCTGAGCACTTTCTGAAACGATTGCCCGCCGTCGGTGGAGCGGTAGATGCCGCGCTCCTCGTTGGGGCCGTAGGGATGCCCGAGCGCGGCGACGAACAGGCGGTTCGCGTCGCGCGGGTCCACCACGATTTGCGGAATCTGCTGGGCGTCGCGGAGGCCGAGGTGCGTCCACGTTTTTCCCGCGTCGGTGGATTTGTAGATGCCGTCGCCGACGGAGAGGTCGGGCCGCTGCAAGCCTTCGCCGCTGCCGACGTACACAACATTAGGGTCGGAAGGCGCCACGGCAATGGCGCCAATCGAGCCGGAGGGCTGGTCATCAAAGATGGGCTTCCACGTGTTGCCGTAGTCGGTAGTCTTCCACACGCCGCCGTTTACCACGCCAATGTAGAAAACATTCGGCTGCGAAGGGACGCCCGCGGCCGCGCGCGTGCGTCCGCCGCGAAAGGGGCCGATGGAACGCCAGCGCATCTCCTGGAACAGGCTGGGGCTGGGTTCCTGCGCGGACGAATTGGCAACGGCTCCCACAAACAGAATCAGGCCAACAATAAAAATGCGAGTGAGCGATTTCCGCAGATAGTTCACGGCGTGCCTCCTGGTGCGGGGAGCATATCGCAAGCCACGTGGCTGCTCAAAGCGAAGTTACCGTTGTGAGGAAGTACTTGAGGATACCGTTAGGAGAGCGAGCAGGAATGCACTGTCGATGAACCATTGCGAAACGCGGGAAAGTGGCGGAAGACCGGGGAGCCCGCCGCCACCTCCGCGGAGGGAGAAAAGGCTAGTCCTTCTTTTTCTTTTCGCTGTATTCCTTCTTTTCTTTTTCGCGCTGGTAGTTCGATTCCATTTGTTCCCAGTTGGCGTACTGTTCTTTAGTCAGCACGGATCGGTAGATTTCCAAGGCTTTCTCTTTCCATTCTTTCTTGACCGCCGCCATCTCCGCTTTCTTTTGCTCGATCACAGTGCGGTCGGGCGAAGCAGCTTTTTCCTGGCTTTCGATTTCGGCACGAAGCGCCTTGACCCTTTGCTCCCACGCCTCGCCTTGCGGGCGAATCCCCTCGAACTTTTGTTCGAGCTGGGTCACCTGCGCGTCGGTGAGGTTGAGTTCCTGCTTGAGTTTTGCAAAATACTCTTTCCCGCCGCCGGCGGAAAGCGACACCGCGACGGCCAACAGAATCGCCAGCATGGTCAGAAAGATCCTTTTTTTCGTCTTCATGGTTCCTGCCTCCCGGGAGTAATCCTCCCCGGGCCGTTTGTACGCCGAAGCGGCCGAGGCACGTGTCATCCCGTTGTAAACATTTGTGAAACCGGTTTTACAAAGTTTGATGACCTGCGGCTGGCCGTGTGCTTCCACGGCAACCTGGCGCCACGCCGTACACGAGGGACGGCTTTACATGGGTAAAGGATTGAAAGGAAAGAGAGTACCCAAGCCCGCGCGGCACGATTTCACAACTCTTTACATCTTTTTGCGGTACCTTGACACATCGCCCAGAAACGCTAGTGTAGGATTTGCGTCAGAATGAACGAACCGGTGAGCAACGATGCGAGGCCCACGATGAGCTTGCACAAACGGCGCCGCTGGAGCGAGCGCACACGGATGCTCCTGACTCTGCAATTGGCCGTGGTGCTGCCGGCCGCGGCGCTCATCGGGGCCAGCGTTTTGAACTTGCGCCAGATCCAGCGCGACCGCGCGGTGGAAGCCGCCATCCAACGCGACTTCCTGCACGTCCTGAAGATCGCGGAGAAGCGTCTCAACGAAAAGGCCTTCAGCAAGGTGCGGGAAATGCGCGCGAAGATCGGATGTCCCGTTGAGCAGATTCCCGAAAAGCTCGATGCGGCGCTGGAGACCTATCCGCAACTGGCCCATGTGTTTTTTTATTGTCCGAACACAGGTTTGGTGGTGCGCTCCCAGCCGCGCAGGATGGACGACCCCGAATTCCGCAGCGAGGCAGAGAGATTTTCCAACGAGATCAAATGGGTGAAGACCGAAGGCCGCGGCATGCTGGAGAAGTTTAATAAAATGGAAGAAGAAGGCGGAGACCCGTTCTACTTCAACAGCTTCGTCACGAAGCGATCCGGTGTCCTCGAATATCAAATTTCTGTCCTGACGAGCTTGCCGAAATGCGGGCGAGATCCGGGCGCGCTCGCCGGCGTGGTCCTGGACAGCGGGTTTCTCAGGGAAAAGCTCTTTCCGGCGGTTCTGGATAGCGTCCTTGAAAACCAGGACGAAAAGAGCGCCAACCCGGCGGTGATGATGATTCATCTGCGGAAGGAAACCACTCCGCTGGCGACATCCGCGGACTGGAACGGCGGGGTGCCCGAGGTGGAGAAAGCCTTTGAGCCCGGCGGGGCCTTTCCGGGCCTGGTGCTGGGCATGAAGTTTCGCGGCACGACCATCGAAGCACTCAGCAATCATTTCTTGCACACGAGCTTTCTCATCATCGGCGGGCTCTCCTTGTTTCTGGCGTTTGGGGTGTGGCTGACGTACCGCAACGTCAGCCAGGAAATGGCCCTGGCGCGGCTGAAGTCGGACTTTGTGGCCAACGTATCGCACGAATTGCGCACGCCGCTGGCGCTCATCCGCCTCTACGCGGAAACGCTAGAAATGGGCCGCCTGACTAATCCGGAAAAACCGCAGGAGTACTACCGCATCATCCGCGAAGAGAGCGAACGGCTCTCCGCGCTGATCAACAACATCCTGGATTTCTCGCGCATCGAAGCGGGCAAGAAGGAGTACGACTTCCACGAAACGAACCTGGCGGAACTGGTGAAGAGCACGCTGGATGCCTACCGCTATCAGATCGAGCAGAACGGCTTCAACTTCCAGTCGCGCATCGCCGAAGACCTTCCGCCGGTGCGCGTGGACCGCGAGGCCATTGCGCGCTCGCTGCTGAACCTGGTGAACAACGCCGTTAAATATTCTTCGACAGAAAAATTCCTGAGCGTGAACCTGTACCGCACCAACGGCGCGGTGAAAATCGAGGTCATTGACCACGGCATCGGCATCCCGCCGGGCGAGCACAGTAAGATCTTCGAAAAGTTTTATCGCGCGGGCGACCCGCTGGTGCACAACACGAAGGGCAGCGGGCTGGGGCTTTCGCTGGTCCGGCACATCGTGCAGGCGCACGGCGGAGAGGTCTCCGTGGAAAGCGCGCCGGGCAAGGGCAGCAAGTTCACCATTGCGCTGCCTATCGCCGCCAGCAGCCAGGAGTTGAGGGCATGAGAAACAATGTTGCGTCAAGCCGAATTGCGCCGCGCCGAGGAGAGTCGATGACAAAAATCCTGATCGTGGAAGACGAGCCGAACATGGTGTCGGGCCTGCGGGACAACTTTGAGTATGAAGGCTATCAAGTGATCACCGCAGGCGACGGCGTGGAGGGCCTGAGCCGCGCGCTGGCCGACTCCCCGGA
>Ga0315281_10010282_pt1 | contig 12904 bp, 11 predicted proteins | sample YL17G07_0_MG_FD_204540 | JGI IMG/M metagenome (GOLD analysis project Ga0315281, IMG submission 204540) | Sediment microbial communities from Yellowstone Lake, YNP, Wyoming, USA - YL17G07_0 | ecosystem: Environmental > Aquatic > Freshwater > Lake > Sediment | place: USA: Wyoming | collected... | reverse complement strand
CCACGTTCTACATCACTGCGCACCATCTAAGCGATCTGCCGCCTCCGTTGGGCCCGGAGATTGCGTTCGCCGGGCGCTCCAATGCGGGCAAATCCAGTGCGATCAACACGCTCGTCGATCATAACCGCCTCGCTTTCGTCAGCAAGACGCCCGGGCGTACCCAGCAGATCAATTTCTTCAGCCTGCCCGGCGGTGCGTTTCTGGTCGACCTGCCGGGCTACGGCTACGCCAAGGTGCAGCGCGAGTTGCGCGCGCATTGGGAACAACTGCTGTCGACCTATCTGCAGACGCGTGGTTCACTGTTCGGGATGGTGCTGATCATGGACGCACGCCATCCCCTCACGCCGCTCGATCGCCAGATGCTGAACTGGTTCGTGTCCACGGGCAAGCCGGTGCACGTGCTATTGTCGAAATCAGACAAGCTGTCACGGCAGGAGCGGCAAAAGACCCTGCGCGAAGTGCAGGCCGAGCTGCGCGACTACGCGGACAACTACACGACGCAGCTTTTTTCCAGTTCCAAGAAACAAGGCATGGAAGAAGCCGAGGAAATAATCGGGGGCTGGCTGGGGATCAAGTACGAAGGCATAAAAAAACCCCCGGCTAAAGGGGAATAAAGCCGGGGGTGACAACGCCTTAAACAGAGTTAAGGCACCCGCTCAGGGAGGAGAAGCGGGAGACGGCTCTAGCCATCTGAAAATGAGATTGCGAATCTTTGAAAAAGTTTCCGGAATAAGCGACAGGAAATGAATTTTTTTTAACATATTGATTAGGAAGGTTGGAGACGATCATGAACATCTACGGCAGCTTTCCCGCAGTGCGCATGCGCCGCATGCGGCGCGATGACTTTACGCGCCGACTGATGCGAGAGCATGTACTCACTACCAACGATCTCATTTATCCGGTGTTCGTGATGGAGGGTGTGAGAAAAACTCAGGCCGTGTCTTCCATGCCGGGCGTGGAGCGCATGACTCTGGACAAATTGCTGCCCGTGGCCGAACGCTGCCTGAAACTTAAGGTGCCGGCGATGGCTCTGTTCCCAGTGATCGACGCCAGGCTCAAGACCTTGGACGGCAAGGAGGCGACGAACCCGAAAGGGCTTATCCCGCGCGTGGTCGCGAGATTGAAGAAGGAATTTCCAGAACTCGGGGTTATGTGCGATGTGGCGCTAGACCCGTACACCAGCCATGGCCAGGACGGCGTAATCGATACAAGCGGCTACATCCTCAACGACGCCACGCTCGCCATTCTGGAAAAACAGGCGCTCACCCAGGCCGCGGCCGGAGTGGATATCGTTGCCCCCTCGGACATGATGGACGGGCGCATTGGCCGCATCCGCGCCGCCCTGGACAAGAAGCAATTCATCCACACCCGCATCATGGCTTACTCGGCGAAGTATGCGTCGGGCTATTACGGTCCGTTTCGGGACGCGGTCGGCTCAGCAGCCAACTTGGGCAGGGGCAATAAATTCACCTACCAGATGGACCCCGCCAATTCCGATGAGGCGCTTTGGGAAGTGGGACTGGACTTGCAGGAAGGCGCCGACATGGTGATGGTGAAACCGGGAATGCCCTATTTGGACATTGTGCGGCGTGTGAAAGACGAGTTCAAGGCGCCGACTTTCGTTTATCAGGTGAGCGGCGAATATGCCATGCTCAAGGCGGCGGGCATGAACGGCTGGATCAACGAGAAGACCTGTGCCATGGAAGCCCTGCTCGCCTTCAAGCGCGCCGGCGCCGACGGTGTACTCACGTACTACGCACTCGACGCAGCGCAGTGGCTCAAGGAAAGCCTGTAAAGCCGGAAACCGCCGCGCAGGGATACAAAGGACCGGTTACATAATCGGGAGTAGCGCTCTCAGTTGTTTCAAGAATGAGAAGATACCTCGGCTCGGGCTCCCCTAACCGAATATAATCGCCACGCCGTGCGCTTCCGCCGCGCCGAGCGCAACCGAGCCGTCGGGCATGCGCATGGGATGCAGGCCGCCCGCGCGCAGTGTTTTCTCCGCCGTATCGCGATTGGTGACTCGGATGAATAGCGCCGCCATGCAGGGCTGGTGGCGCCCGCTGATCCAGACGCCGGGCAGCTTTTTCGCCAGCGCGCCCTCGTCGACAACGGCAATGGGGGTGTCGCCGGTGTCGACCAACAGGCCCTCGGGTATGGTCATTGCCTTGATGTCGAACAAGCGCTCGTAGGCCTCCGCAGTCGCGGGCACGTCATGACTGAGAATCGCCAGCGCAGCCAGGCCGGTTGCAGTATTGGCATGCGCCTGGTACTCGGGGCGCCACACCACATCGCGGGTGAAATGCTGGCACAGAAACACCTGCCCGCCGGGGGTCTGTTCCAGGCCCAGTTGGGTGATGCGAAATGCTGCGCTCTTCATGCCTTCCGGCAATGGCACCGGGCGCGAGAAATCCACCGGTTCGGACGGGGCAAGCGCCGCCGCCGCGAGTTCACCATAGGCGCCGCGCGCATTGTCGGTCTTGAGCGCGACCGCCGCCAGGCCGTCACCGATGCGCGCAAAATCGTAGTAGTACTCCCGGCCCGGCAGGCGTTGCGGCACCATCAGCAGTTCGAAATAATCCTGGCCGAACATGACGCAGTGATTCTGTGACCCCAGCGTATGATGGCCGCGCGGCGTGAGGGTAAAACCCATGCGCATGAACGTGTCCTGGCTCGAATCCAGGTCGCGCACCGTGATGACTACGTGGTCTATGCCCTTGATGTGTTTTCTCACTGTTGTTCTCTTTTTTTGCGGACACGCCATTATAGTTGCGTTGGCGCCCGTTGCAGAGAGCAGGGCGTACTTTGAGCCTTTCTTGGATATTCGTTCATTTCATAAGTAAGCACTTCCTGTCACAATAAGCGGCGCCAGACGTCGATCATGAAACAGGTCTAGGGGTTATCTTGGGAAATGACCGAATGGCGCGACGGCATCCGGAAGAAGAACCGTTTCGACCACCGCTCGCAACACGAAGGAACAATGCAGGCTTGCGGGCACCACGGCCACACCACCCCGCTGCTGGGCGCGAGCTCCCGGGCAAGTCTGGTAGAACACATGCTCGCCGCGCGTGCGTAACAAACACTAATCGCGCGCATCCCGCCAACGGTAGACAAGCAGCATGAGGCGCGCCAGGCGCTTCACCAACGCATGCGCCGCAATGGGCGCGAGAGGTACGAAAGCCACGGGCAAACCACTCGCCGGCACGCCGCGCGCCGCGTCGGCGAGCACGCCTCCCAGCGCCGTGGCCAGGGCCACGCCGCGGCCGTTGCAACCCACCCAGGCGTAGACGCCATCGGCCAACCGGTGCACATGCGGCAGACCGTCGGCGGTCATGCCGATGTCGCCCTGCCAGATATTATCGAAGCGCACTTCTCCAAGCTGCGGAAAAAGCGTTTGCAGCCGCGCGCCGATCAGGCGTTTGAGCCTGTCCTCGTAGCCTACGTCGAATACCAGCGCGCCGCCGGTGACCAACCGTCCGCGCGCATCGAAACGGCAGAAATAAAGGTCGCCGTGAGTGTCAGACAGTGCGCTGTCGCTCGGCAGAATCGCTTGGCGCAGCGCCTTGGACAAGGGTTCGGTCGCCATCTGGTAAGAAGGCACCGGCACCACTGTACGCGCCAGGCCGGGCCAGAGCTGATCGCTGTAGGCGTTGGTGGCGATCACCACGCGCCGGGCGACAAGGCTTCCCTGCGGAGTCGAGATCCTCCAAGCTTCGCCCGCGGTGGCGATCCCCGCGGCCGCTGTGTGGGTGTAGACGCGCGCGCCGACAGCGAGTGCTGCGCTTGCCAGTCCGCGCACATAGGCGAGCGGATTGAGATGGCCGCCGCTGAGATTTCGCCAGGCACCGTGCCAATAGCGCGAGCCGGTAATGGCCGCAGTAGCATCGCGATCGAGCAAGTCCACAGGTGCCCCGCGTCTTGCCCATTCGGCGTGGCGCACCCGGACAATGCCGTCGTAGCGCGCGCGGCTATGCGCCGGCTGCACCCAGCCGCGTTGCACGGCTTCGCAGTCGATGCCGTGCTCGCGAATCAGATCGAACACCAGTGACGCCGAATCGCGAACGAGACGGATCAGCGCCTCACCCTGTTCGGTGCCATATGCCGCCAGGATCCGATCGGGATCGGCGCGGGACAGGCAGGGGATGACCTGGCCGTTGTTGCGCCCCGAGGCGCCCCAGCCGATTTCCCGCGCCTCGATTAGCGCCACGTCTGCGCCGCCCTGCGCGAGATTGAGCGCGCAGGCAAGGCCGGTGTAGCCGCCACCGATGACCGCGATGTCGGCATGATGCTCGCCCGCAGGCAGCGCCCCGCTTGCTGGCGCCGGCGGCGCGGTGGCCGCCCACAACGAGGGAGTAATGGCTGAATCCAAGGGTTCGATTTCCGACGAAAGGCGGAATCCTATACCATAGCGGCCTTGGCAAGAACCCGCTACCAGAAGCTTTCTTGCGCAAATACAAGAAGGGCCGGTGGGAAATGATCTGGAGCGAGAATGGCAAGCATGCCCGCGCCGCGCTCTACCAGAATGAACTGACTCACGTGGCACCAAGCGAGGCCGACCTCGAAGTGCAAGTGTTACCTTGAAAGGATTCAACATGCTTTATATCGACCACGGAAAAGGCGGCTCCGCCGACGTATTGAAACCGGCCGAGGGGCCCATCCCCCAGCCGCGGGCGGGCGAGGTCGTCATCGAAGTGCACTACGCCGGAGTCAACCGCCCGGACGTGTTGCAGCGTTCGGGCAATTATCCGCCCCCGCCGGGCGCATCCCCCTTCATCGGCCTGGAAGTCGCCGGCCGCGTCAGCGCCGTTGCAGCGGACGTAACACAGTGGAAGGTGGGCGATCTCGCGTGCGCGCTCACGCCGGGCGGCGGCTACGCCGAGTATTGCGCGGTCGCGGCGCCGCATTGCCTGCCCGTCCCCAAGGGCCTGTCGCTGAAGGAGGCGGCCGCATTGCCGGAGAATTTCTATACCGTCTGGACCAATGTCTTCGATCGCGGCCGGCTAAAAGCCGGAGAGGCATTTCTCGTCCACGGCGGCTCCAGCGGCATCGGCCTCACCGCGATCCAGTTGGCGAAGGCATTCGGTGCGACCGTATACACCACCGTCGGCAACAAGGATAAAGCGGAGTTCTGCCGGAAGATGGGGGCGGATGCCGCCATCAACTACCGCGAGCAGGATTTCGCTACCGAAGTCGCGCAGCTCACGAACAAGAAAGGCGTGGACCTGATCCTCGACATGGTCGGCGGCTCCTATATAGAGAAGAACTTCAAATCGCTGGCGCTCGAAGGGCGGCTGGTGCAGATCGCCTTCCTGCAGGAGAGCAAGGTCGCGCTCGATTGCATGCCTATCATGCTCAAACGGATCACCTTCACCGGCTCGACCCTGCGCCCGCGCACCGTGGCGCAGAAAGCCGCGATCGCGCAGGATCTGCTGAAACAGGTCTGGCCGCTGCTGGAATCGGGCAAGGTAAGACCGGTAATCCACGCCACCTTCCCGCTCAAGGACGCGAAGCTCGCGCATGAACTGATGGAGTCGAGCAAGCACATCGGCAAGATCATGCTGGAAGTGCGCAAGGCTTAAATGCAGCAGGTCGAGCTCTTACCCGAAACCGTGTTTTCTGCACGGATGGTTTCCATCCGTGCGGAAAACGGGGTTGTTTCAATCCTTCATCCAGTCACCGCTGCCGCAAGTTTGAAGCGGTGTGCCCAAGACCGGCATTGCTTGGATCCTCGTTTTCGTACGGATGATGAGACCATCCGTACGAAAACGAAGATCTCTTGGAAAACCCTTGAGCAGCCTTTCCCCCTTAACACGCATCCTCCAGCGCCATATCCGCCCCTTTTTCCGCGATCATGACAACCGCGGCATTGGTGTTGCCCGACACCAGCGCCGGCATCACCGAAGCGTCGATCACGCGCAGTGCCGCAAGACCGCGTACGCGCAACCGCTCATCGACCACCGCGCCCGCATCGCTGCCCATCTTGCAGGTGCAGCTCGGATGATAGATGGTGAAACCCTTGTCGCGGACATATTCCAGCAATGCCGCATCGCTCGCTACCTGCGGGCCCGGCTCGTATTCGGCCGCGACATAGGGCGCCAGCGCCGGCTGGGCCATGATGTTGCGCAGCAGCTTCATTCCCGCGACCATGGTCGCGCGGTCGCCCTCGGTGGAAAGATAGTTCGGCTGGATCGCGGGCGCGGCCATTGGGTCTCCCGACTTGATCGTCACGCTGCCGCGGGACTCCGGCCGCAGCTGGCAGATCGAGGCGGTGAAGCCGGAGAACTTGTGCAGGCCGGTGCCCATCTTGCCGGTACTGAAGGTGATGAAGTGCGACTCCACATCAGGGGTTGTCACTTCGGCCCGGGTACGAAAGAACCCGCCCGCATAACCGGCGCTGACGGTGAGCGGCCCTTTGCGCAACAATAGGTAACGCAGCCCCACTTTCAGCTGGCGCCACCAGCTCATCAGATCGTCGTTGATGGTGATCGGGCGGGTGCATTGGTACACCAGGCGCGCCTGCAAGTGGTCCTGAAGATTGGCGCCGACGCCGGGCGAGGCGTGCACCAGCGCAACTTGGTGCCGAGCCAGCAACTCCGCCGGCCCGACGCCGGAGAGCTGCAGCAGTTGCGGCGTCTGAATGGCGCCGGCGCAGAGTATCACTTCGCGCGCCGCCCGCGCTTGCTGCTGCCGCCTGCCGGTGACAAACTCCACGCCGACCGCGCGCTTGCCTTCGAACAGCACCCGCGTCGCCCGCGCTTCGGTGATCACGCGCAGATTGGCGCGTTTCTCGGCCGGGCGCAGATAGCCGACTGCGGTGCTGCAGCGCCGGCCATTGCGCGCGGTCACGTGGAAATAGCCGGCTCCCTCCTGGCGCTCGGCGTTGAAATCATCGTTGCGCGGATGGCCGGCCTCGCCTGCGGCGCCGATGAAGGCGTCGCACAATTCGTGCGGCTCGGGCAGGCTGGAAACGGCAAGTGGCCCGCCCACGCCGTGGAAAACGTCCGCGCCGTGCTGGAAGTCTTCCGATTTCTTGAAATAGGGCAGCACCTCGGCGTACGCCCAGCCGCGGTTGCCCAGGCTCGCCCAGTGGTCGAAATCCTCGCGCTGGCCGCGCACGTGGACCAGCCCGTTGATCGAACTCGACCCGCCCAGACCCTTGCCGCGCGGCTGGATAATGCGCCGGTTATTGAGCTCGGGTTCGGGCTCGCTCTCGAACATCCAGTTGTAGCGCGGGTCGGTGAACAGCTTGCCGTAGCCCAGCGGAATATGGATCCAGGGATTGGAGTCGCGCAATCCCGCCTCGAGCAGCAGCACGCGCATGCGGCCCGAAGCGCTCAGCCGGTTGGCCAGCACGCAGCCGGCGGAGCCTGCGCCGACGATGATGTAATCACAGTCTTTCACGTCCACGCTTTCACCGTCACGCCATCGCCGTTCATGCCGTCGCGGTTCCGCCTGTTGCACTCTTGCGCGCGCGCACCTCGATAATTTTTCCGAGAATGCCGTTCGGCATGAAAATGATGAACAAGACCAGCATCAGGCCGTAAATGGTGGAATCGAGGCCGTGCACCTCGTTGCCCACGGCGACGCGCAGGCCCTCGGCCAGCATCAGAGTGAATAGCGCGCCCACCGTCGGTCCGAGCTGCACGAACATACCGCCGGCGATAACGGCGAACACGATCTGCAAGGAAACGCCGATACCCCCCATGGTATCCGGATTGATGTAGAGCTGGTACTGCCCGTAGAGGGCCCCACCCAACGCGGTAAGCGCCGCCGAGAGCATGGTGATGAGCAGCTTGGTACGGGTCACGTTGATACCCACCGAGGCCGATGCGTCCTCTTCCTGGCCGACCGCCTCCAAGGCATAGCGCATCATGCTGGTATCGATGCGGTGCCAGATGTACAGCCCCAGTAGCCAGAACATCAGAGCGATGTAGAAGAACACTTCCTTACTGGAGAACTGCAGCGCAACGAGCGAGAACGATTCACCCCCGACCAGACCGATATTGGGTGTCACGCCGAGCGAGCCGCCGGTGTGATCGCGCAGTGCCACGATGATCAGGCGCACAACTTCGGTGAGGGCGAGCGTCACCAACGCGAAATAATGGCCGGTGATGCGGAAGCGAAAACACGGATACCCAATCAGCACCGCCAGCGCCACCGACAGGATCACCGCGACGGGAATACCGATCCAGGGCGTCACGCCGTAATGGTTCCACAGCATGGTGGTGACATAGGCGCCGATGCCAAGGAACGCGCCGTGGCCGAACGACACCAGGCCGAAGCGGCCCATGAGCGACCAGCCGGTGTAAATGAATGCCCAAAGCATGACGGTAATCACCAGATGCAGGTAATAATTGCCCACGCCCATGAGAGGCACCATCGCGAATGCGGCGAGCGCGATCCAGGCGGCGCGCGGCATGTCAGCGCTTGCCCCCCAACAAACCCTGCGGTCGCACGAACATCATGATGATGAAGAACGCGAAGGCCATGACATAGCCCCACTCGATGTGAAAGAAGAATCCGCCTATAGAAATCAGTTGCGCGAAAATGAAGGCGGCGATGAAACCGCCGAGCATGTTGCCGAGCCCACCGAGCACGCAGACCAGGAAGGTGATCGGGCCGAAGGTAAGCCCAATGGCCGGATGCACGTCGTACTGCAACACCAGCAGGCAGGCCCCGAGTCCGGCGAGCCCGCCGCCGATGGCCGAGGTGATCAGGTAAATGCGGCCGGGGTTTACGCCCATCAACGGCATGATGGCGCGATCCTGGCTGATGGCGCGGATGGCGATGCCGAGAAAGGTCTTCTTCAGGAACACCCACAAGCCCAACATGGCTACCAGAGCGGTGCCCGCGGCATAGATGCGCGACTGCGGCAGCATGATTTCGCCCAGCGTCACGCTGGGCAGCGCCAGCCCGAGGTTCCTGAACTGCACGCCGAAAGCGAGCGTGGCCGCCGCCTGCAGGAAAAACAACACCCCGCCGGTCACCAGCAGCTGGTTGATCGGCTCGCTCGCAAGCACCGGCCGGATGACGAATTGATGCAGCGCCACGCCGGCGAGCGCGACGGTGGCGATGCCGATCACGAAAGCAATAAGCAGCGGCACATGATGCACGGTATAGAGAAAATACACGGCGTACATGCCGATCATCATCAGTTCGGCATAGCAGATCCAGACCACGTCGATGACGCCGAACACCAGGTTCAGGCCCAGCGCGAGCAATGCCAGCACGCCGCCGAACAACAGGCCGTTCAGCACGGTTTCAAGCAGGAAGACGTCGAAGATTTCCATAGGCTAGAGTCCGATGTATGCGCGGCGAATGTCGTCACTGGCGAGCAGTTCGGCGGATTTGCCGCTGCGCTTGATGCGTCCGACTTCGAGCAGATAGGCGCGGTCCACGACCTTCAGCACCTGCCGGATGTTCTGCTCCACGATCAGCACGGTATAGCCCTCTTTGCGAATTTTCTGCACCAGCTCGAAAACCTGCTGCACGATCACCGGCGCAAGGCCGGCCGAAGGCTCATCCAAGAGCAGCAGCTTGGGACCGGACATCAGGCCGCGGCCGATGGCGCACATCTGCTGCTCGCCTCCGGACAGGGTTCCGGCCAGCTGCTGGCGCCGCTCCCGCATGCGCGGAAACAGGCTGTAGACGAACGCGAGGCGCTCCTCGAAGCGTGCACGCGCCGCCTGCGGGTAGGCGCCGATGCGCAGGTTCTCCTCTACCGTGAGACGCGGGAACAGGCGCCGGTTCTCCGGCACGTGGGCGATACCGAGTTCGATCACGCGGTGTGCGGGCACCGCGGCGAGCGGCACGCCTTCCATGCTGACTGCGCCGCCCGAAACTTCGATCAGTTTGGAGACGACGCGCAACAGCGTGGTCTTTCCGGCGCCGTTGGGGCCGATCACCGCCACCGCCTCGCCCGCGTCGACTTTGAGCGACACGTCGAACAGCGCCTGAAAGCTGCCGTAGCCGGCCGATACCGATTCAAGCTGCAGCATCAACCACCCCTCTCCCCGGCCCGTTGCTGTACCTCGGCAGCATCCGTGCCGAGATAGACTTCGATCACTTTCGGATCGTGCGCCACCTCGCGCGGCAGGCCCTGCGCGATCAGTTCGCCATGGTCGAGCACGATGCAGCGGTCGACGATACGCATCAGCACGCCCATGATGTGCTCGACCCAGACGATGGTGATGCCTTTCTCCGTGCGCACGCGCGCGAGCATGTTGCCGGCCTGGTCCATCTCCTTTTCGTCCAGCCCGCCCAGACTCTCGTCGGCCAGGAGCAGCCTGGGCTGGGTCGCCAGCGCCCGCGCAAGTTCCAGTTTCTTCAGTCCGGCCGCGCCCAGACCATCGACGCGCGCGCGGTTGGCGCAAGGCAACTGCACCAGCTCGAGCGCTTCTTCGGCCTGCTCCCAGGCCTGAGCGCGCGAGACGCGCTTGTTCTGGCCGTAAAACGCGGACACGGCCACATTCTCGAGAATGGAGAGTTTGCGGAAAGGTCGCGGAATCTGATAAGTCCGGCCTATGCCCTGGTGACATACCTCGGCCGGCGCCAGCCCGCCGATCTCCCTGCCGCGGAAACGGATCGAACCCGCGGTCGGCGCATACATGCCGGCGATCAGGTTGAAGATAGTGCTCTTGCCCGAGCCATTCGGTCCGATGAGCCCGAGAATCTCGCCTTCCTTCAAATCGAAGGACACACTGCTTAACGCAGTGAATCCTCCGAATTTCTTGGTCAGCCCGCTAAGCTGCAGCACTTGGTGGCCAGGCGCTACGGTGCGTAGGCGTGGCCCTTGGGGAACGGCAGGATGGGATCGGTAGTGCGTATCGCGCTCGGCCACGCGATGTAGGTGCGGCCATTGACATATTGCATCACCACCGGGGTTGAGCGTTCGTTCTGCCCCGACATGGGCGAGCCCGCCGGAAAGAACTTGACGCCGTATCCCTGGATCGTGCCGCCAACCGGAATGTCGGTTTCGACCGCGGCTTTGCGCAGCGCTTCAGAATCGATTCCCCCGTGTTTCTTGATCGCTCGCGGCAAAACGTCGGAAAAGAATATCCAGGCCTGGTTAAAGCCCATGCTGGTGTGCGGCGGCACGTCGTTGGGGCCCTTCTCCGCCTGATAACGCTTCACCATTTCCTTGGTCAGGTCGCCTAGCCCCGGCTTCAGGGTCTTCGGGTCTAGCAGTTGCGCCGCCACCGGGTCGACGTTGTAGAAATAGTTGGTGTCGTCGCCGAAGGTCTCGCGCAGCTTGCCGATCTGGCCGTAGCCCGCGCCGTGGCCGATCAGCGCCTTGAACTTCAGGCCCTGCTCCTTCGCTTGGCGCAGGAACAGGGTAATGTCCGGGTTGTAGCCGGTATGCAGGATCACGTCGGGACGCGCGCGGCGCAACTTGGTCACCAGGCTGGAGAGATCCGGCGCGTTGGCTGAATACCCCTCCTTCAGCGCCACCTTCATGCCGTAGCCCTTGCACGCGGATTCATTGCCCGACGCGACGCCGGCGCCGTAGGGGCCGTCCTCATAGATGATCGCGACCTTGAGGTCAGCCGGCTTGACGCCCATTTTCTTCTGGCTGTTCTCGTTGAGGAAAGTGCAGGATGCCTCGCCAAACTGGTCGCTATGCACCTGCGGCCGGAACGCATACACCAGGTTCTTGCCCTTGAGTACGGCCGAGGCCACGCACACGTTCATCCAGAAGAATTTTTTCGCCGCGTCGGTTTTTGCCGCCATCGGCACGCAGTGGGCACTGGAGAAAACGCCCATGATGAGATCCACTTTTTCCTGGCTCAGCAGGCGCTCGGTCTCGCTGATCGCAACCTCGGCCTTGCTCTGCGCGTCGATGTAAACCGGCCGGATGCGGTAACCCTCGACACCGCCCTTCTCGTTGATCATGTCGATGGCAATCTTGTTGCCGAGATAGGCCGCCTCCGAACCTCCGGCCGCGAACGGCCCGGTAATGTCATAGATGACTCCGACTTTTATTTCCTTCTGCTGCGCGAACACCGGGGCCGCGGCGATTGCGGCCATCAGGACTGCGGGGACGAAGCGCGTGGCGAATGTGCGCATGGTGAACTCCTCTGTGGATGAACCTGGATGGCGGGCGAAGAATGCTTTTCTTGTCCTGCCCAGTGTTCCAAACCGGCCGGAGGATGTCAAGCAATCAAAGGCTGGCGGCGCGACTCAAGGTGGCAAGGAAGCGATCGGCCGGCTGGTAACCGATCACCCGCAGCCCCTGGATTTCTTTGCCCTGACGGTCGAAGAAAATAATGCCGGGCGGGCCGAACAGGCGAAAGCGCTTGAGCATGGCCTTGTCCTCGGGCGAATTGGCGGTGACGTCCGCCTGCAACAGCAACATCGCCTGGAGTTTCGCTTTCACCCGCGCGTCGGTGAAAGTAAAGGCCTCCATTTCCTTGCAGGATACGCACCAGTCGGCGTAAAAATCGAGCATCACCGGCTTGCCGGCGGCCGCAAGTGTCGTTTCGAGTTCGGCTAAATTCCTGATGCGCGCGAAGCGCACTTCCTGCGCCCCGCGCTCGCCGCCGCCGACAAGCCCGGCGAGCGGCCGCAGCACATCGCGGCTGCCCGATAGCACCCCGATCACGAGCGCCGCGCCGGCGAGTAACGCCAGAAAACCCGCGCCTTTCCACAGGCGCGCGGCGGTCCCGGCCTCGGCCGGCAGCGGGTCGATCGCGCGCAGCACCATGGCCGATCCGATCAGCAACGCCGCCCAGGCGAGCATCTGCGCTGCCGCCGACAACACCGGCGACACGATCCAGATTGCCACGGCCAGCAGCAGCACGCCGAAAAAATGCTTCACCGAGCGCATCCAGTGCCCGGACTTGGGCAGGAACGCACCCTCGAACACGCCCACCAGGATTAAGGGCACGCCCATGCCGATGGACAT
>Ga0315281_10010281_pt1 | contig 12906 bp, 12 predicted proteins | sample YL17G07_0_MG_FD_204540 | JGI IMG/M metagenome (GOLD analysis project Ga0315281, IMG submission 204540) | Sediment microbial communities from Yellowstone Lake, YNP, Wyoming, USA - YL17G07_0 | ecosystem: Environmental > Aquatic > Freshwater > Lake > Sediment | place: USA: Wyoming | collected... | reverse complement strand
CCCTCCGCGACGTGCTCGCGACCTACGCCGTCGACCCCGACCTGGTCTTCCTCGACGGCGCGTCGATGGGCGGCAACGGATCGTTCCAGTTCGCCTGCATGTACCCCGACCTCTTCGCCGGCGCGGCGCCGCGCTCGGGCGGGCCGCTGTTCCGCTATCTTCCGCCGGCCGCCGACAAGAAGGAGCGCACGGTCACCGCCGAGGGGATCGAGAACCTGATCGCGACGCCTCTCTACTGGATCGTCGGCGCGAAGGATCCCGAAGTGCCGAACGCGTGGGTGAAGATCGCCAAGGTCCAGGTCGACGCCCTCAAGAGCGATTTCACGTTCAAGGAGTTTCCCGACGGCGGCCACGAGTGGTTCCCGCAGCAGAACGGCCCGGTGCTGGAATGGATGGGGACAAAGCGGCGCGACGCCTACCCGCTCCGGGTCGGGATCGACTCGAACGACCGGGCCTTCAGCCGCAACTTCTGGCTGGAGATCTCTGAGTTCAAAGGACAGGAGCTGCTCAAGCGGAGCTACATGGACTTCGACAAGAAGTCGATCGAGGACCGGACCCTCTTTCCGGAGCACAGCCACGTCAAGGGGGAGATCGTCAAGGAATCGAACGAGATCAGGATCACCGCGACCGGAGCGAAGGAGCTCAAGGTATACTTGCATGAGAAGATGATGGACCTGACGAAACCGGTGACGATCACGGTGAACGGCTCGAAGTCGAAGTTCGACGTCAAGCCGTCGCTGGAGACCCTGATGGAGTCGGCCCGGCGCGACCGCGGACTGCTCTACACCGCCTTCGTGAAAGTGAGGGTCCCTTGATCGAGATCCCTCACTGGGTCCAGGTCTTCGTCCTCGTGGGGATCGCCCTCGTGGTGATCGTGGTCCCGATCCGGATCCTCTACGAGATGACGAAGGATACCCGGAACCGGAGCCGCCGCTTCCAGGAGTTGTCGGACCGCCTCAAGGAGCGGTTCGGCGCCGTGGAGGCCCACCGGACGATCCTCGGGATGTCCCGCATCACGTTCAAGCACGACGGCCGCCCCGCCGCGGTCTTCCAGCCGGCGGACGACCAGATCCTGATCCGGCTGGAGCCCAAGGTGGAGCCGAAATTCCACGTCATCGCCCGCTCGCGGGGCGCGTTGACGCCGCCGATCGCCGTGATGTGGGATTCGTTCCGGGTGCTGTCGCGCATCCTGACGCACGACCCGCTGATCGACGAATCCGTCGCGCTCTACGCGACGCCGATCTTCGGAAGCTACCTGCGCGAGGCGGCGCTCGACGGCATTCCCGCGGAGGGAAAGCCGACGGGCATCGCGGAGAGCCTCGTGATCCTGAGCAAGCTTCCCGGACTGCGCCACTTCGAGCTCCGGATGTCTCCCTCGGGCGGTTTCCGCCTCCTGCTCACGCTGCGCGCCGACGACATGCTCTATCGCCCCGACGAGCTGGAATCGGCCGTCCATCACGCCTTCCAGCTCTACGATTTGCTGGTCCTGTACTAAGACCCGAAGCCGGAATCGAGAATCAAAGAGAAGAGAGACTCCCTCAGGCCTTTGATTCTCCTCCCCATAACCTCGGAAAGAACATCCCCGTCGACCGCCGATAGGCCTCGTACTCCGGGAAGACCGAGGCCAGCTTGCGTTCCTCGATGCGCGCGCGCAGCGTCTGGCCGGCGACGAAGGCGACATAGAGCGCCACCGTCCGGGTCTGGAGATGGAGGAGCGTGTAGCACAGGTAGATCACGAAATGGGCCGCGTAGAGGGGATGCCGGATCACGCTGTAGACCCCTTCGCGGACGAACACGCGCGCCTCGCTCATGATCGTGAAGGCCTTCCGGAGCGCGATCAGGCCGGCGACGTTGAGCGCCCCCGCGGCGATCAGGACGACATTGAGGGCGTAGAGGCCCTGCAGATGCGTGACGGAGTGTTCCGGCACCCACTCGCCGTAGGTGTACCTCGTCAGGACGATCGCGAACGGAAGCCCTGCCAGCAGCAGGGGGAAGACGGTCTGCATGAACCCCCGCGCGACCGACTTCGCCCCGGCCCGCGTCAGGAATCCGGCGATGTACCCGCAGAGGATGCCCGTCTCGATCACCCAGACCAGGAGTTCCAGGGACCAGAGGATGCGGACCTGCTGGCTCGTATACCCGAAATACGCGTATCGGCGTTCCAGGTCGAACGGCCGGGCGAGGAGGAACTCGGGGAGGAACGAGAGCTTGGCGAAATAGGGGCGCGCCCAGTCCACTTCGCGGATGTATCCGGGCCAGCTCGGCAGCATCAGGAAACGGCGGAGGATGAACGCGCCGATCGCGACGCAGCCGATGACCCGGGCCAGGAGTTCCCGGGCGGGCCATCGACTCGGATCGAACACCGGAAGGTCGTTCAGCCGGCGGAGCACGGCGGCCAGTCTACGCTGTTTCGACGCGCCGAGCCAGAAACGACCCGACCCTTCAATCCCGGATCTGGGCCTTCGATTCGCAATGGAGGCAGACGATGCGGCGCTCGCCTTCCCGGGCGTTGATCGTGATCACCGGCTTCGTGCTCACCCGCTCGCCCAGGATGTTCTCGAACACGGTGGCATAGAGCCGCTCGATCTTGACCATCGAATAGGCCGCCATCAGCTGATGGACGCGGCCCTGGTTTCCCAGCGACCAGCGGCCGCCCTTCCGATCGGGCACGCCGGAGGCGGCGTCCTTGGCCGCTTCCATCGCCTTCGCGCGGAATTGCACGTCGGGGCCGTCGATCGGCGGCGGAGGCAGGACCGGCACGATGGGCCGTCCCGACGGATCGCGGTACGTGAGCGGGTCGTCCTCGCTCGCCGCAGGCGCGTCGAAGGTCGCGGGCTCCACCACGAGGCCGTGCTCCTGGCGCAGCCGGTCGGCGTGCCATCTGCGGAACAGCGACTTGAAGCTCACTTCCGTCGCCCGGCTCTCCTCCATCGCCTTCTTCACGCTTTCCACGACCCACTTCGCTTCGCGCAGCATCGTTGCGGCGTCCACGGGCCCCGCAATACAGTGAAGCACGCGGCCGTCGGGGGCGCAGAAGTACGACGCCACGTTCCCGCCCTGTTTCTGGCCGTTCACGATCTGGAACGTCGCCACCTTCTGGAAGGAGGAGACGAAGTGCTTCGAGAGATAGGCGCCGACGTCGGGGTTCGCCAAGGCGTTCACACGGAGCGCCTGCGCGTTGTTTCAGGTGAAGGTCGGGTCTTCAAAGTAGCCGGAGACGTGGAGGACGAAGACGAGTTTCTCCTCCGCCTTGGCCTTCGCCGCGGCCTCGGAGGGGGTCCCCGCCCATTGGACGGAGGTTCCATACGTCTGTTTGCCGCACTTCGTGCAGGCCGGCGACTCCTGCGCCGCCGGCATCGAGGACATCAAGAGGACCGCCAGGAGCAGCTTCACCACGACTCACCTCCATGAACTTACGCCTTTGACGCAAACTTTCGTGACGCGGTTCGACAATTCGTCACAAAAAAGGAACTCGCGGCATTGGTCTGCGTCGAAGAGAGCGGACATGCTGCTGAAAGGGATGACCATGATGCACCGGAACGCGCTCTGGACCGCCGTCCTGTTCCTCGCCGCCGCGGCCCCCGCGATGGCCCAGGGACTCGTCATCCCCGATGAGCCGGATCAGCCGCCCCTCGCCCTGATCCGCCATCGCGTGCGGGTCGACATCGACCGCCAGGCGGCCACGACCACCGTCGAGCAGGTCTTCCTCAACAACACGGACCGGCAGCTCGAGGCCCAGTACGTCTTCCCCATCCCGCGCGGCGCCACGATGAGCCGCTTCACCATGCTGGTGAACGGGAAGGAGAAGGCGGGCGAAGTGGTCGAGAAGAACCAGGCGCGCCAGATCTACAACTCGATCGTCCACCGCGCGCAGGACCCCGGGCTCCTGGAGTACCTGGGCGGCGAGATCTTCCGCGCCAACATCTTCCCCATCGCCGCGCGCGGATCGCAGACGATCACGCTGCGCTTCGAACAGATCATCCCCGCGCAGGACGCCCTGGTCAGCTATACGTACCCGGTCCGCGCCGGCACCAAGCGCGGCCCCACCGTCCAGGGCGAGTTCTCGCTGGAAGCGACCGTGAAAAGCGCGGTCCCCATCCTGAACGTCTACAGCCCGAGCCATGCGGTCGCCGTCGCCCGCGCGACCGACCGCGAGGCGCGCGTCACGTTCTCCGACCGCCGCGCCACGCTCGACAAGGACTTCCAGCTCTACTACAGCGTGAGCGACAAGGAGATCGGCCTCAACCTGGTCACGTTCCGCCCCGACCCGAAGCAGCCCGGCTACTTCATGCTTCTGATGGCCCCGAAGAGCACGCTGCAGGCGGACCGCATCGTCGAACGCGACGTGGTCTTCGTCGTCGACACGTCCGGCAGCATGGCGGGCGAGAAGATCAAGCAGGCGCGCAACGCCCTCAAGTATCTCGTGTCGAAGCTCAACGACGGCGACCGGTTCAACATCGTCCCGTTCGCCAGCTTCGCCGACGCGTGGCAGAAGGGCCTCGTGAGCGCAAAGGAGCGCCGCGCGGACGCCCTCGCGTTCGCCGAGACGCTGCTCGCGCAGGGCGGCACCGACATCGCCGGCGCCCTCGACGCGGCGGTCTCGAACCTGATGACCGACCCGTCGCGGCCTTCGTACATCGTCTTCATGACCGACGGCAAGCCCACGATGGGCGAGACGACCGACCTGAAACAGATCCTCGCGAAGGTCCAGCGAGCCAAGGGAGGCAAGGGCGGCGAGTCGTTGCGCCTCTTCACGTGGGGCGTGGGCTACGACGTCGACACCCACTTGCTGGACGACATGGCGAACCTGGGGGCCGGCGTGAGCGAGTACGTGCGGCCCGAGGAGGACATCGCGGCGAAGGTCGCGGCGTTCGCGAACAAGGCGAGCCAGCCGGTCCTGACGGGGATCGATCTCAAGGTGGTCGGCGACAAGGTCCAGCTCGTCAACCAGCATCCGCGGACGCTGCCCGACCTCTATGCGGGCGGCCAGCTCGTGCTGCTCGGCCGCTACACGGGCGACGGCGACGTCGCCTTCCAGCTCACGGGCCGCGTGAATGGAAAGACCGAGACGTTCACGTACGAGGGCAAGTTCGCCTCGACCGAGCCGAAGGGCGCGTTCATCGAACTGCTCTGGGCGCAGAGGCGCATCGGACACCTGCTGGACCAGATCCGCCTGCACGGCGAGACGAAGGAGTTGGTCGACGACGTGATCCGGCTGTCCAAGGAGTACGGCATCCAGACGCCCTACACGAGCCAGCTGATCCTGGAGGACGATCGCCGGCTGGGACGGGGCTCCGAAGGGCTCCCGACCCTGGCTTCGGCCAAGCGAAAGGATGTCGCGTCCGGAGGCGCCGCGGGAACCCGCGACTTCGGAGCCGAGAAGAAGCTGGACGACCTGGCCAAGGAGGAGCGCGAGGCGGCCCGGAGGAAACCGTCCACCGTGACGGCCGAGGCTCCCGCGCCGGCCGAGCCTGCGAAGTCCGCGGCCGACAAGGACGCCGACGAGAATTTCGCCCTGCGCTTCAAGAGCCGGGACGGAAAGGCGGGCGTCGACGTGGCAGGCCGCCTTCGGCAGCTGAAGGAGGCGGAGCAGGCGGGCGACCGGAGGCTGGCCGAGTTCCGCAAGGCCGCGGGGACGCGCTTCTTCCTCTACAACGGCATGTGGGTGGACGAGAAGTTCGAGGCCGACGCCGAACTGACCGCGGTGAAGTTCGGCAGCGAAGCGTACTTCAAGCTGATCGAGAAGGCGCCGCAGCTGATCGAGGCGTTCAAGCTGGGCACCAAGGTCGTGATCGTCACGGCCCCCGGCAACGTGGTCGCGATCTGCGGGACGGGGAACGAGACCTTCACGGACGCCCAGGTCGACGCGGTCTTCGTCGCGAAGAAGAAGTAGCCGGCCCTCAGGCCTTGACGGCAAGGACAGCGTCGACGACGGACCCGGTCTCGCGGGCCTGGACGTCGCGGAATCCCGCCTCGGCCAGCAGGCCTCGGTACTCCCCCGCATTGCGCTCCTTGCCCTCGGTGCAGACGAGCATGTTGAGCGACTGGAGATTGCCCCGGAGCGGGCCGCTCTTGTCGGCGTTGAGGAGCCGCTCGGCAATCAGGAGCGCGCCGCCCGACGGAAGGCGGTCGTGGATCTTCGCGAGCAGGATCCGGATCTTGTCGACGGACCAGTCGTGGAGGATCCGTCCCAGCGCGAAGAGGTCGGCCTCCGGGAGCGGATCCGAGAAGAAGTCGCCCGCGATCAGGCCGATCTTCGACCCTTCCGGCGAACGCGCGAGGAAGTCCCGCGCGGAGGCGATGACCGGCGGCAGATCGAACACGCTGCCCCGCAGGTTCGGGTAGCGTTTGCAGGCCTCGAGGACCAGGTGGCCGGTCGCGCCCCCGAGATCGACCAGGTGCTTGAATCGGCCGAGGTCGAAGGTCCGGACGACGAGCGGCGAGCTCAGCATGCCCATGCCGTGCATTCCGAGCAGGAAATCCCGTTTCGAATCGTCCGTCTTGAAGAAGTGGTCGAAGATGTTGCCCTTGAGACCGTACGTGGTCTCCCAGAGATGGGTCCCCTTCCGGATCCCGGTCTCCAGGTCGCCCCACAACTTGTATCCGACGCGGTTCGAGTAGTCGATGTAGCCGACCAGCGCCTGGGGGCTGGAGCGGACGAGGTAGGTCGCCGCGACCGGGAGGTTCGAATAGACTCCGTCCTTCTTGGCGAGGAGCTCCAGACCCACGCAGGTGTCGAGCAGCCGCTCGGTCGCATCCGCGTGAAGCTGGAGGTCGCGGGAGAGGACGTCGGCGGAAGCCGGCCCGCGACTCAGGCGCTCGAACACGCTGAGTTCGAGGGCGGCGAACATCGTCTTGGAGCGACGGAATCCGTCGAGCGAATCGAGGACCGGAGCGGGATCGACGGGATCGGGCATGATTCATTCCCTCCTTGCAAGTGCCTGGTAGCCTCCAGAATAACGGTCGGTGGGAAGCGTCAGTTCTTCCTTCTCGACGCGGAATCCCGGCAGGTCGACGCGATTCTCCTCGGGCTCGAGGCTGCAGGTGGAGTAGACCAGCCGGCCGCCGGGCTTGAGGAGGCGGGCGGCGTTCTCCAGGAGCCTCTTCTGCAACCCCGCCGCCCCCGCGATGTCCTTCTCGCGCAGCCGCCAGCGGACGTCGGGCCTCCGCGCCAGGACCCCGGTGTTCGAGCACGGGGCGTCGATCAGGATCGCATCGAAGGGCTCCCGGAACGCGATCGTCGCGCCGTCCCCCGCGACGCATTCGATGTTCTCCAGGCCGAGTCGACGGGCCGATTCGGCGACGAGGCCGATGCGGTCGGGAAGATCGACGGCGACCACCTTTCCCTTGCCGCCCATGAGCTCGGCGAGGTGGGTCGTCTTGCCGCCCGGCGCCGCGCAGAGATCGAGGACCCGCTCGTGGGGTTTGGGATCGAGGAGCGGCGCGACCTTCATCGACGTCTCGTCCTGCACGGTGAACGCGCCTTCGGCGAAGCGGGGATCCCCCGCGGGGTCCCCGTCGAAGTCGACAGGGCCCGCCGCCTTGAGCGGATTGGGGCGGACCGTCACGGGAAGGATGGAGTTGTCCGCCTCGAGGATCCCCTCAAGCTCCTTCGGCTTGAAGCGCTGCCGCCAGCGTTCGATCAGCCAGTCCGGATGGGAGCTGCGCACGCCCAGGGCGTCGGGGAGATCGAGGTCGGAGGCCTTGCGGAGGACGGCGTTGACGAAGCCCGCCGACTTCCGGCTCACGCCCTTGGCGAGCTCGACGGCCTCGTTGACGGCGGCGTGTCGGGGGATCTTGTCGAGATGGCGGATCTGGAAGAGGGCGATGCGGAGGTGCTGGCGGATCTCGGGGTGGACGCGCTGGGCGCAGCGGTCGATCAGCCAGTCGAGCTCCCGCCGCCACCGGGTGACCCCGTAGACGAGGGTGGTGAGTAGCGCGCGGTCGCGGCGCGAGAGGGCGGCGCCCCGGTGGATCTCCAGCGCTTCGTCGACGAAGTTCTTTTCCGCGTCGAGCAGCGCGCGAGCGGCCAGCTCGCGGACGTTCTTCACCGCGCGCCCTTGCGGTGCGGCGAGAAGATCCAGAACTTGCGCACGAACTCGAAGCTCTCCAGGGTCTCGTGGTCGGCCTTGGTCATGAGATGCGGCCAGTTGCGCCGCTTGAACTTGAGGAGGGCGCTCTCGTCGATGACGCGGAGCTTCGCGGTGATCCGGCCCCTGAGCGCGTTGGCGAAGTCGATCAGATAAGGCTGTCCGCCGGAAATGAGGATGTTCTTGGGCTGGCGAAGGTCCAGATGGACGACGCCGCGCTTGTGCATCGCCCGGACGGCCTCGCAGAAGCGCTCGAAGACGCGGTCGGGGAGCTCCCCGGGCTTGAACTGGTTGAGGGTCTTCCCCTCGATGTATTCGAGGAGAAGGGCGCGCTTCTCGACGATCGCGTAGGCGCGGGGGATGCCGGGGCAGCCTTCCAGATGCCGGAGGACGGCGAACTCGCGCTTCACGAGCGACGGAGCCAGGAGCCCCCGGGTGACGGCGTTCTTGCGGCGGTAGTCCTTGAGCACCGCGGGGCGGCCTTCATGATCGACGACGGAGACGACGGGAGAGAGAAAGCCGCCCTTGTCCTGGAGGACGCGGGCGATCAGGACATCAGTTTCGTGACGAGGTTGATGATCCATCCGTTCCAGATGATGGCGCAGACGCCGGCCGCCATGGTGAACGGCGTCCACTGCTCGCTGTTGTTGCAGGTGGCCTTCCAGCTCCAGGGGCGGTCCTGGCTCCGCTCATAGCGGGTGACCTTCGGGAAGTAGTCGGGGACGGACCGGTCATAGTGGTCCCAGGCCTCGCCGAAGATGTCGTGGAGGCGATTGCCCTCGCGCCGCTTCTTGTAGGGGACATAGTAGAAAACGAACACGAGGACGGCGAAGCCCAGGATGAGCCAGTTCATGTGCCGATAGTACCAGACCTGGTTCGGGTCGCCCACCGTGAGGAACGCGGTGCCGATCATGCCGAAGAAGGTCCCGATGTAGAGGGGGTTCTTGACGTAGGCGTAGGGCCCGGTGACGGTGAGGACCTTGTCCTTGACGAGGTGTCCGGCGGCCCAGAAGCGGATCCACACCGAGGCGAGCAGGAACGAGATCCCGGCCCAGAACTCCCACTTCGCCCACTTGTCGACGCGCCGGTCCGCGAAGAAGACGAGGGCGACGATGAGGGCGTAGACGAAAAGCAGCTTCCAAGTGAGTTTCCTGAGGCGGGAAAGGTCCATTGTGGACCCCTGGTATATCAGACCCCCGCAGCCTTGGCAAGGTCGGCCATCAACGACCCGGGCGCCCCAGTATATAAGTTATGATTCATAAGTTATGATCTTGACAAGCCTTCCGGCTCGCGTATACTTCCGGCGAAGTCATGAGAGTCCTCGGGATCGAATCGTCCGGGACGAGAGGGGGGATCGCCCTCCTGGAATCCGGGCAGGTCCGGGGGACCCGGCTCTTTGAGAAAGGGATGGTCCACGGCCGCGAGATCGCCCCGTCGATCCGAGCGCTCCTCGATGAGGCGGGCTGGGCCCCCGATGCGATCGACCTGATCGCCTGCGACATCGGCCCCGGCTCCTACACGGGACTCCGCGTGGGGCTGGCCGCCGCCAAGGGGCTGGCCCTGGCGCTCCGTCGCCCGCTCATCGGCGTCGCCTCGCTCGACGCCCTGGCCGAGGCCGCGCGCGACCGCGCCCGCGTCCTCTGCCCCGCGATCGACGCCAAGTGGGTTCAGATCTACGGCGCCGTCTACGAGGACGGAAAGCGGACCACCGACTATCTCGCGGAGAAGCCCGACGCCTTCGCCGCGCGCGTCCCGAAAGGCGCCTACGTCTTCGGCGACGCGCTCGATCAATACGGCGGGCTCTTTCGCGACGTCATCCGCGGACCGCGCGAGCTCTGGGACCCGCGACCCGAGCTGGTCGCGCTCCTGGGCCAGCGCCTCCACGAGGCCGGAACGCGCCATGACGCCGCGACGCTGGCGCCGCTGTATCTGCGGCCCACGGAAGCCGAACTCAAGTTCGGCCGGAAAACTTAAGGGGGGAGGGCGCGAAACAGAGGGGGAAGAAGAGTCCCGGGCGGCCGGCCCTCCGGTCGCCCGGGATGCACACCCTTCGACGCGCCGTCACATGAGGGGTTATCGAGTCTGGGCCGAGATCGATCTGGCGGCGCTCCGCCACAACATCGGCCTCATCCGCCGGGCGCTCGAACCGCGCACCAAGATCCTCGCCGTCGCCAAGGCCGACGCCTACGGCCACGGCGCCCTCCCCGTCGCCTGGACCGCCCTCGAGGCGGGCTGCGCCATGATCGGCGTGGGCGACTCCGGAGAAGCGATCCAGCTCCGCGAAGGCGGCATTCCCGGCCCCATCCTCATCCTCGGCGCCATCGTCGAAGAGGAGATCCACAAGGTCGTCCAGTACGACCTCTCCGTCACCGTCCACTCGACCGACCTGCTGCCGCTCCTCAACGAGGAGGCCCGGCGCCGCAACCGCCGGCTCCGCGTCCACCTCAAGGTCGACACCGGCATGGCCCGGCTCGGCGCGTCGCCCTCCCGGACGCTCGACGTGGCCCGAGCGATCGTGGACTGCTCGAACCTCGTGCTCGAGGGGGTCTCCACCCACCTCGCCTCCGCCTTCCATCCCGAATCGGTGCGCGAGCAGCTCAACCTCTTCCACTCCGTGATCAACGAGCTGACCGAGGACGGCATCCAGCCTCCGATCCTCCACGCCGCGAACTCCGCGGGCCTCTTTACCTGCCCCGAGTCCCACTTCGACATGGTGCGGCCGGGCATCGCGCTCTACGGGATCGACCCCGGACCCTTCGCGACGCTCGGGATCCCGCTCAAGCCCGTGCTCTCGCTCAAGACCCAGATCGCCTACCTGAAGGGCGTCGGCGCGGACGTGCCGATCGGCTACGACGGCCGCCACCGCACGACCCGGCCCACGCGCATCGCGACCTGCCCGGTCGGCTACAACGACGGCTACCCCTACCAGCTCAGCGGCCGCGGCGAGGCCGTCGTCCGCGGCCACAGAGTGCCGGTGGTGGGAAACGTGACCATGGACTACATCATGCTCGACCTGGGCGACGTGCCGAACGCCGATGTGGGCGACGAGGTGACGCTGATCGGCGAAGGGATCCGCGTGGAAGAGCTGGCCCGGCTCGCCGGCACGATCCCTTACGAACTGACGTGCCGCCTGGGACGGCGGGTGGGACGGGTTCCGGCCAACGCGGAGCAGCCGCTGCCCGCGGCGTTCAGGGTGGTGGCGTAGTCCGCCGAGCTACTCGATCGTGACCGTCACGTCCAGCTTGCGGCTCTTCGAGGTGATCTCGCCGATCTTGCGACGCTCTTCTTCGTTGTTCAGGTTCGCGCCCGTGCCGGCCTTCAGCACGGTGTCCACCATGTCCGTGATCGACTCGAACGAGCCCGACAGCATGAGCATGGAGGGCCTCTTCTTCGCCTGGTCGTAGCTCAGGCGCCCGGACTTGATCGTGAGCGTGATCGAGGTCGCGGCCTCTTCCTTGCCCTTTCCGGTGATCTGGCCGGAGAAGGTCACGTTGAGCTTTCCGCCCTCGACCGATTCGCAGCTGCATTCCAGCTTCCCGACCGCGTCGCGGATCGACGACGGAAAGACGAGCGGCAGCAGGTCCTTCCCGTCCACCACCCACTTGTCGCCCTGCTTCGGGTTGCCGCCCGGGGGGAGGATCTGACCCGCGTCGTTCCAGGCCCCGAGATTCCGCCCTTCGATCGGCGGCGCGTTGCCGTCCAGGTCCTTCACGGTCCAGCCGGATTCCGAGCGGGAAGAGATGAAGGTCCGGCCCGCCAGGGCGGTCGCCTTCTCCTCGATCGGACTGTCGGTGCCGGTCTTCTGCAGCGTGGACGACACGCACTCGATCTTCAGCGTGCGGGCATCCGTTCGGACCTGGTGGAACTTCTCCTTGCGGGCGAGGTTGAGGAGGCGCGTGGTCTCGCCTTTGCCGTCGCGCACGACGGTTTCGAGCTCCAGGCTCGATTCGAAGGTGACCGTGGCCTTGTCACCCGCTTTCGCGTCCTGCAGCAACAATGACAAAGCGATGAGCCAGCGCATGATGATTCTCCCTAAGGCTGATTTTCGATCTTATAATACCTCCCTTCCCTGTCAAATGAAAGTATCGGACTTCGATTACCGGCTTCCTCCGGAGCTGATCGCGCAGGCGCCGACCGCCCGCCGCGACCAGTCGCGGCTCCTCGTCCTCCACCCCGACGGACGCCGGGAACATCGCCGCTTCAGCGACCTGACGGAGTACCTGAAGAACGAGACCGTGTACCTCAATGACTCCAAGGTCCTCCGCGCCCGCATCCACCTGATCCGCAACACCGGGGGCAAGGTCGCCGCCCTCCTCGTCCGACGGCTGGCCGACAAGACCTGGCACGCCCTCCTGGACGCCAGCGGCCGCCTCCACCTCGGCGAGCGGCTCTGGCTCGCGGACCCCGCCAGTCCCCAGCATGGCGTCCAGTCCCAGGGTAAGCCGCTGTCGGTCTTCCTGTCGGCGAAGGAGGAAGACCACTGGACCCTGGTCTTCGACGAGGAGCCCGACCTGAAGACGCTGGGCAAGCCGCCCCTCCCTCCCTACATCAAGCGTCCGGCGGACTGGGGCGACGACACGCGCTACCAGACGGTCTATGCGACGAAGGAAGGGTCGATCGCGGCTCCGACGGCCGGCCTCCATTTCACTCCCGAGATCCTCGCCAAATTGAAGACGAAGCGGGTCACGCTCCATGTGGGCCTCGGCACGTTCAAGCCCGTGAAGGTGGAGAACGTCGAGGACCACAAGATGCACCCGGAGTACTACGAGATCCCGGAGCCGCCGACCGGCAAGGTCGTCGCGGTGGGGACGACGAC
>Ga0315281_10010280_pt1 | contig 12906 bp, 9 predicted proteins | sample YL17G07_0_MG_FD_204540 | JGI IMG/M metagenome (GOLD analysis project Ga0315281, IMG submission 204540) | Sediment microbial communities from Yellowstone Lake, YNP, Wyoming, USA - YL17G07_0 | ecosystem: Environmental > Aquatic > Freshwater > Lake > Sediment | place: USA: Wyoming | collected... | reverse complement strand
GCTTCGACTTACAGCGCTGTGCGGATGAATCCGTACCTACAACTTCAAACTTCACCTAGCCGCATCAATAAGTTAAAACGCTGGCAACGTTTCTCCATCTTTACTAAGTACGTAAATTATTCTAGAGCTTCCGCTGGCGTCAGTCGGGAGCACGTTTATTGCGCCCTGAGAATTCCACCCAACTGCATTGGAAAATTCGTCAAGAAAACGATGCATGCTGTCTTGATCAGAAAATGTGACTTCCACACGACATAGGGTTACTCGACAGTCAGCCGTCAACAGCTCCCCCCCCGAAAATGCTTCCCTTATAAAAGTCTTGCGTAACGTATCTTCCTCGATCGAGGCTCTCAGTTCTGACTTTTCTTGCTCAAACACAGCTTCTTCAAGCTGACGAAAGTGTGTGGGTAGGCTAGGTGGAGCTTCGACGGTGGAATTGTGAATGTCATTTACGCCCCAGCTTGCCGAATGAACCGAAGCACGCGCATCGCCGCTGTCTGTGGTAGATGCGGATGCAGGCCGTTGGGAGCTAGTTGGATGATCGGTGTCGGTTCGCGTGAGTGATAGCTGTGCACCATCAGCCAGCGATGGTCTAACAAATAGCTCGCCCGCACCGTGCGCCGAAACAGTGTTTGTGCGAACTGATGGTTGGGAATTTTCCTTGCTAGCGTCGGCTGCGGTTTCGTTAACTCGGCTCTGGTGTTCAGTAAAAAGATTATCAACACCAACAGCCGCTAAAATAGCCACGACCAGCGCACGCGCAGCAATTAACTCTCTGATATTTACCAAGCGAGACCTCCTTAACGGAAACACGGACTGTACCAAACTCAGGCACAGCCCGTGTTTGTCTCTAGTCAGACTAACTCAATAGTCGTTTGACACATAACTCTGTATCCCCGCTGAAAGCCAATTGGCGCTACCTTGGTATGGCAGCGTACACTTATACCCGACTACGAGTACTCCATTTTGAGTCGCCTTTGGAAAGGTCAATCTTGCGGCTACGGTTGTCGTGAGTGTGTCAACGCGGACTCTGCCATAACTACCAGCGTAGAGAGTGCGTGTACAAGTTAAAGTCCGACCTGTGTTGTTAAACACGTCTACGGACCCTTCAAAGTTTTGGAACGAGCTATTTTTTGTTACCGGGCACGTGACAACCAAGTCAGTTGTTAGCGACGTATTTTGTACATAATTTTCAATACGAAAATAACCCGCTGTCGCTGGATTGGCTGGCATACACTCATAGCCCGCTCGACCTTCTTCGGCGGCATACACTGATGTTGTGACTCCAGACATAACAGACAACAACCCCGTCAACACAAACGCAGTATTTTTCATATCTATATCTCCTTGTTTATTTGTCATGTTGCTCTATTGCATAACACTCGACCCCATAACGAGCATCCACAAGCTAAGCGATATAATTAAAAGATACAAGTTTTCGAGTCCATGCCCTAACTCCTACCGACACACCGAAATAAATGTCGAGCACGTATCACAGAGCTGGCGCAATGTGATCTGAGCAAGTAGCCAACGATGGGTTGTACACCGCCGCGGCAACCAACAACCGTGCTCGCCGTTCGCTCGATAGAAACGTGTTGTTAGTGGAATCCAAAAACTCGCAAAATAAGTTCGCAGCGTCCGGATGAGCGCGGAAGTTGAGATAACTAGCCATTTCCATTACGAGGCGAGGGTACACGGCCGGGTTAGATGCAAGCGCCCGCATTCGAGGCCAAGACTCTTTATGCGGATCAAAATACAGCACCTCGTAGCGATCAATCACCGCTTGATTTTCCGGAGCGCGACGCACTAGCAGCAAGGCGGTGGTGTCACGGAACACCTGCGCCCAGCGGTTAGACGGAAATAAGTTATCCAGTTCGTTTTTGGAGTTCACGATCGCGTAGTTGATATTCCAGCGCTGCAGTTCGCGCGGATTTTTTACATAGTAAGCGGTGTCACCAAACACGGTGTGGTGGTTGTACTGAAATATTTTTCGTTCTGGCGTGATGAAAAATGCCAAATAGCCGCCGAGCCCGCCGGAGTTGTACATATTGCCGCGCAAGTTAACAGTTTGGATGAAACGCACCGCACCTTCCGGATATTCGAGTGGCCTCGTGCCCAAGCCAAACCGAACGAAGCCGTCGGTCTCGACAAATTTTACGTATCCTGTGCATGCGACGACCGTAAGCACACCAGCGCGTGCCATAAGTCGCGCTGTTCGCAGTGCCAACGACGGCTCCAACGCGGGCAGCAACATTGCGAGCAGTGGCACCACCACGATGCCAAATTCGCTGATCGCTCGTCGATAGAGTATGGCGAGCGTTGCAAATGTAACTGCAACCAAAAGTGCAGTGAAATCGACCTTGCGCCAACCGCAGAGGGCAGTCGCGAGCGCAATACAAAGAACAATCCAAAACGGATAGTGCTCAACCCAAGTCGCCGCCCGGAATTCCTCGACTGATTGCACCAACGGATTACCATTGATCAGTTGCACGAAGATATCGTAACTCAGCAAACCCCAAGGATTGATCATCATGGTGGCCAAACTCATAGCCAACCAAAAATTCAATTCCTTCAAGCGCAGCGCGGGAAGCACCGCGCATCCCGGCAGCGATGTTTGTCGACGCACCAAGTATTTAAAATTTTCACTGAGCGCCCAAACGCCGAGTAACACCGCGCCGAATACGGCACCGTGTAACCAATCCCACAACAGCATGATGAGCGGCAACCAGCGTAAGGCAACGGCGGACAATCGACCCGCCCGAAAACCGTAGAGGATGTAGCTCAGTAGCGCGACGCCCAAAAGCGAAAACAATTCCGGGCGGACCAAGTAGCGCTCGGCGGCAATCAGAACGGCTACGGTGCTCAGTAGCGCAGCCAATACCAAACTGGCTCCAAGCATGCGACACGTGCGAAACAACAAAAAGATAACACCGGCCGCGAGCGCGATTTTGAATACATTCAGACCAACGTCGCCCGCCAGGGCATACACCAAATACAACACAATCTGTGCAAGCCATTCATGGTTGCTAAACGGGGTGCCCGCTTTGGTGTAAGAAAATATTTCGTCGTTAACGATGCGCCCCTGCGCCAACATTTCGCGCCCATTGGCGAGATGCCAGTAAATGTCGAAATCAAAAAAAGGAAAGATAACCAATAACAGTCCGCACAGCAGCACGCCGAAAGAAGTTGCTAGTTGTAGCGAGCTGGAATCGTTCTGCCAGAAAACTGTATTCATTCCGCTGCAATTCCATTGTCAGAAAGATCAGGCTGCGTAATTGTGTCACTGATCGAAACTTCTCAGCGGTGAAATACTATTGAATTAAAAGTCGGCTGGCCATTGTTGGTGCCGGCCGCGTCTTTGGCGATAGGGAGTCGTAGTAAAAAACGCTCCGCATAAGATACTCGTAGCGCTGCTGTTTGCGCACCGTGTTGAAATGTCTCGACGCGAATCAAGTCGTCGGTAATCGATTCAATGGTATTAGCCAGAACCGCAGCGCACTGCGGCAGGGATTAGCATTAGCCTTCGCCATTATTGGAGAAATTCGTCGGTGATACTATCGGCGATATGCCGGAATCGCGTCGCGTTGGCAACATCGCCGAGCTCGGCATAGACCAATGAAAGATTGTACGATGCACCCCGGTTTTTATTATCCGACCCGTAGGCCAAAGTGTAGTAACGCAGCGCCTGTTGTAGATCGTGCGTCGCGTAGGCGTTGTTACCCAAGCCAACCAAGACCGAGGATTTATTCGGCCTGAGCTGATACGCGCGCATGAAGTAATCGGTACTGCGCGCATAGTCGCCGCGTTCGCCGTAGATCAAACCCATGGCCTCGTTACAAAACACGCGGGTCGTGACATCGCCGAGTTTTTCCGCTTCGACAAGATAGGGGATCGCGGCGTCCGGCTTGTTGTGTTCGAGATAATGCCGCCCGAGCAGTGCGAGCGGCCCCGCATGAATGCCTTCGAAATGGTTTGGCACCGCCAGCGCGGCAATAAAAAACTTCTCCTCATTCTGCCAATCGCTGTTTTTGGCGATGGTCAGTGACGCGTAAGTCACGGCGACAACCACAAACACTCCACCGGTCATGGCGGGCCATCGAGCTCTCGCAATCTGGATTCCGCGCGCGGTGATCAGCGCGAGTCCGATAGACGGAGGATACAGATAGCGCACCGCGAATGCGGGATGCTCGTAAAACGCCCAAATTAGCGGGGGCGCCAACGTGACCACAATCCAGAGCGTGCCGAACGCGAGCAGCGGCTCCCGCCGCCAAAAACGCATAATCCAAATCAGCGCAGCGAGCAAAAGTGCGCACCACACGATAGTTTCAGTCAATGATGCAACCGTGCCGGGTTGCGCCAGATAGTAATAATTCAACGGCCACGGGATCAGCAGCAATTTGGCGTAACCGGCCACGAATTCGACCAAGAACCGGAATCCTTCGATATGCGGCTCGATCGGCACCGATATGTCAAGCACGCGTGACCGCACGACCAAGTAAACCACCGCTACCAACACGAACGTCCACAGACGCGCTGGAAAGACCGGGTGTTTGAATAGAATGTTGTACGCGACGAACAGTACCGGTAACAGGATGACTGTTTCTTTGGTCAACAGTCCCAGCGCGAAACAAAAAACAGAGGCAACGAACGTGAGCCGGTTACCGCGTTCAACGCTATGCGCATAAAACAGCACCGCCGCGAGCACGAATAAAAATGCCAGTGGGTCCGTGGCCCCGGATATCCATGCGACTGACTCGGTATGCGTCGGATGCACCGCGAAAATCAGCGTTGCGGCGGCAGCGGCGAGGTCGTCCCGCTGGCCACTGGTCCGCTCCAAGAGCTGGCGCGCGATAAAATATACGAGCGCGATATTGGCCAAAAACAACAACAGATTGATGACGTGGTATCCGAACGTGTTTGACCCGAACGCGGCATAGGTAACGCGCGTCAGCAGCAGATACAGCGGACGATAGTAGAGGGCTTGGATGTCGCTGAGGTCGGACAGTCCTGAATTGTGCCACACGCCTTCCGAAAAATAATTCGGAACAAACTGCCACGAGTGCACGCGCGGGTTGTCCTCGATCATGAAGCGATCATCGAGGATGAAGTCTCCATGGAGGCTATTTGAATAAACAACGACGGCGGCCAGCAGCGCAAGCAGCCAACTCGTGTTGCGCACACTGAGCCATTGTCTTCGAAACGCGATCATCGTCGCACACTCCAGATGTTATGACTTCGCTGCGCGTAGACTCACGAAGCAGGCTAAAAATCGCTGCTAGCGCCAGCCGGTCGTGGGAAGACGGGCGCGAAAATCAGTCAAAAATAATTGCGTGTTATGGCGCATTGAGCCGAGAGAATTTTACCGTTCCAAAATGATGTTCGGAGATAATATCAAATCGGTAGCCTTGGTCGCTTTACACTTACGATTCCACTTCCTCACGATGCCGTTTCCGCATGGAATATCAGCAACAACAAGACAAGGCGCACGCACAAATTCGAGACCGGCGGCGCCCCAATCTCGACACCATCGGTAGTGCGGTCCTTTTTGGTGTCGGCACGTTGCTATGCGCGCTATTGGTAATCTATCCACTGTCGGATTTTGACACGTTCTGGCACCTCGCCAACGGTCGCGCCATGCTGGAACAGCAGCGCATTATCAGCGAGGAGATTTTTTCCTACACCGCGAACGGCACGCCGTTCGGCAATCATGCGTGGCTGGCGCAAATTATTTTCTATTGGGTGGTCAAGGCTCTCGGGTTGCCGGGGTTGACAATTTTCAAGGCGCTGATGGTTGCGGTAATGGTTTGGCTGACCTACCGCACCATGCGTCTGCACCGCGTTGGGAGTGTGCTCGCGACACTGCTAAATCTTTGGCTGGTGTTTGCCAGTGTGTACTTGCTCACCGAGCGGCCGAATCTATTTTCGTTAGTGTTTCTAGCGTTACTCGCCTATGTGTTGGAAGGCTTTCGTATTGGGCACCACAGCGCAAAGTGGTTGTGGATCTTGCCGCCGATCTTTGTCCTGTGGGACTTTCTGCATGGGTCGGTGTACGGAATAGTCATGCTCGGTGCGTTTACGCTCGGGATGTCCGTTACCGAATTCGGCCGCGTGCAGTGGAATTGGAATGAGCTAATTCAGGTCGGCAAGCTGCACGCGCTGTGGCTGGTGGCCGCGATGGTGTTGGCGGCGGTCGCTCTAAATCCTTTCGGGCTGCTGGAGTACCGATTTTTCACGGAATTAGTGGCCGGCAACGCCATGGCGGCGATGGTTGGGGAGTTTCAACGCACACCATTGATTGCCGCGTTCATTCCGTTTTGGATTACGCTCGGACTGGTAACGTTGGTCGCGCTGATCGGGGTGTCGCGTAAGGACTTCGTGCCGGCGGCGATGCTGTTGCCGTTCGCCTTTTTGGCGGTACGTTATAGTCGCGCCACGGCACCATTCATGGTGCTCGCCGTGCCGCTGCTTGCGCCAGTGGTGCACGCCTGGCTGCAACGAATATTTAGCGGTGCGCGCGCGCGACAATTCACGACGCCTGCTGTGGTGGCTGTTTTCATCGGCCTTACGCTGTATGTGCTGCACTACAAGTTTGCCGAGCCGCGCCACGTCAACAGCTTTGGTCTGGGCATCAACCCCGACTTCCAGCCCGAGGCCGCGCTGAAGTTTCTCGACGCGAATCGCATCGCCGGCAATCAATTCAACTCCGGCGAGCTGGGCGGTTACCTGGCGTACGCAGCGCCGCACCGAAAAATATTTTTGTATAACCACCACCAGATATTCAATGCGCTGACCGAATCATTGTGGCAACCACAGGCGTTGCGCCGTTGGAATATCAACTACGCGTTGCTAGGTTACGATTGGCAGCGGTATCGACATTTATTTCCGCTGGAGGAGTGGGCGGTGGTGTACTGGGAGCCCGCAACCATGCTGATGCTACGGCGCACTTCAGAAAACCAGGCGGTCATCGCCGCACACGAAATCGCCTATTTCTCGCCGCGCTTGAGTGGCGAACAAATTAGCTCGATGGCGCGTGACCCGCGTGTGTTTCCCAAATTAGTGGGCGAGTTGGCGGATTATTTAACCTACCGCGCGGACGACGAAATCGCTGTTGCGTTCGCAAGGTTGATTGTTATTCCACATGATCAACTTGATCGGGCGCGACGCGCTCAGTTGATTGAGCAGGCGTTACAGGGCAACCCCAACGCTCCGCTGTTACTCGCTGCTCGGCTAGCGTTTTAATATTGAACCCAGCAGACCACGCACGATGCTGCGCCCCAGCGAACTGCCGACCGAGCGCAACACGCTTTTTGCGACGGTTTCGAACAGTGCGGCGCCGGTGTTGCGTGCCGCCGGTGCGGAACGCGTCGAGGCGGGTCTGGCCAAGGGCTCACCCATCGCCGACACCGGATTGTTCTTCGCTTTGAGCATTTCATACGCGGATTCACGGTCGATGGTTTGATCGTAGCGCCCGCGCAACGGACTCTGTTGCATGATCAACTGGCGCTCGGCGGGAGTAACTGGTCCAAGCCGTGATTGCGGTGGCCGGATGAAGGCGCGTTCCACCACGCCCGGTACGCCGCCTGCGCCTAATGTCGAGACCAGCGCCTCACCGACGCCAAGTTCCATGATGGCTTGCGCGGCATCGAACTTGGGATTGGCGCGAAAGGTTTGTGCGGCCGCGCGCACCGCCTTTTGATCTTTGGGTGTAAAGGCGCGCAGCGCGTGTTGAATGCGGTTGCCCAGTTGCCCGAGCACATCTTCCGGAATATCCAACGGACTCTGCGACACGAAATACACGCCGACGCCTTTGGAACGAATCAGCCGTACAACTTGTTCGACTTTATCGACTAGGGCTTTAGGCGCCGTATCAAACAACAGATGCGCTTCATCGAAGAAAAATACGAGTTTAGGTTTCTCCAGATCGCCGGCTTCAGGCAATTGTTCAAACAGTTCCGCGAGCAACCACAGCAAAAATGTCGCGTAGAGCTGTGGGCTCTGCATGAGTTTGTCGGCGGCCAACACGTGTACCAAGCCGCGACCGTCGGGTGCGGCACGCATCAAGTCGTGCAGGTCGAGCGCCGGTTCACCGAAAAAATGTTCCGCGCCTTGCTGTTCGAGTACCAACAATTGCCGTTGGATGGTGCCCACGGTGGCCTTGCTGATGTTGCCGTATGCGCTGCCCAGCGAAGCCGAATTTTCCGCGACGAAATTCAGCATCGCACGCAAGTCTTTCAGATCCAGCAACAGTAAGCCCTGTTCATCGGCCACTTTGAACACGATGTTCAACACGCCTTCTTGCGTGTCGTTGAGTTCCAGCAAACGCGACAGCAGCAGTGGGCCGAAGTCGGAAATCGTGGTGCGGATCGGGTGGCCTTGCTCGCCGAATAAATCCCAGAAAACAGCCGGTGCTGCCTGCGGCGCGTAGTCAGTCATCCCCAGCGATTGAGCGCGTTCTTGCAGCTTCGCATTCGGCGCCCCGGCTTGACTGATACCGGCCAGGTCGCCTTTTACGTCGGCCATGAACACCGGCACGCCGTGCGCGGAGAAGCCTTCCGCCAGCGCTTGCAGCGATACGGTTTTTCCGGTGCCGGTCGCGCCGGCGATCAGCCCGTGACGGTTGGCGTATTTCAGCAGTAACGACTGTGCCGTGTTGCCTTTGCCGATGAAAAGGGAGTTTTCGATATTCATGAATGTTCTCTGTCTCGGTGTTTTATTGAGTGGGCAACGAACGCACACGCTGTTGTGCGAGTTGCAGCAGGTTGCCATCGTCTAAATTAAAGCGCAACGCGCGCTTGACCAGGCGCGCGCGTTGCTCGGCGGAAATGACATCCCCGGCTTGCAACCATAATTCCGCGAACAAGGCGCTGACCCGCGGGTCGCGGCGATAGGCGAGATAGGTGCCCATTTCGTGCATCAGACGCGGGTAGACACGCGGGTCGGTTGCAAGGCGCCGGAAGTCATCAAATGAATAGCGATATGGCTGGTAATACATGGTTTCGTAGTTGCGTATTATTTCGGCGTTCTCCGGCGTGCGTCGAATGACCAACGAGGCGCCGTTCTCGTGGTAGAGGGACGCCCACTGCGCGGGCGGAAACAATAGCTGAATCTCGTTGGCGAACGTGACTACCGCATAGTTGATGTGCCACTGATCGAGCTCTTCGGGATGGTCCATGAAGCGGAGCGTGTCGCCGAATACCGTGTGATGGTTGTACTGAAAAATCTTGTATTGCGGCGCGAGTGCAAACGCCAGATAGCCACCAAAGTGGCCAGGATTATACATATTGCCGGACAGGCCGACGTCTTGAATAAAGCGCGCCGAGCCGACCGGCAGCCCGCTTTCGATGACGCGAAATCCCAAGCCGTTCTGCTGGGTCGTGTCGAGCTTGACATAAACAACGTAGCCGGCCAGCGCAGTGACGGCGCATAGCGCGACACCGGCGCGTAGCTGCGGGCCGAAACGTACTGCCTTGAGTTCGTCGAGCAGTTGCGGCAGCAACCCTGCGAGCACCGGCGTTGCAACCAGCGCGAAGATCGCGGTCGCGCGTTCGTAACGCAGCGACAACGCGGCGAATGGCAACAGCACCGCGAGCTGGGTGAGATCCCAACGTTTGCGGCTCGCCGCCACGACCACACCGGCCGCGCATAAAAACACCCAAAACGGCGCATTGGTTTCCCAGGTCGGCGGTAAAAATTCTCCAACGCGTTGCGCTAGCGGGTTGTCGCGGAAAAACTCGATGAAGATGTCGTAGGAGCGCAAGCCGTAGGGATTCAGCAGCATGGTCGCCGCCGTCACGGCGACCCACACATTCAGGCCGGGTAACAAGTTGTTGCTCGGGCGAGAAAGGCGCCGCCGTGCGGCAAGCCAATGCTTAACATTTTCGGCAAATGCGACGGCAGTCAATAACGCCGCGCCGTAGACCGCACCGTGTAACCAGTCCCACAGCAGCATGATGACCGGGATGAAATACAGTGCTCGTGTTGAAACTCGGCGTTGAAGATAGCTGTGCAGGATGTAGCCCAACAGCGCCAGGTTCAGCAACGAAAACAATTCCGGACGCACGTTGAAACGGCTGATACAAACCAAAATGGTGCTGAGTGTCAGAAGACTTGCAATGTACGGCTCCGCTCCCATGTTGCGGCAGGTGCGGTATAGTACGGCGGTCGTCAACACGGCCATCAGCACTTTAAAAACATTTAGCCCAATACCGCCCCACTGTTGGTAGATCCAGAACAAAACAACTTGGGCCAGCCACTCATGGTTAACGAACGGCATGCCCGCGTGGGTGTATGAAAAAATTTCAGAATTAACGATGTGTCGCTGCGCGAGCATTTCCCGGCCATTAGCCAAGTGCCAATAGAGGTCGTAGTCGAACAGGGGGTAAGCCACGATGACACCGGCACACACGAGCGTGACGATGAAGACTACGAACGGTTTGCTGTCGCGAAGAAAACTAGTCATCGCAAAAAAACCGGCTCAATGGTTTTCATTGATGATTGGGGCACGAGTGTTGCCGGTTGCAAGCAGCGTCCACGGACCGGATTTCTCAACCATAGTCGCAAATCCAAACTGCCGTTGTATCGGTTCAGGATTGTCAGCTCGAACCAAAACGTAACGATACCCTGAAAGTAACGCTTGCCAATGATCTTGCGGAAACTGATCCAGATTTTTCGGCGTCGGCCAATGGTGGTTCTGACCAAGATGCAGAGGCAGCATCGGATTCGGAAACGGCAGCGGGTTGACTCCGCCACCTACAAGCACGTGGTAGTAGTAGTGATCGTGTGCATGCTGTTGGTAAAAAATCGTTGAATCGATCACCGTTGTACCTCGGTCGATGAGTAGCGGAAACACCGCTGAATTCTTTTCCATTTTTGCGAGTATCGGGAGTAGCTGTTCGGTTTCTGCGCTGATTTTCGCGTGTAAATTGATTGATACCGCAACCAAACCGGCCACCAGTACCCCACAAACATGCCCAGCCTTATTCGGCACGCGCACGTTGGCGAATAACCAGGCGAGCAGTACATAGGTGATCGGTGCCAAGCGCAAATTGAAGTACGAGTAGTAACCCATCCAATGCGGCAGAATGATGTAGCCAAGCAGGGCCAGCGCCAGCAAAACCGCCAGCGGCGCCGAGACGCGCAGATGTTTCCACTCACGCATCGCAAAGTACAGCAATAACCCAAAAACTGTACCCCACAGCGTCAGCGCAAAAAAATTTACACCGTTGAACCAGCGCATGCCGGTAAACATTGTGAAATAAAAAGCGGCAATTTCATTCAGGGGCCACCACCAAACCAACCAGTCGTGCTTGGGTGCGTTTGCTTGTACCGAACTTGCGATATACCAGACGACAAAGGCCAGCGTGACTAGCACAAGCGAAGCAACCATTTTTTTGAACGCAGCGCGGTCGCTAAAATTGAAAAGCGCCATGACGAGACCAAAAGCCAGATAGGTCAGTACGCTAAACGGATGCGTAAGAAACAACAGAGCGAGAATTCCGAATCGAAAGAGTATCGACCGGATGGTTATGGGGCGCGACGCAATATCAGCTAAATCCATTAGCGCCAAAAACAACAATGGAATCGACAATAGATAGCTTTGGAAGCCCAAAAAATAGGTTTGATTAAATATAAACGGAAAGATTAACAATAGCGCCCATGGCGTTTGTACATCAGAGTGGTAACGCGCAGCACGTAGTACCACAACAGACATCAACAGCACGTACAGCGAAGTCAGTAACTTCCCGGCTGCTTCGATGTTGGTGAGAGTTGCGAACAGCCGCAGCAGTCCATAGGTCAGCGTGTAGGCACCCCAGCCGGAATTCAGCTCATAGTTTTGCTGCCAGTCGAAGCCCGGCGAGTCGAATGTTGACAGCACGTGGGCAATGAACAGGTGCTGCGGATAATCCTGCATGGGCAAGAACCGGTACGCCCAAATCGGCCAGAGGCAGGCCAGCGTCAGTACGCCTACCCACGTTAAAAAAACGCAGTCCAAGGTGGCTTGGCGATTGCCGGGAAAACGGGAGACTAGAGATGCCACGGCAGACCCTCGGCCCTCACGAAAGTGTTTCGGATGCTACCAGTAGGCCGGAATACACTTAGGATTTTTATGTCCGTGTATCGGGCGCTACGGCTTTTTAACCTGGGCGAGACTTTTCTGTAGAGCCATGTCTTTTCCAATGATGTCGTCAGCATTGGCGCGGCGTTCTGCCTTCAGCAACGATGTTAATGCTGTGTCGCACAGCGCAAGCATCTGCGCGGCTAAATAGCCCGCGTTTTTCGCGCCGGCTTTGCCGATGGCGACGGTTGCCACCGGAATGCCGCCTGGCATTTGCACGGTGGACAGCAGCGCGTCGAAGCCGTTGAGCGGTCCTCCTTCCATCGGTACGCCGATCACCGGCTTGATGGTGAGTCCGGCCACCGTGCCCGCCAGATGTGCGGCTAAACCAGCGGCGGCGATGAACACTGCGCAGCCGCGCGCATCCGCATCCTTGACGTAGGCGTGGGTGGCATCGGGGGTGCGGTGCGCGGAGGTGATTTTCACTTCGTGAGCGATGCCGAGTTTGGCGAGTACTTCCAGTGTGCCCTGCATGGTGGGCAGGTCGGAGTCCGAGCCCATAAGAATGGCGACGAAGGGTGTGCTCAAGTTGGTCTCCTCACCCCGGCCCTCGCCTAGAGGGAGCGGGTATTGTAGTTAGGTTAGACGTTCACGCGCGATGGCGCGATGGCCGATGTCCGTGCGGAAATACACATGGTCCCAGCGAATCTGTTTAACGACAGCATACGCGCGCGTTTGCGCTTGCTGGACGGTGTCGCCCAAACCGACCACACATAACACCCGTCCGCCGTGGGTCACGACTTGACCGTTTTGTTCAGTGGTTCCGGCGTGAAATACTTTGGTGTCGGCGTGCT
>Ga0315281_10010279_pt1 | contig 12907 bp, 11 predicted proteins | sample YL17G07_0_MG_FD_204540 | JGI IMG/M metagenome (GOLD analysis project Ga0315281, IMG submission 204540) | Sediment microbial communities from Yellowstone Lake, YNP, Wyoming, USA - YL17G07_0 | ecosystem: Environmental > Aquatic > Freshwater > Lake > Sediment | place: USA: Wyoming | collected... | reverse complement strand
TCTGGCTGGCCACCACATCCGTCTGGCGTCGCAGGTTCATGATGCAGCGTGGCGCAGCGCTTCAGCGCTGAGTTTCGCAGGGCATAAAGCCCTGCGCCACATCAGGAGCGATGAAGCCCTGCGCCACCTCGGTACTGATTCAGCCTGGACGGCCCAGATCCAATGTGAGCCGTTCGGCGGGAGAAAGGCGTGGCGCTGCCTACAGCTTGAGGTACAGCCACGACTTCTCGACGAGCACCTTGCCGAGGTGCCAGCGCCATCCCGGCGGACGAAGGCTGATGGTCGGCGTGGGCTCGGCGTAGAAGTCGCCGGCGCCGAAGCCCGCTTTGCCGCCACCGATCTCGATGAAGCACCCGCCATAACCGTTGAAGCGCTCGCCACCAAGTCGGCCGGAAATGACCGAGGCGATGTTCCTGGCCACGACCTCGCCCTCGGCGTGCGCGAACACGCCTGCCTTCGGCAGCGGCTTGCCGAGCTTCAACGGGATCGAGACCACGTCGCCGATCGCGTAGACGCCGGGGAACCGCGTCTCGAGGGTGTGCCGGTCGACGGAGATCCAGCCGCTCTCGGAGGCGAGCCCGCTCTCGCGGACCACGCGCGGTGCGCGATGCGGCGGAACGTACGCGAGCAGATCGAAGTTCGCGCTCACGCCGTTCGCGAAGTCGAGTCGCTTCGCCACCGTGTCCACGGCCTTGACCTGATGCTCGGGGTGATACGGGATGCCCTTCGCCTCGAGCATCTGCTTCACGGCAGCCGAGACCTCCGGCCCCGCCACACCCATCGGCCCCGGCTCGGCCGCGTAGACCTCGACCGTCACGGCGTCACGACGCCCGCGCTCTCGCAGGAAATGATCGACGAGGAGCGCCGCCTCGTACGGGGCCGCAGGGCACTTGTACGCGGGCGCCGCCGTGAGCATCACGATGCGCCCTCGTTCGAGTGAGGCCAGCGCGTCGCGCAGCCGCTCCGCTCCGGGCAGCGTGTAGAAGTTGTGTCCTGCTTCCTGAAGCCCGGGGATGGTCTCGGGCGCGAGCTCGGCCCCGAGCGACACCACGAGGTAGTCCGCGTCGATCGCCTCGCCGGCGACCGTCACTCGGCGTGCCTCAGCGTCGATCGTCTCGACCTCCCCCAGGCGCACCTCGATGCCCTTGCGCTCGAGTCGGCTGAGCGGTCGCTTGATGGCCTCCGCCCGGCGCAAGCCGACCATGAGCCACAGAAGCGACGGCGCGAAGAGATGCTCCCGCTCCCGATCGATGAGCACCACACGATGCGGACGCGGCAGGCGCTTGCGCAGCTCGCGGGCGGTCACGACGCCGCCCACGCCTCCCCCGAGGACAACCACTGTCTTGGGTCCAGTCATCAGAACACCACCGTCTTGTCTGCCCACTGCGTCCAGTCCGTGAGCTGTTCGAGGGTGCTTCGGCGAGAGCCCTCCGCGAGCTCGGCCTCCGTGATGCCGCGTGCGTCCATGCAGGTGCCGCAGACGCCGATCTCGGCTCCGTGCTTCGCCGCGCCCCGGAGCATGACCTCGACGTTGTAGTAGCCCTGCGGCACCTTCTGGTTGGCCTTCGCGCAGCTCGCGGCGTCGCCGACGAGGAAGATCTTCACGTCCTCGCCTGAGCGCTTCGAGAGCGCGCCCGCGAGCCGGAGCGCGTTGTAGCTGCGCTCGGTGCCATACGGCGGGTCATTCAGAATGAACAGCGTCTTCGACATGGTCATGCTCCTTCGCGCAGTGCCGCCGGCTCGATGCCTGTTGTCGTGGGCTCGCTCGGGCGAGCGTCGGTTCGCTGAAGCGTCTCCGTCATGCGGACGGCAACGACGACGCCCGAGAGGAAGGTGAGCGCGGCCACGATCCACATCGCCGCCGGCAGGCCAAGCGCGTCGGCCGTCACGCCCGCGAGCAGCGCGCCGATGGCGTACCCGAGATCGCGCCAGAGCCGGTACACACCCACCGACGAGGCCCGCCACGACGGGTGCGCAATATCGCCGATGGACGCGAGCAACGTCGGGTAGACCATGGCGGTCCCGATCCCGAGAAGCGCGGCGCCGGCGCCGAACCCGAGCATGCCGCTTGCGAGGATCACCACCGCGATGCCTACCGCCTGCACCCACATGCCCGAGGCGATGAGCCACTTGCGTCCCACGCGATCGGACCACGCGCCGGTGAAGAGTTGCCCCAACCCCCACGTCGCCGGGTAGATGGCGGCGAGCGTGCCGATCTGTCCAAGATCCATGCGTGCGGCCGCGAAGAAGAGCGGGAAGAGCCCCCAGGCCATGCCGTCGTTGAGGTTGTTGACGAGGCCCGCCTGGCTGACGCTCGACAGGTTCCTGTCGAGCAGCGTTGTTCGCCAGAAGACCTCGCCCTGCGTCGGCAGGCCGCCCGATGGCAGCTCGCCGTGCAGCTTCGATTCGGCGGCGACGTGGTGCTTCGTCTCGCGCACGGCGAACGCGGAGAGGCCGAGCCCTGCCGCAACGAACCCCACGCCGAGGTAGAACGGCTCCGGACGCAGGCCGTAGTGCGCGGCGATGACGCCGGTCGCGAGCGCGCTGCCCGCCACGGCGAAGTACCCCGCGAACTCGTTGAGCCCCATCGCGAGACCCCGGTTCTTCGGGCCCGCCAAGTCGATCTTCATGATCACCGTCGTCGACCACGTCAGGCCCTGGCTCACGCCGAGGAACGCGTTGGCCACGAGCACCCAGGTCCAGCTCGGCGCCCACATGAGCAGGAAGGGCACGGGCGCGGCGACGAGCCAGCCGGCGACGAGCACGTGCTTGCGCCCGAAGCGGTCGGACAGACGCCCGGCGAGGTAGTTTGTCAGCGCCTTCGTGATGCCGAAGACGACGATGAACGAGAGCACAGCCGTCTTCGCTGCGAGGTGGAACTCCTGCTCGGCGATCGGCGACAGGAGCGTTCTTTCCATGCCGACCATCGCACCGACGAAGGCGTTGACGATGACGAGTAGTGAGAACTGCGCGAGGTTCTCGCGGATGCCGAGTCGGACGATCACGAGCGTGCCTCGTCGCGGCCGGCCTCGACGCGCCAGCCGCGGGCACGCCAGTCGACGACTCCCTGCTCCATGCGGTGGGCGCGGAAGCCCTTCTTGCGGAGCAGTTCGACCGCCTCGACGGCCATCACGCAATAGGGCCCGCGGCAGTACGCGACGACGTCGCGGTCCTTTGGCAGTTCCTTGAGCCGCGTCTTGAGGTCAGCAAGCGGTACTGATAGCGCTCCGGGAATGTGTCCTGCGCGGTACTCCTCGATGGGCCGCACGTCGATGACGGTGACCTCGCCGCTCTTGACGCGCCTGAGCAGCTCGTCCCCCGGAACGGCTTGCATCGCCCCCCGCTGTTCGAAGTACGCGTGGGTGACCCGATCGACCTCGGCGAGCCGCGACTCGGCGAGGCCGCGCAGGGCGTGGAAGAAGCGGCACACCTCGTCGCCCGCCAGCCGGTACTCGACGTAGAGCCCCTTCTTCTCGGCCTCGACGAGCCGCGCGGCCCGCAGGATCTGCAGATGCTGCGACGCGTTCGCGACGGAGAGGGAGGCCTGCCCGGCGATCGCCTCGACCGTGCGGGGCCCCTGGCACAGGAGGTCGAGGAGTTCGAGCCGCTTGGGTGCGGAGACGGCTTTGCCGAGCCGTGCGAACTGCTCGTAGATGCGGTCCTTGAACCGGCGCTGCGGGGTCGGCATATCATCAAGTATTCAACGATACACTTGAATAGTCAAGCGATCCCGCGAGAAGCCCGCTGCGACGGCGGGGCATGGTATGCATCAAACATATTTGACATAATGTAAAACATGCTTTACATTGCCCTGGAGGAGGTCACGATGGTTCCATCACTACCCGGCGAACGGATGTCCCGCAGGGGTGTGGCCGAGTTCCTTGGCGCCGCAGTCACACTGGTCGCTGGTGTCGTTCTCCTGCAGCGCGCCGGGCTCGTCTATCTCGAACGTCCGTACCCGCTGTTGCTGCTTGGCCTTGCGGCGCTGTTCAGCTGCGGCGCCCTCGTGTTCCGCATCGTCCGTCGCGGCGAGTATCCGTGGATCTTCGGCCTGGCGGCCATCGCGCTTCCGCTCTTTCAGCCGAGCGTCGCGCCCTACGCAGCCCGCGATCGCGTCGTCTTCGCGGTCCGTGACCTCGTGCTCCTCGCGACAGCCGTGTTGTTCGTGGCGCGCTCGATCCATCGCGCGGACGAGCTGGAGCGGCGCGTTCACGTTCAGGCCGTGACGTGGAGCTTCACGGCTGTCGTCGTTGGCCTGGTGAGTTACGCGATGGCCGAAGACGTGCTCCCGCCCTTGCACGCGACGTGGGTGGCGAGTGCCCTGCTCGCGAGCTGGGTCGCGGCGTGGGTGTACGAGTCCGCCAGATACCAGCGATGAAGAACCGTCTGCGGGTGCTGCGCGCCGAACACGGCTGGTCACAAGCCGATCTCGCCGGGCGTCTCAGCGTCTCACGGCAGACCGTCAATGCGATCGAGAACGGCCGCTACGATCCGAGTCTGCCGCTCGCGTTTGCCGTCGCGCGCGTGTTCGGCGCGTCGATCGAAACGATTTTCGATCCGGACTCGCCCGACCTCCGGTGAGCCGCGACTTGACGCGGCACGGTTCGGCGTGAGACACGCCATGCCGCCACAGAGGTCGCTCCCGTGGAACGACTTCAGGGAAATTGCCTGGAATCGATTCGCGACTGTCTTGACGCACTCAATGCTGGCCGGTGCCTGAGCGTCCGTGACATCCTGGAGATGTGCTCGAGCCAATCGACACCCGGCTCGGCAGATGCGGTCGAGCCTCCGTGGCGCGCTTCTCTGAGCCTCGCAGGCCGTGCTGACTTTGACCGCGGCCTGCTAGCGGATCGATGCGGTCTCGGAGCTGAGGGTCTGCACGAGCGGTTCGGTGTCCGGGCCGGGCTCGTACGCGCACAGCGGATCGGACGCCATCACCGCGCCGGTTGCGGCGAAGGCGCGCGAGCGCGACCCGCCACAGATCTCACGGAATCCGCAGCGGCGGCATTTGCCGAAGAGCGCGTTCATGTTCCGCAAACGCGTGAACATTTCGTCCGTGCGATAGACGTCGGCGAGACTCGCCGTGCGCACGTTGCCGCGCTCCACCGGCAGAAATCCGCTGGGACAGATGTTGCCGCGGTGATCGATGAACACGAACCCGTTCCCGTCGTTCACGCTTCGCGGCGCCCGCAGCTGGCGCCGGCGCTCGATGCCCTGCGTCGGCAGACCCGCGCGCATGCGTGCGTCCTCACGCTGCCACACCACGCGTTGATAGTGCGGCGCCTCGGTCGTCTTGATGCCGAATGGCGATGTCAGCGACAGGTCGTACAGCCGGTTCAGGACGCGCTCGCATTCATCGTCCGTGATCTGCGCGAGGTTCGCTCCGCGGCCGGTCTGGATCAGAAAGAACAGCGCCCAGAGGGTGAGCGGGAACTCGGCGACGCGAGCGGCCATCGCCTCGAAGTTGGCCAGCGTCCGCCGGCTGATCGTCGAGTTGATCTGCAGCGGCAGCCCCAACTCGATCGCCGACTCGATGATCCGCATCGTCCAGCCGTACGAGCCGCGCACGCCGCGGAACGCGTCGTGCGACTCGGCCGTCGGACCGTCCAGGCTCACCGCGACGCGGGACAGCCCGGCGGCTTTCAGCTCGGTCAGGCGCGCGCGTGTGGCCGCCGCGGTGCCGCTCGGCGTCAACGCCACCGTCAGCCCCTGTGCGGCCGCGTAGCCGACGAGATCGGCGAGGTCGGGCCGGCGCATCGGGTCGCCCCCCGTGAGCACGAAGAGCGGTGGTTTCGCACCGAATGCGCGCACCTGATCGATCAGACGAAACGCTTCTTCGGTGGTGAGCTCTCTGGGATCACGCCGGTGAATGGCGTCGGCGCGGCAATGAACGCACGCGAGCGCGCACGCGCGGGTCACTTCCCAAATCACGAGAAAAGGGGCCCGATTGAAGTCCATGAGGGCGAGGTCCGCAGGAATCATGCTCCGAGCATCTCTCGGCCGATCCTAACCGGCTATGACGGCCGTCATACTGCCGAGCGGGCCGCCTGAGGTCAGTCGCGCCGGAGCGCGACGAGCGGATCCATCCTGGCCGCGCGTCGCGCGGGTATGCAGGCGGCCGCCAGGCCGATAACCGCCATGAAGACGGCGATCGAGAGCAGCGCGACCGGATCGACGGTCGGTCGGTACAGCGAGACGCCCGGAGTCGACACCCTGACAAGCCTGAGCGCCTGGATCGCCATCAGCGACAGGGTCAGTCCGACGCCGGTGCCAACCGCGACGAGCATGGTCACTTCCCCGACCACGGTCCACACGACCTGCTGGCTTCGCGCGCCGAGCGCCATGCGGATCCCGATCTCGCGCGATCGCCGCGACACTGCAAACGCGACGATGGCATACAGCCCGATGCCGGCCAGACACAGGCCGATCGCCCCGAGTGCGCCGAGAAACGTCGCCACCGCCTTCGGGGCGACGAGCGATTCCTCGAGATACTGCGCCATCGTCTTCACGGAGACGACGGGTAACGCGATGTTCACGGCGCGCAGCTCCCGCTGCATCGCGCCGACGAGTCCGGTCGCCTCGAGCGACGTCCGTGCGAGCACGGTGGTTGGAGACAGGTCCCACTGCGCGAACGATCGGTAGAACATCTGTGGGTGTGGATCGACGAGATCGCCCGTCAGGTCGGCCGTCCCCGTGTCCCGCACCACGCCAATGACCTCGATCCACGAGTTCGTGTCCTGTTCGAACCGGAAGCGGCGCCCGACGGCGCTGGCAGCATTGACCGCGCCGAAGTACTGGCGTGCCATGGTCTCGTTGATCACGGCGACGCGCGGCGTGTCCCAGCGATCCCGTTCATCGAACGCCCGGCCGTACAGGATGGGAATGCGCAGCATGTCGAAGAAGCCCGGTCCCGCCCAGATCGCCCCGGCGATTCTCGAGACGACGGCCGGTTCGGCCGCCGCCCCGTTTCCATCGATTACCAGCGACATGCCATCTGTCTGCATCGGCAGACCCCGGGTCAGCACGGCGGATTGCACGCCCGGAATCGCGGCGACCCGGCGTCGAAGCCCCTGGTACACGTTCATGGCGTCCGTCGCCGAGTAGCCCGCGTACCGCGCATCCGTTTCGAGCATCGCGATGCCGTCGATCGCAAAGCCGACGCGCTCTGCCCGGGAGACGCTCAGCATCTGGAGGAAGATGCTGGTGCCGCCCAGCAGCACGACCGACACGGCCACCTGGAACACGACGAGCGCGTTCTTGAGCGTGAGCCAGCGGTGGTCCGCCGATCGCGTCCCGCCATCGTCGCGCAGTGTTGGCACCAGATCGATCCTGGTGGCCTTGAGCGCTGGCGCGAGTCCGAATGCCAGGCCGGTGATGAGCGAGAGCCCGACCGCGAAGATGAGGACCCGGTAATCCAGGCTCAGGTCCACGACGATCGGCAGATCGATCGCACTCAGCGACCGGATGCCCCACCAGGCCAGGACGCAGCCTGCGATGCCCCCGGCCGCGGACAGCAGCAAGCTCTCCAACAGCAGGTGACGAACGAGCTGTCCGCGCGTCGCGCCCAGGGCCAGCCGGATCGACACTTCTTTCGCGCGGGCGGCCCCTCGCACGAGGAGCAGCGTCGCCAGGTTGCTGCACGCAATCGCCAGCACGAGCCCCACGATGGCGAGCAGTACCGACGCGACGGCCCTCAGCAGGGCGTCCATCTGCGGGTGGATGCGAACGTCGCGCGACGCGAACACCGAGATGCCCTTGCCCGGATCCTCCTTCGGGTACTCGGATGCCAGCCGGTTGCCCAGGATGTGCATCGCGGCCTGCGCCTGCGCGACGGTGACGCCATCCCTGAGGCGGGCCTTCACGAAGAAACCCGCCTCCTCTGGACGCCGTTCCAGAGTGCGTGGCGGCGCTCCGAGAGCCCGGACCGACGCGATCGGCAGCCAGAAGTCGGTGACGATGCCGATGTTGACCGTGCCTCTGTGACCCACCGGGCCAACCCCTACGATCGTGACCGGCACGCCCTCGATCCGGATGGTGCGGCCGATCACGGACGGATCCGCACCGAATTTTCTCGTCCAGGCCTGGTGCCCGACGACGGCCACCACCGCGGCGCCAGGCGTGTCCTCCGCCGCATTAAACCAGCGACCGAGCGATGGCTGGAGTCCCAGGACGGACAGGTACGTCGCGGTGGTGTGCTCGGCGATAGCCGGCCGCACCGCGCCTTCGTCCCGGTAGTTCACGCCGAATGGGACGGACGCGGCCATCGTGCTCGCGAAGACATCGGTATACGCCGCCATGTCGAGGTAGGCCGGGTACGAGTTGGCATCCACGCCCCCCGCGTTGACACCGTTCTGATAGATGTCGACGAGACGGTCGGGATCGGCAAACGACTGCTCGCGGAAGAGCGCCGCGTTCACGAGTGTGAAGATGGCCGTGGTGGCGCCGATTCCGAGGCCCAGAATCAGCACCGCTGCCGCCGTGAAGCGCCAGTCGCGGACGAGCCTCCGGACACCGTGGCGGGTGTCTCGCCCGAGGGCGTCGAGGGCCGCCGTGCCTCGAGCGTCCCGACATGTTTCTTTGATCTGCTCGACGCGCAGGATGTGCCAGAGGCGCATGTGCCACGGAGAGGGACGTCAGTGCACGGCCGGAGGTTCCGCGAATCAGCCGGACGAGCCGCTGATCCTGACCGGCTATGACGGCCGTCATACCGTCGGGCGGGGACTGCCGCTACAGTTCCCGCGTGGCCATCGGCGCCGTACGCCGGCATCCGACGACGGTTCGCTTTGCTCCTCGCAGGCCTGAAGGCCTGCGCCACTTCAGAGGCCTGCGCCACTCCAGAAGCCTGCGCCACATCAGGGGCCCGCGCCACGACGGGCTTGCAAAGACGGCTCTCGTCTTTTTGTCGCTGACGGTCGCTTGCGTGTCGCTCCAGGCACAGACGCCGACGCCGGCTGCCCCGACCACACCTCCGGAGACGCGGTGGTTCCTGCGCGACTGGACCCGGGTCGAGTCGTGGCACTATTTCGCACCCACTGCCGGAGGCGGCGATCCCGACTACACCGACGTGGCGAACCGGCTGCAGGTCGGCATCGAACATCGTGCGCCGCGCTACGACATCGCGGGCGCGCTTCAGTACGTGCAGTTCGGCTGGCTGCCCGCCAACGCCACAGGTCCAGGCGCACTCGGCACCGGCGCGCTCTACTTCGATCACAGCGGCCGAACCGACAGCCGCCAGGTCTACCTGCGGTATCTGAACCTCCGCCTCAAATCCGTGGTCCCCGGGTTCGACGTGCAGGTCGGGCGCTTCGGCTACACGTCAGGCGCCGAGTCGCCTTCGGGTGACCCGAAGATCGAGGCGGTGAAGCGACTGCGGCTCGACTCGCGCCTGATCGGCGAATTCGAGTGGGCAATCTACCAGCGCGCGTTCGACGGCGTGCGAGCGGATCTGGATCGGCCCCGGTGGCACGCGACCGCGGGCGTGTTCCGGCCAACGCAGGGCGGCTTCGAAGACGCCGCCGGCGCCGAGATCACGCGTATCGATCTGATCACGGGCGTGGTCAACTTCAAACCCGGATCGGTGCTTCGCCACACGGACTGGCAGCTGTTCGCCGACCGCTACGACGACACGCGCGCGGTTCAGGCGCGGCCCGACAACACGAATCAGCCGGCGACGGCCGTTGATGTCCACATCAACACGTTCGGGAGCAGCGTAGCCGGCGTCTACCCGGCGGGCTCCGGTCAGATCGATCTTGTCGGCTGGATCGCCGGACAGACGGGGACGTGGTACGGCCAGTCGCATCGCGGCGATGCGGGAGCCGCAGAGCTTGGCTATCAGTGGTCGAAGGCGGCGTGGCGCCCCTGGCTGCGCGCAGGATTCTTCCACGCGTCGGGCGACGCGGACGCCACGGACACCACTCACGGCACGTTCTTCCCGATCATGCCGACGGTCAGGAAGTATTCGCTCTCGACGGTCTACGGCCTGATGAACCTCGACGATGTGTTCGTGCACGGATTCTTCAGTCCCAGCCCGAAGCTGAATGTGCGCGTCGATTTGCACCGCCTCGATTTGTCGACGGCCGCGGATCGTTGGTACTCGGGCAGCGGCGCCACGCAAAACACGGGGACGACGTTCGGGTACGCGGGCCGCCGGTCGAACGGTGCGACGTCGCTCGGCACGATGCTCGAAGGATCGGCCGACCGCACGATCTCGCGACGCTGGTCGGTCAACGGGTATGCCGGCGTGATGAAGGGCGGCGATGTCGTGCGCGGCACGTTTGCGGGCCACTGGCTGACATTCGCGTACGTGGAGAGCGTTGTGCAGCTCGGGGGCGCGGTGCGCGCCTCAGCTCAACCTTCGAGGCTGGGCAGGTCCAGCAGTCGGCGCCCGCCGATGGATATTCGGAAGCCGTAGAGGGTCAGCGCGCCAAGGACGAAAAAGTAGCCGTATCCGACGCCGACGTACCAGGCGGATCGATCACCAGTCAAGCGCGACGGTTGATCGCCCGTCCAGCCAGCAGGTTCACGTCCAGCCGCTTGAGCTTCCGCGCGCTCGACCCGCTCAGCGCGAAGCGGTACCCGCGCCCGTGCTCGGCGATGAGCGCGTGGACTTCGTTCAGCAACGCCGGCAGGCGCTGCACCTCGTCGACCACCACCCAGGTTCCGCGCGGCCGGGCCTCCACCTGCTGGCGGAACAGATCGGGACGTTGACTCAATTCGAGAAACGTCCGCGTCCGCAACAGATCGAACCACAGCGCGTCAGACAGCTCCTGGCGCAACCACGTGGTTTTACCCGTCCCGCGCGGACCGAACAGGAAGAACGAGCGCTCCGGCACCTGGAGCTGACGTGCAAACATCACCGGCAATTCTACAGTGAAAATGCTGGCTATCTATACATATCTCCCGATCGCCCCAAGCCGACGTGGATCGTGTCGGAGGAGGCGAGCCGTCCGACGCCGGGCGCGTTGGGGATGGCTGCGCCGACACGCGCCGCTGGCGACGCGGTGCGCGCCAAGGATGGGGTGGACGTGGAGCGCGTTGTGCAGGTCGCAGGCCGACTTGCCGGAAATTCGGCACGACCATGACGTCCGATGCGCGCAGGGCGACATGGCCAGCGATATGACCACCGTCATACCGCACAGGCGCTCGACCATGTAGAACTCTCGTCAGCACTCAGCGGAGGCGTCCATGAGCGGTTGGATTCTTCAGCGTCCAGGTCTCTTCGTCATCGCAGCGATGCTGCTCGCCGCCGGATGCGGCCCTCGCGGGGCCGCGAACACGGCGTCTGGCGTCATCCCGTTCTCGGTCGCGCCGACCAGCGTTCTGGCCAGCTCGCCCGATCTTGTGGCGCTGGGAAAGAAGTCGTTCGAGAAAGAATGCGTGGCCTGCCACGGCGCCACCGGCAACGGCGAAGGCGATGCGGCGTACCTGCTCTACCCGCGGCCCCGCGATTTCACGTCCGGCCAGTTCCGCATCATCTCGACCTGGGACAACGTGCCGACCGACGATGACCTGTTCCGCACGATCTCGCGCGGCATGCCAGGGTCGGCGATGCCGTCATGGGCGCACCTGCCCGAAGCGACCCGGTGGGGGCTCGTTCACTACGTGAAGGCATTCGCGAAACGTCCGCTGAAGATCAATGCCGCGCACGAGCCCGACCAGTCCGGCAGCGGCGGCGCCGGTCCGCTGACGATTCCGTCCGAGCCGCCCTACGACGAAGCGGGGCAGGCGCGCGCGCGCGAGTTGTTCGCGAAGGGATGCGCCCCGTGTCACGGGGCCACCGCGAAGGGCGACGGAACTCAGAAGCAGACCGACTCGAAGGGCTTCGCCACGCGGCCTCGCGATCTGACGCTTGGCGTCTTCAAAGGCAGCCCGGATCCGGAACACGTCTACCGCCGGATTGTCGCCGGGCTTCCGGGATCGCCGATGCCGCAGAACGGCTACCTGCAGGGGAAGGACGGGTGGCATCTGACGCACTTTGTCCGATCGCTCTCGAGCGATGCGCAGCGGGCGAAAGTGGAGATGAAAAAGTTCCGAATCTTGGCGACTCGCGTCGCCGAGCTGCCGACGAGCGTCGACTCCGGCGTCTGGCGCGCCGCGTCCGCCGTCAACCTCCACATGATGCCGCTCTGGTGGCGCACCGATCGCCCCGAGGAAATCACCGTGCGGGCGGTGCACGACGGCCGGAGCCTCGCGTTCCTCCTCAAGTGGGAGGACGGATCGCACGACGAGACCGCGATCCGGCCGCAGGATTTCCGCGACGCGGCGGCCATCGAGTTCGCCCTCACGCCGGACCCGCCGTTCTTCGCCATGGGCCAGCCCGGGGCGCCGGTGAATATCTGGATGTGGAAATCCGAACGCCAGGCGGATTTGCAGCCGGTCTTCCAGGACATCGACAAGCAGTACCCGAACATCGGCATCGACTCATATCCCAACCTGCTCAAGTCGCCGATGGAACAGCCGACCCGCAACGCCCTCACCATGCAATCCGATCCGCGCTTCGTCACCGCCTGGGGCGCCGGCAACATCGTTGCCGATCCGACGCGGCGAAGCGCGGCCGAGGATCTGACGGCGCAGGGGTTCGGCACGCTGCGTGCGCATCCGCGAGAGGCGCAGCAGGTGGAGGCCAACGGCGAGTACGCGACCGGGTCGTACCGCGTGCTGTTCACGCGCGCGTTCGCAGGCGATCGCAAGGCCATCCAGCTCGCGGCGGGCGACACCGTGCCGGTGGCGTTTGCCGTGTGGAACGGGAGCGCCGGCGATCGCGACGGCAAGAAGTCGGTGACCATCTGGCAGGAACTCTTGCTGGAGAAATGACATGAACAGCATCCAACGGCGGCAGTTCCTGCAGTATCTCGGCACCGGAGCGGCGATGTCGGTTGGCGCGCTCGAGGCGGCGTGCACGCTGCTG
>Ga0315281_10010278_pt1:2500-12907 | contig 12907 bp, 9 predicted proteins | sample YL17G07_0_MG_FD_204540 | JGI IMG/M metagenome (GOLD analysis project Ga0315281, IMG submission 204540) | Sediment microbial communities from Yellowstone Lake, YNP, Wyoming, USA - YL17G07_0 | ecosystem: Environmental > Aquatic > Freshwater > Lake > Sediment | place: USA: Wyoming... | reverse complement strand
TTCTAAAAAAAAAGTACAAGCAAATCCAGAATCTATGAAACGAGAGCTTGTGGAAAAGGATAATCAGGAATTGAGCGTCCGGCGTCAGTGTGAGATTCTGGCGTTCAACCGGTCCTCGCTTTACTACGAACGGACGGGACCGAGCGAGGAGGATCAGAAGATTCTCGAGGAGATGGACCGAATCTATCTGGATTTTCCCTATTACGGGAGCCGGAGGATGAGCCGGGCGCTGAAGCGGCGGGGTTATGACGTCGGGCGCCATAAGGCCCGGCATTTGATGCGGATTCTCGGGGTCGAGGCGATCTATCCTCGAAAAAGGCTCAGCATCCCGGATCAAGAGCATCAGGTTTATCCTTATCTTCTTCGGGATGTCGCCATCGATCGGCCCGATATCGCCTGGGCAGCGGATCTAACCTATATCCGGTTGAAGCATGGATTCGTGTATCTGGCGGCGGTGATGGATCTCTACAGCCGTTACATCGTCTCCTGGGAGATCTCCACGTCCTTGGAGCCGGATTTCTGTTGTCAGGCTTTGAGAGAGGCGCTGGAGAAAGGACGGCCGGAATATTTCAACACCGACCAGGGGGCCCAGTTTACGAGCAAAGATTTCACGTCGATTCTCAAGGAGGAAAAGATCCAGATCAGCATGGACGGCAAAGGCCGTGTGATTGACAATATTTTCATCGAACGATTCTGGAGGACGCTCAAGTACGAGGAGGTTTATACCAAGTGTTATGAGTCCGTTGCGGACTGCAAGCGAAGCTTAAGGGAATACATTGAGCGGTACAACCGAGAGAGGCTGCATCAATCCCTGAAGGAATATGATACGCCTCTTGAGGCTTACCGGCAGATGAGGATGGCCGCGGCATGTTAAAGGAATTACACCTAAAAAAAGATTCAACTTTGGTCTTGACAACTAGACCACTTCAACGGTCTCAGGTTGACTGGCCGTGACAGAAGATTGATTGTCCGGAATTGTCCGGAAATTGACACTTCCTGGTGCGTGCGGCTACAATGAATCCCCATGTCCAAAGAAAAAGAAAATTATCATCAGATCAGGAAATACAGCCGGGAGCTCGGCTTTTCTTTATTCGGTGTGGCGGATATAACGGAAGTCCGGAACGAATTCCTTTTCTCGGAGCCGATCAAAACGAAGTTTGACCGGGCGATTTCGCTTGGGAAAAAAGTTTTGGACTCCGTCCTCGAGGACATCATTGATCGGCCGACGCCGCTCTATTTTCATCACTACCGGCAGCTTAATTTCTTCCTTGATCGCGGCGCGTTTCTCATAGGTTCTCATGTGCAGGATCTCGGCCATAGTGCACTCCCTATCCCCGCTTCTCAAATTATCGATTGGGAGAGCCAAAAGGCGCATGTTTCGCATAAAAAGCTCGGCGTTTTAGCCGGCTTGGGCTGGATCGGCCGGAATAATCTTTTGGTGAATTCCGAGCTCGGATCTCGGTTTAGACTTGTGACGGTCTTAACGGATATGCCGCTCGAGGCCGATCAGCCTCTCAATGGTTCATGCGGAGATTGCCGGAGATGTCTGGCGTCCTGCCCGGCCCGAGCCATTGGCGATAATCCCGCTGATTTTGACCATCGGCGATGCTATGAGAAGCTGGATGAATTCCGGCGAAAGCAGATCGTCAGCCAGCATATCTGCGGCGTCTGCGTCAAAGCCTGCCGCGGCCCTTGCTAGGCATGCCAATCGGTCCTCGTGTTTCAGCCTCAGAGATAGCCCTTGCATCCACGGCCGGTCGGGGGATATAGTGAAAGCATGAGAGGGAAAGATGAGACGTAGCCGATATTTCGGGATTGTTCTTCCGGTGATCATCGTCTTTATAACCGCCGTCGGGCAGGCTTTCGCCGAAAAGATCCCCGACAAGTCCTATAAATCCTTCAGTCCCATGCCGATCCTCATGTATGACGGGGATATCGGCTGGGGATACGGCGGAAAAGTCAAATTCGTCGATTACCTCGGCGTCAAAGAATCCTTTGACCTTATCCTCTTCAATTCGAGCGAGGGGGAGAGATGGTATGTCTTTACGTTTTCCATCCCCGATATCGAAATCCGCCAGAACAAAACATACGGCCTGTCCTTTGATCTCAAGGCCGAATATGATAAATATCTGAAATACAATTTTTACGGCGTCGGGCCCGATTCAAAGAAAGACGACGTAACCATTTTCACCCATGAGACGAAATCTCTTCAGCTCACATTCGGACGCGGCTTCAGTCCCGAGTTCATCGTTGAAGCGAGCTACGTCATCCGCGGTCTGAACTACTTCAACATTGAAGAGGGCAAGCCCTTTACGGATAAGCTAGGGAGATTCGGGAAGCAGTTCGTCCCCTATGTCTCTCTGGTTGTCCGCTACGATACATCGGACAGCCAGATTCATCCCACGAGGGGCGTCCGGCTGCTATTCCAGGACGACATCGCGGCGGGCTTTCTGGGAAGTGAGGACTCTTCCTATAACCGTCTGACCGCGGAGTTTCGAAAATATCTCCTGGTTTTCGGCGACAAAGACGTTTTCGCGGTCCGGGCCCTCGTTCAATATATCTCCGGCGATAAAATCCCGGTCTTCGACCTATCCTCGCTCGGCGGCGGGACGAGTTTGGCAGCCATGCGGGGTTATAGCCTGAATAGATTTTTGGATAAGGGGAAGTTCCTGGCCAACGTGGAATACCGGTTTCCCATCTGGTGGAGGCTGGGCGGCAACGTCTTCATCGACACCGGCACGGTCTGGCCTTCGCTGGATAAGGTCGACTTTGGAAAGATCGCCTTCGATGCCGGCCTGGGGCTTCGGATCTACCTCCCGGATTTCTGCGTCCGCGTCGACGTCGGCTTCAGCAAGGAAGGCTTGGGACTATATTTCAATTTCGGCCATATCTTTTAATTAAAAATCCCAATTATTTATTCCAGTTGCCGATTTTGATGGATTCCAGCGATTTAAGCTCATCGAAGCTTGTTTGATCGATTTGGAACGGCACGATGGAAATATAGCCGTTCCGAAGGGCCCAGACGTCGGTCTTATCTTGCCCTGGCTCGAGTTCCTTATACGTATTCCAGAAATAAACTTGCCCCGAAGGATTCACGCGCCGCTCATAAAACTCATAAGAAGGCCTTGTGTCCTGGGGGACCACCATAAGACCTTTGATTTGGTCTTGGGGCAGGTTGGGGACGTTCACGACAAGGAAAACCCCCGGTTTCAGCGAATTTTCCTTTAATTTCCGAACTAAATCGGCGACGAATTCCGCCGCCGGCCCATAATCCATTGTTGGGCCATTGGCCAGAGAAACGGCGATCGCCGGAATGCCCTTGACGGCGGCTTCCCTGGCGCAGCCGACCGTCCCCGAGTAATAAGTGACCGTCCCCAAATTCTCTCCCTTGTTGATGCCGGTGACGATCAGATCCGGTTTTTCTGAGACAAGAGATTCAAGGGCCAATCTGACGCATGTGGCCGGTGTCGCTTTTATCGAGAACCACTTCGATCCGTTCTTCTCTGATTCCATCACCAGGATCGGTTCGGAAAACGTCATGCTGTGGCTGGCGCCGCTCGAATTTTGCGCGGGAGCGGCGACGGTCACAGTCCCGATTATGGACAGTTTCTCAAAAAGGGCGGCGATTCCCGGCGCGTTGATGCCGTCGTCATTGGAAATAAGGATTTTGAAAGGCGCTTGGCCGAAAAGTTGCGCGCCGGCGACAAGAAAAATTGAAAATACGAGGTGCAATGCGATACATAGAGAGGATTTTCTTTTCATGAAGATCTCCTTTCCGTAGATAAAACGCCTCGACCAAATCATGTGCATTCTCTGAAAACTGTAGGGCTTTCAACTTGTTAGAAAAAAGAGACCGCGACTTTTCCACAGCCTTATACACAACTTTTGTGGAAAAGCGGCACTTCACGGTCTTTATCACTCAAGAATAAAGCTCTCAACGATGCGGCCGCTGTTTTTTTGAAAAAAACGAAGCCTGTCATCCGCGTTCTCCGTCCCTAGACAAGATTATAAAGGAAAATAGGAAGATGATATAGCTTTATACCCACTCTATTTTCTGTTCTTGACGTATTTATCGAACCACTCGAACATTTCGGCCAGGACATGGAGCACCGACTCTCGGGCAGTGTAGCCGTGGCTTTCGTAGGGCAGCATGACCAGCCGGGCAGTCGTGCCGAATCCTTTGAGCGCCGCGAACAGCCGCTCGGACTGGATGGGGAAGGTCCCGGAGTTGTTATCGGCTTCTCCGTGGACGAGGAGAATGGGTGTCTTGATGTTATTCGCAGACATGAACGGCGACATGTTGATGTAGGTGTCGCGCGCTTCCCAGAGGGTCCGCCGTTCGCTCTGAAATCCGAAGGGCGTGAGTGTCCTGTTATAAGCGCCGCTTCTGGCGATGCCGGCCGCGAAGAGATCGCAGTGGGCGAGCAAATTCGCCGTCATGAATGCGCCGTAGCTGTGGCCGCCGACGCCGACACGCTTCCTGTCTCCGACGCCCATCGCCTCCAGCTTGTCGATGGCAGCCCTGGCGTTGGCCACGATTTGCTGGACGTAGGTGTCGTTCATGGTCTTCGGATCGCCGATAACCGGCATCGTCGCGTTGTCCAGCAGGGCATAGCCCTGGGTCACGAAGAAGAGCTCCGAGATGCCGCGGAAGAAGGTGAACCTGTTTGGCGAGCCGCGCACCTGGCCGGCCGTCGAGGCGTCGCTGTATTCAAGCGGATAGGCCCAGATAACGACGGGCAGCCGATCACCTTGCTTATAATTCGGCGGAAGATAGAGCGTTCCCGAGAGCTCGACGCCGTCGTCCCGTTTGTATTTGACAAGCTCTTTCTTCATGCCGGTGAGCTGGGGCGCCGGGTCTTTAAAATCCGTTAGGGCCTGTTTTTTCCCGGTTTTCAGGTTGAGCAAGTAATAGTTTGGAGGCTCCGACTTGGATTCATGGTTTATGATGATCCTGTCTCGGGACATCCCGTCGAAGGCGATGAACGACTCGTAGTTCGGATCCTGGCACTGAAACAACCGCTTTTTTCCTAGAGTCTTAAGGTCCATCCTGTCTAAGAACGGATGGTCGCCCTGGGGAGAAGCTCCCATTCCGGAAAGGTAGATCCATTCTTTGTCCTGGAGAATCACACGGTCGCCCGATTTCGTTGTTGCGATCACGGGCATGCCCGGGTCGTTATATTGGTCCTGCGTGCTGAGGTCGAATATTTTTTTAGGAGCGACATTCGGATGATCGATGTCGACTAGACACGTCGTTCTCCATCTCTTTTTCCAATTAAATTCCGTGGCTAAGGCCATGCCCGGCGTTGCGAACCATGTCATCCCCGCGAAGCGATGCTGAAGCTTAAGGGCTTCCTTGGCCTCGCCGCTAAAAGGCGCCGCCAGAGTCAGCACCCTATCCCTGAAGGGAACGTCCTTCTCAGGGTCGCCTCCGTCAAGAGCTTCCACCCACCGAAGAGCGGCCGGCTTGAGCGGCTGCCAGTCCAGGCTTCGCGGTCCGGTGGGCACGCCGTTCATCGGGACGTCTTCGGCCGGAGGAAGATCGGCGATCTGTTTGATCATCTCTCCGTTTTTGTCCCAAATTTCGTAAGACCGGGCAAAACCCGAGTAGGGAACGCTGTAGGAATAAGGCTTTTTAATTCTATAAATAAGGATATAATTTCCGTCCGGAGAGGGCGTTTCGTCGGCATAGATTCCGGGAACGCCGATTTTCCGGCTTTGGCCCGCGGCGATATCGATCTCGACAATCTGGGACGTCGCGAAATAATCGAACAGGGCCTCATCATAAGGAGTTTTTAAGAGGTCTTGGAAGGTGGCGACTTTCGTCGATTTGCCTTTTGTTTCCTGGATATTGGGACCGATCGGGATGCGGGGCGCCTCGGGCGCTTTTCCGCGGCCTTCGATGATCATATTGACGAGAAGATGGCGGTTGTCCGGCATCCAGACGAATCCCGGGCCCAGGACTGCGTTGACCGTAGGCGGTGTGACGGCTTTGGCCTGGCCCGAGCCAATATCCAGAGCCCACAGTTCCACGCCGTTTTCCAGATAGCGCGGAAAAACGACCCACAGCCCGTCGGCCGACCATTGAGGGAATCCGAATTTGATGCCGGCCGGCAGACCGATTTTTTCCGTCGTACCGTCCTTGATCTTTTTGAGCGTTAGGCTGGTATGGAACGATAGGACCTGACTGCTGTTGTGCGACGGAGTGATTCTTGTTCCGGCGATTCTGTGCAGCGGCTGGCTGAGATAAGCGATCGACGGCATGGATTCATATTCGGCGAGCAGCATCATGTCGCGGGCCGGGCTCATAAAAACGCGCGGCGGCGGCGGCGAATCCAAAATGTCGATGACTTCCTTGGGAGGAAGCTTATAAGGGTCTTGGGCTATAACGGCAAGGGGCGAAAGAAGCCAAAGTGCTAAGAACAAAAGGATGATGGGTTTTTTCATAGATTTTCCTTTGCGACGAATTTTTTCAAGATGAACTAGTTATATCTCAATTCGGGCCAGGATTTCAATTCAGCCGGGTCGTCTTGATTCTGCCCGTGATAGCCATGGTGATTTTGTATTTGCCCCAGGAATTGGAAATGATAATCGAGGCCAAGCCCGAGACCGTTCCCTGCGGCGTAAAAAGCGGCGAGTTATTGGCATCGACCGTTACGCCGTCTAAAAGATGTTTCTCGGCCAGCGTCCATCTTTTCTCACTTTCATTATATTTTTCGACGGCATAACTCCCCGCGCTTAGCTTAACCCGGACCGAAACTTCTTCAAAGACGGCTCTATAACGGGCGGAATTCAGAGCGGAGCGGATTTCCCAGACCGCTTTTTCAAGTTTATATTTAGGAATGACGCCGAGAATTGAAATTGAAGCCATGTAAACCAACGCGCCAAGAATTGCCAGAGCAACGGAAGCTTCGATCAGCGTAAATCCCTTTTTCATGCCCGATTCGTCTATTCGTATTCTTTCCAGTTCGTCGCCCTTAAGGAGAGGATAAAGAGAAGCGGCAAACTCGTTTCAGGAGAGTTCTTCGGAAGAAGGCTGTTTTTGAGAAGACGTTCGTCCGGCGCGATTTTAAGGATGTTTTCATTGAGCGCGAGATTGGATGTCTGGAGGCCTCCGGTGATGAATACCGTCTTTTGTTTTCCCGGGATATCGAACGCGTCTCGCGCCGTGAGCGAGGCCTGGATTTTGACGTTCTGCGGTGCATTCGGGCTGATGACGATTTTACCGGCCTTATCAACGGCATCGAAAAAATCCCGGCCGTTGGCGAAAACGATGAGTTGCGATTGCGAATCTTTAAGGTAGGGAATGCCGTTCATCCATTTGACGCCCTGGTGAATCAAATCCGAAGTCAGCGTGATTTGGTCTGCGGAGACGATGGTCAACGACAGGCCCTGCAAAATGCAAGGAGTCTCAATCTCGGGAGAGGGAACGACATCGCCGTCGGCTTCGACAATTCCAGCCCCGAGCGAATCGATTTTGCCGTTGACCATGAGGATGCTCAGGGGAATACGATCCCAAGAATAGAATTCTCCCGGAGTCCGAAATTGGGTTTTGCTTTGCGCCGGACTGTATTTCAGAACCCAAGTCCCTGTCTTGGAAGAAAACGAGACGACCTGAAAATCTGATTCGACGGCGAGAAGCAGTGCATCCAAGTCGCCCTGGACATAGATTCCTCCGAGGCCCGTGTTGTTTCTGACGAGATAAACGCCGTCCGGGACGGGCTCGTTGACCATGTCCAGACCCAAGGCGGTCCGCAGCTCGGCCCGGGTCAGATTTTGCGGGGATAGGATCTTTATCTTCAGCGTCTCGCCGAGCAGCGCCGTCACATCCGGAGAAATGAGCTGGTCCGCTGAATAATTCATCTGCGGAAAAATTTGATTTTGAGCCGGCGCCATAAAAACAATTTTTTGTTTTTCCTTAAGGTCGGCGATCCGGCCCGGATCGGATACGCCGGCCAGAAGAAAAGGAAAATAGGCCAGGGGAACATGACCGGCCGCAACCTTCAGGGAAACGTCCAGGCCGGATTTCTTTTTCTGCGTGAAATTTATAAGGCTTCCCTCGGAATCAATCGTTCCCTTGAAATCAGCCAAGAAATAGCCGCCCCGGTCGGAAAATGTGTCCCTCGAAAAATGGATTAAAGCGTGCCACGTTTGGTCCTCTCCTGTCTCTTCAATTTCGATCGGAAGGTTCGAACCGAGGGCTTCTTCCAGAGTCCGCAATCCGCCCGCCCGGGCATTTTCTCGAAGCTCTCCCCAATGCGGCTCGGTGATGACGGTCGGACTTGCTGCTTGCGAGATCAATTCCGCGACATGGCTGAAGCCCAGCTTGATGCCGTTCTCGGACGCATACTCCATAATCACGGAATTTTTTTTAAATGCGCTTAGCTTCAGATAAACCTGGGAAAGATAGATCAGCCCCAGCCCGAGCGTCGTGAACAGAAAAAAGAAAAAAACAGAAATTAGGGCCATCGATCCCCGCGAAGCTTCTTTATGAAAATTTTGCCATTCTGGCCAACGCCAAATTTTTTGGAAAGACTGAAATCTCATAGTCTTTCTCCTTATCGGATTGAAGCCGGATTCCCAGCCTCAGCAGGTTTTTCTCGCCGTCATAGCTGAAGTCAAAAGACAGGACACCTTCCAAGAGCGGCTGAGGGCTGCTCGCGCCGGCTTTCCTCCGCAAAACGGATTTTTCCGCGTCAAGAAACAGAGAGACTTTTTCGACGAGAAGACAAACGCTTTCGGTCTTGAGATAGCCGTTGGCCAAAGGCGCGGCGAGAGTCAGCGTGTTTTTGTCGGCGGAAGTAATGACCGCGACCTCGCCCTTAATATTGTCGAAAATGCATATTTCTTTTCCCGCGGCCAAGCCCTCCTCATCTTGAAAGCGGATGGTTGTCAGGCCGGGGCTCAGGTCTTCAAGGAGCGGACAGCTTTTTTCGAGGCTGGCCAGAGTCAATGTCGTGCCGTTTTGCTCGACTCCAGAAATAATACCCAGGCCGATGGGGATGGAAAGGCCCTGGCCTGCTTGGCGTGCATCGGTCCGCATTTTATCCAGCGCGGCCAGAGCATCCTCCTGCGCTTCTTGAGCTTCCTTTAATTTAAAGAAAAGAGACCTCGTCATCCCGAAAAATTCAAGGCCTGCGACGAATATAGCCAGAAAAAACGTCAGGCTGAGCAGGCTTTCAACGAGCGAAAATCCTTGTCTTTTCACAATTCAGAATCCCAACTCGCGCAGCAGCAAAAGCCCGGCCTGAATGACTCGTTCCGGCTCGTCTTCGGGGAAAAGAGAATATTCGATTCTCTTCCGGTTTGAAGACTGCGTTTCAATCTTCCATTCGCCTCTAAAAATAGCTCTTGGCTTATTCATCTCGAAGGCCTCGTCAAAGAGGCCGCCCTGAAGACCGGCGCCGTCATAAGGGATGGATTTGAAATTCTCAAGCCGTGAGCAAAGCACGACCGCCATTCGCAGGTTGCTTTCCGCTCTCTTTTTTATATAGATCGAATGAACTATGAGCTCGGCCGTTCCAACCAGCAACAACGACACGAGCGCCATGCTGATTAGCACTTCTATTAAGCTGAATCCTTTCCGTCTCATGCGATTTTCGCTCCGCGGCATCGTTCATAAGCATGAGGCGTGCCAGCCGCATGAAAAAAACATCCAGGGAAGAAGCTAAAATATAACCCGAGAAGCGTAAATTCTCGTTGTTGATCCAGTTGGAGGGTTCTGCTTTTTTGTCAACCGGAGTTGACTTTTGGGGTCAAACCTAAACATCTGACAACAAATCCAGTCATCTTATCTTTTATGACTTTCAAATTCTGAAAATATAAAAAAATTTTGCATTTGACGCTTGACAACGATCAGTGGAACCCTTATTATACTAAAGCGCTCTCTTCTGCGTCTGATAGCTTAATCGGCTGATCATCCAAAGAGAAACTTCAGAAGAGAGACATTTCTCTCTCGGGTTAGAGAGAAGGGGTTCTTTGAAACAAAAAGCGGAGCGACATTGATTGATCCGATTTGCCAATCAAACTTCGTTAAGTACTCGCAAGAGTGCTTATACAATTGGAGAGTTTGATCCTGGCTCAGAGCTAACGTTGGCGGCGTGCCTAACACATGCAAGTCGAACGCGTCTTGGGAGGCAACTCCCGAGATGAGTGGCGAACGGGTGAGTAACACGTGGGTAATCTTCCCCCGAGTGAGGAATAAGCCCGCGAAAGCGGGTCTAATACCACATGACATTCCGGGACATAAGTCTTCGGAGTCAAAGCCTTCGGGCGCTTGGGGATGAGCCTGCGGCCTATTAGCTAGTTGGTAGGGTAAAGGCCTACCAAGGCTGAGATGGGTAGCCGGCCTGAGAGGGTGTACGGCCACACTGGGACTGAGACACGGCCCAGACTCCTACGGGAGGC
>Ga0315281_10010277_pt1 | contig 12908 bp, 8 predicted proteins | sample YL17G07_0_MG_FD_204540 | JGI IMG/M metagenome (GOLD analysis project Ga0315281, IMG submission 204540) | Sediment microbial communities from Yellowstone Lake, YNP, Wyoming, USA - YL17G07_0 | ecosystem: Environmental > Aquatic > Freshwater > Lake > Sediment | place: USA: Wyoming | collected... | reverse complement strand
ACCGGCAGTCTTCGTCAGAGAGGGGGGAAGGTATTGGTGATCGAGGACCTGGTGCTTATAGGAGTAGATGGGGAGGATCGGGGCCAAAAGGGAGAGGAGGGAATAGAAGGTGACTAGCGTTAGACCATAGATCGCCATTCGGTTCTTCTTGAGTCTTCGCCACGCATCCATCCAGAGGCTCACGCCTTTGATGGGTTGATCAAACTGGTTCAGGGGGTGTTGATTGGCTGAAACAGTTGCTTGTGCCAAGACTTAGCCTCCGTTAACGGTATGAAATACGTGGATCCATAAAGCCATAGAGAACGTCCACGATGAAATTCATGATGAGAACGATGACAGAATACACAATCACCGTACCCATGATGAGCGTATAATCCCTGTTCAGTGCCGACTGGATGAAGTGCCTTCCCAGGCCGGGGACGCGGAAGATGGTCTCCACAACGATGGAGCCTGTCACGATATTGGCAAAGGCGGGTCCCAGATAGCTCACCACAGGGAGTAAGGCTCCTTTCAGGACATGTTTGAACATGATGACCGATTCGCTCAGCCCCTTGGCCCTCGCGGTTCTGACATAGTCGCTCCTCAAGACCTCGAGGATACTGGCTCGGGAGAGGCGCGCGATATAGGCAAAGTAAGGGAGGGCGAGGGTCGCCATGGGCATGAGCAGGGTCTTCCAGCTGTCGCCGCTCATGATCCACCCCGAGGTAGGGAGAAGGTTCAGTTTCATCGCAAAAATATACATGAGGACAGGCCCGACGACGAACAAAGGGACCGAAATACCGATGACGGCCACGGACATCGATAGGTAGTCGAGCGTGCTATTCTGGCGGGTGGCGGAAATAAGGCCTGTACTAATTCCAAAGAAGACTGAAAGTAAAAGGGAAAGTAGTCCTAGGACCATGGAGTTTGGAAGGCTGATTCGTATGTAGTAATTGACGTCATAGTCTTTGTAACGAAACGAAGGGCCCAAATCCCCGCGTAAAATGTCAAGGAGATAGCGACCGTACTGCATATGGAGGGGCTCATCCAGGTGGTATCTCTTCTCGATGTTCTGAAGAACCTGCTTGGTGAGTGCCCTTTCTTCTGAAAAAGGGCCCCCTGGAGCAATGCGGATGATAAAGAAGCTCAGCGTGATGATGACGAAGAGGGTAGGGATGAGGCCAAGGAATCTTCGGATGATGTATTTCGTCATACGGACAAATAATTTCTTGCTGCGTCAGCCCCTGCGGACCATCGGGTTCATTAGAATCAAAATAGAGATTCTCATGGGTTTGTCGGCATCTCCCGACAAACCCATGAAAAACCTCTCTGTGCTCTCTGTGTCTGTGGTGAATATGTACGATTTTACTCTACTTCTTCGACGAAACGGCCTTCGCGGGGTGGACGTCCAGGACGTTGGAATACCACCCATTCCACTTTTTCAGGTCAATCATGTTCAGCGTTGCGTAATAGTAGATGGGCATGATGCCGTGATCCTGCTCAATGAGGATCTTCTCGGCTTCCTGGAATACCTTCATCCGCGCCGGGCCGCCCGGCATGGTATTCGCCTTCTTCACGAGGGCATCGTAGGCGGTGTTGTAATATCGACCGTCGTTGAAGTCGAAATTATCTGCGAGCCACATGAAGACGAAGTTGTAGGGATCCTTGTAGTCGCCGATCCATCCGGCACGACAGAGCTCAAAGCCTCCCATTCTGCCGTCGCGGCGCGTGTCGAGGTAGGTCTTCCATTCCTGATTGACGATATCTACTTTCACGCCGAGAGTTTGCTCCCACTTCTGCTGGAGATATTCCGCGATCTTCTTGTGAGACTCTGAGGTATTATAAAGAATCGTGACTTTGGGGAAGCCCTTGCCTCCTGGAAAAGCAGCCGCTGCCAGGAGATTCTTTGCCTCCTCGATGCCCTCTTTAAACCCTTTCGGTGGCTCATAACCAGCCATTGGGGGAGTGTACGCAAAGGCAGGAATTTCGCCTCCCTTGGTTACTTTCTCCACGAGCTCCTTCCGGTTGAAGGCCATGGAGAAGGCTTTTCGGACACGCCCGTCGTTGAAGGGAGGCTTGGTGTGGTTGAAAATGTAATAATACGTCCCGAGGTAAGGTGCGTTCTGGAAATCGGGCCTCTTCTTAGCCTCTTCGATGCGGTCCCGCGGGGTGACCGTCTGCCAATCAAGCTCTCCATTGAGATACATGTTAAAGGCAGTGTTGTTGTCGTCGATGGGGTAATAAACGACCTGATCGAGCTTGACATTAGCCGCATCCCAATACTTGGGATTCTTCTTCACGATGACTTTGTCTTGGGGTCTCCACTCAGCCAGGACAAAGGGGCCGTTACTCACCCAGTTCTGGGGCTTGTTCCAGTCCTTGCCATACTTCTGGATCGCGTGGATGGGTACGATCGCAAAGGCATAGTGGGCAAGCATGCCTAGAGCGTAGGGTGCAGGAGCTTCCAGGGTCATCTGGAAGGTGTTGTTGTCAATGGCTTTAATCGCAACAGCCTCAGGACCAGCCTTCTTGGTGTTGTACTCCTTGGACCCCTTAACGACCGCTGTCATCAGCGACGAATAGGTTGCCGCTGTTTCAGGGTTCAGACACCTTAGCCAGGAATCGACGACGGTTTTGGCCGTGATCGGGGTTCCATCACTCCAGACCGCATTCTTCCGCAGTTTAAACGTATAAGTGAGCCCATCCTTGCTGATCGTCCAGCTCTCAGCTGTGCCAGGGATTGGCTCTGCAGTCTTGGGATCGTAGGCGACGAGCCCCTCAAACAGGGACGAGTAGATCCTGTGCTCTGGGACGCCCGTGATCAGGTGGGGATCCAGAGATTGGGGTTCTGCCCCATTGCCGATACGGAACGTTGCCTGAGCAAACACAGATGCCGGAAGGAGTAGAATCACCAACAGAATAAGTAGCTTTTTCATAGGTTCCTCCTTATGGCTTTTTCAGCAATATACATGAAACAGGGGTAACGGTAAAGAGAAATTTTTGGCCGGAGTCTGCTCCGTTTCGCCCTGACGGAATAGGCGGAATCCCTGCCTGCCCGCCCTCCGTCGGGACCGGGGCTGGCAGGCAGGAAGGGGTACAATATAATAAATATTTGCCGGGAAGCTCTTCCCTCTAGACGGAGAGCTTCACCGCTAAAGTTACGATTTCACCTACCAGACACTGTCAAGTTAGCTAGCACTTCCCTCCTGAAACCCTTACGAAATTTTCTGCTGCCGATTTTGCAGACTACTATCAATGATCAGCGATCAAGTTTACACAGACCCTCTCTATAAGAGGCAATTTGCGGGAAAAACAGGCAATGCACTGGAGCCTTGACCTTTACCAAGAATTACAGAATTGTAACTCTATCCTAATCTTCCATTAATGCCTTAGTTGTATCATGCATCAGATCAGAAAAAGGAGGTGAACTAAACGACCCCTTTTCTCAACTCGTCCTTCCTGTAATCGCTACTGACATGCGTTGCCTAAATAGTGTAGATTTCGATCCATAATTGATAAATCTGATTCCGTCTGTTAACATTTTGGATCAATCGGATCGTTTGATTGACAAATCGAGTGGCAAGGGAGAATTTTTGAAATCGCCAAGGATGGCCGGATGATTCCAACATGACGCGGCGTCAAAGTTCACAAAGCGGCGGCGCGGCGCTCAAATTGTGCATCGTTCCTCCAACCCCTGCCACCCGGCACCATCCTAATGGTTTTTACAGATTGTCTGGACAGCGCCTGCTTCTGTTGGAGATCATCCCATCAACGGAGCATATGCGCCGGATTGAGGAGATTGACCCGCCGTGGAAAAAGTGAAATTTACTTCCTCCAAAAAGAACTTACTTCGAGTGGCATGTTGTATCTTGTTCTTGGCAATGGTGGCCTCCGCCTATACGGTTTATCAGCAAACAGTTCTATATCATTTCAAGCCGGTAGACCCTGGAAGGCTCTATAGAAGCGGTACTCTCTCGTGGAAGGGACTCGAAAAAGCACATCGAATGGTCGGCATTAAAACGATCATCAATCTCCGGTCGGAATCTGAAATGAGTGAAGGTTCCTGGTATCAGATTGAAAAGAAATTCGCCATAGAAATGGGGATCAATCTGGTAAACATCCCGTTACGCCCAGATACGCCACCAGAGCCGGATCAGACTAAACAATTCCTCGATATCGTGACAAACCCCGCAATGCTTCCCGTGCTGATCCATTGCGAAAAGGGCGTTATGAGAACGAGCATGATGGTTGCCGTCTATAAAGTCGCCGTTCTGAAAGAGCCAAACAGTAGGGTTCTTGAAGACCTGCCCATGTTCGGGCACAGCCTTGATAAAAGGCCTGCGGTTAAGAAGTTCATACTCAGCTATTCGCCTAACTGAAGATCATATCTATCTCACAAAGGGTTCTCCACCCAAGATTAAGGGTTTCCTTCTGCATTTTTTTGACTCATTTGGGCTAAAATAAGAACCTGCCTGACTCCTCCAGGGCGTCGACAACTCCCCATCCAGGCGAAAGTACAGTCAACGACCAGGGTCGCGGAGGTACCGCAAAGTTAAGTGAAAGAGAGATCAAAAACAGAGCCATGTCCATATCTTTTGCTGCCCTTTCGGAAAATTCTCTTTTTTTATCCGCCTACGCAGAAGACCACGGGCTCTGCCCGTGGATGAATGCGTGAGAGGTGTCGGTGCTAATCCTGAGCCGAGGTATCACTGCTTCGACGGATTTCGCCACTGGCGGATAACCCTCCGAAGCCTTGGTGCCTGCGTACCGAAGCGCTTCGGCGCCCATGGGCGTAGGAGGGTATTCTTGTGGAGGTACCACGGGCTTAGCCCGTGGGGCTCCATGTCATTGCTCCTTTATCAGGCTTCTACAATGTTCCCGCCCATTCCGGTCTGTCTTTTTTCGCAACGCTGCGGTCCTCGTTCTTCGGTCCCTTCAAGGGAAGAGGAAATTAATGTTCAGCCTTTGACGCCGGACTTTGATACAGCCGTCGTGAGGATATGCGCCCATCACGGAATTCGAACACCGAATTGAATCCGAGCTCTTCCATGAACTTCTCGTTTGCTGGATCCGTGCGGATGATGACATAGCATGACTCGCCGCGGCGAAGTTTCTGCTTCAATTCGTCGGGGCTAATCGGAGGCACAGTCCGACGCGAATAGAACAGGAATTCCCTGCTGGGGGGTTGATCCAGATCCGGGTTCGCTACCAGATAAACAACGTGTTCTTTGCCGATCATGGCCGAGACATTCTCGGCTTCGGAACGATGTTGAAATAGCAGATGTGGCAATCGAAAATAGACGTCGAATCCAAACGTGGTCGCGATCACCATCCAGCCTGCCGTCAACAGGAGAGCCGCGCTGGATTTTCCCCGGGCGTACGCCCATGCTCCAGCCACTGAGAGAGCGATCAGAAGCAGGGCGAATAAGACTGCCATCATGAGGTTTGTCCTGGAAAACAAGAGTTCCTTGATCATTCCAATTCGTTTCAGTTTCTCCTCGAACAAAACATAGAACGGAAAGGAACCAGAGATGATAAGAAGAACAGCCCAATGCATCCGGCCCAGAAACTTCAGCCATCGGGCAGGCCGGCCCTCGGTTTCCCGTTCCCTGAGCCAGAATTGAGCTGTCATCAGCCCTATGGCCGGGAGAAGCGGTGCGAGATAGCGTGGAGACTTCGCATTGGGAATGCTAAACCCAATGATCATGATCACGAACCAGAGCCAGGGAAACAGGGCCCGGCGCCGGGCTTGCAGGTCGCGGATACCGAAAGGAAGGCTCAAAGAACCTATCATACAGATGCTCCAGGGAAAGATCAGCGGCACCACTTGCAGATAATACCAGAACTCTATCCGCTTGTGGTAGTCCGCTTGATATTCGAATGCCATGATCTGAAGGGCACCCGCCACGTTCCGAAGCACATAAAGGAACCATGGGGCGGCCAGGATTAAGCCCGTAGCTAATGCCAGAAGAAGACCGGCAATTCCGCCGGCCCGGGGTGCTGGCGCGAGAAAGATGACAATCAGAACCGGAACCGTGAAGTGCACGATTGCCAGTGGGCCCTTGGTCATGACCGCCGCCCACAGAAAAACACCCGCAAGCAGCAGTCCCAGGAAACGTTTCCTCCTGGAGGCCTGGGATGCCTCCCAGGAACCCAACGACCAGAGCGCCGCTCCGATAGCGAGCGTCACCCACCCCGCCATCTGGATATCATAACTTGCCATGCGCGCCTGCCGAAGGAACAGGTAACCCGTACCGGTCACCAGAGTCGCCGCAGACGCCAGCCGGAGCCCTCCTAGCTGATGCCCGATCCAAAACGTCCCCGCAAGGAGAGCAAGCCCGAGAAGAACCGAGATGAACCTCCCGCGCCAGACGATGGTTTCCGGAGATGCCGTATCGGGGTCGAGGTTCCCCCACGCGAGCATGTCGAGCCAAACAATGAGCGGCGGCTTTTCAATGCGCACCCCGCCCATTAGCGAAGGGACCAGCCATGCCTTATTCTCGCCTTGGTGCTGGCGGATCCAGGTCTCCTGGCTGCTCAATAACGCGTAGCCCTCCATGGAGGTTATGGAGGAATTGACCCCAAGCCGGACAAGGAGCGGGGGCATGACCACGAAAAGACAGAAGATCAGCGCAGCCCAAGAGCACACCCTTCCTTTGCTCTTTGCCATGTTCTCCGTCAATTGAGTTTCCAAGCTAGGGGTAATCATTGTTCCTAAAACTACGCCTAATCAACAGAGTAGGATTTCTTCACCTTTTTGGAAAATGCTCTTATTGTCTTCTCGATACTACAATATTACTTAAGTTGGCATACGATATTCAAGAGCCAGACGAAGGACACGGGCTTTAGTCCGTGGGACTCCAGGGGCAAGTCAGCAGGATGCCCCGTCCCGCCTTAGCGGGATAGGCGGGAGGCAAGCCGACCCTGTAATGATATCTACATTTCCCGGAAGCCCCGCCCTGTGGGCAAGGAGCTTTACTTTGTTCTTCGGAAGGCCGCAATCGAAAGGAACAGAGCCGAGAATCCAGAACAGACCCAGGCAAAAACATCTCCGTATTGCGTATAGAACGTTTTCTCTTTCATCAGGGGGATTGTTCCGGTCATGGTTTCTTCTTTAAAGATCGCTCCCTGTTTCAGGATCTTCCCGGTAGGACCGATCAACCCAGTGATTCCTGTATTTGCAGCTCTGGCAACGAACACTCGGTTTTCGACAGCCCTGAAGGCTGCAATTGAGAAGTGCTGATAGGGCGCAGAAGTCTTGCCAAACCAAGCGTCATTCGTGATGGTGACGAGGAGTTCTGCTCCCTGTTTGACAAACCTCCGGCAGAGGTCCGGGAAGATGATCTCGAAACAGATGAGGACCCCGAATTTCCCGTGGGGAAGAGAGAAATTGAAAATTTCCTTACCCGATTTGAAATCTCCGATCCCTTCTCCGAGGGAGCCAATGAAGGAGAGGAGGTCGGACAGAGGCACGTATTCACCAAAGGGAACGAGGTGAATCTTGTCGTACTTCCCAATGATCTGTCCTGAAGGGGAAGCGAGATAAGCGCTGTTATAATGGTTTGCCTTCCCCTTTTCTATCTTGTAGGAAGGAGTACCAAAGAGAAGAAAGGCCTTTGTGTTGACAGGAATATCGAGGATGAGGGGCTGATATTCCTTGGCATCTTGGAAGAAGAAGGGAGTTGCTGTCTCAGGCCAGAGGATGAGGTCTGGTTTCTCCTGTCCAACCTTCAAGGTGAGCCTCTCGTAAATCGCCATGGTCTCTCTGCGAAAGGATTCATCCCACTTCATTGACTGGTCAATATTCCCTTGAACCAAACCAATCTTCAGAGATGGCTGACAAGCGGCCTGTCGTTCGACGGCTGCGATCCTCACATGTCCGTAGACGAAGAAACCGAGCAGGATGATGACCGTGACGATCACAACCCGATAGGGAAAGCTCTTGGTTGGCCATTGACGGATGATGAGGTAGAGAGTCACGTTCACGAGGACCAGGGCGAACGAAAGGCCATAGGCTCCCAAGATGTCTGCACTCTGTATGAAGGGTAGGTTCAGATGTTGGGAGTAACCCAGAATGGCCCAGGGGAATCCAGTGAGGAAGAATGAACGGAGGTATTCCAGGCCAACCCAGAGGAGGGGGGAAAGGATGATGATTTGAAATCCAAAATGGGTCTGGAGAAAACGCGTCAGAAAGGTGAAGGTTCCGACATAGAGGCTTAGATAGGCGATCAGCAGAAGGAGGATGAGGCCGCTCAAGATGAGAGGAACGTTGCCATACGTGTGAACCGCGACGATGATCCAATAGAGAATCCCGAGAAAAGAGATGAAGCCTGTGACGAGTCCAAGGACCAACGCACCGAGTAGATTTTTCCCTTCGACAGCATAAAACAGAGGAACCAATGCAAACCAGGCAAAAAATCCGAAGTCGAGGTTCGGAAAGGAGAAGATAAGGAGAATTCCAGAGACGGCACTAAGAAGGATATCCGTTTTTTTCATGGCTCCCATCTTAAAGAATAAATCCGAATATTTCAACGCGAGTGAGTAAGGTGGAAGTCGCTTCTCTCCGCGGACGGGGTTAAGTGACAAGGCACACGCTTTCACTTATAATGTAGGCCCTAGTCCAAATCCGGTAAAGCTATTGCGTCTTTGCCTTTCGATAACATGGCGCATATCTACACGCTCGGACTGACTGGGAAATATAATTTTGTGGATAATGATCGCCTGAAGATCTCATTGTTCGCTGGCGTTGAATACGATCAGGTTGACTTCAAAGACAACCAAACAGAGCCGAACCATGTCAAAGCAAATATGGGACCGTTGGGCCTGGTTGGAATGGAAATAAAATTTTAACGCCGATTTCACAAAAATCTAAGGATTGGAAGTCATTTGACCGGAACGTGCCCCGCCCTATGAGCGGAGAGCTTCACTTGCCTTTTATTCTGGTGCAGTCTTTGGAAATTTGCTTGCCTTATTAAAAAGGCACCTGTTACTATAGCTTATGGTCCAGAGAGGTGAGAGAAAGGAGTATACAGAATTTGGCCAGATAGAGCGGCCCAACACCGATAAAGATCGGGTGAAAGGGTGGCGGAAGTTCCTTTCACCCTTGTCTGCATTTCTGATCGTTGTTTCCCTTTTCTTCTTCCAGCTTGGATCATATCCGTTGATTAATCCCGATGAGGGACGAAACGCACAAGTCGCTCTTGAGATGCATGATTCCGGTGCATGGTTTGTCCCTACCCTGAATGGCCATCCGTATCTCGATAAGCCCGCCTTCTACTTCCGTATGGTCGCTCTCTCCATGGCCGTGTTCGGAAAGAACGAGACCGCGGTACGCCTGCCTTGTGCTTTGTTCGCGCTTGGCCTCTGCGTCCTCATTTACCTCTTTTGCAGGCGCACTTATGGGAAACGCCTCGCCGCCTTGGCGGTCGTCGTTTTTGCGTCGATCCCCCTGGTGTTCGCCTTCGCTCGTATCGTTATCCTCGATATGCCTCTCGCTTTCTTCGCGGCGGCCTCGATCCTGGCGGCCTTTCTGGCAGAGGAATCGGTTGGTCGCACGCAAAGGGTCTATTACATCCTGGGCGCTGCAGCGGCAGGGTTCGCAACTTTGGTCAAAGGACCGGTTGGATTCATCATCCCCACGCTGGTCGTCCTCGTCTTTCACACCACGCAACGCAACCCCCGAGCGATCTTGCGAGTCGTGCACCCGTTAAATCTGCTGATGTTTCTTGTTGTGGTGCTTCCCTGGTTCATTGAGGTCAGTATTAAGCAGCCCGACTTTCTCCATTATGGTCTGGTGGAGGAAACGTTTCGGCGTTACACGATGTCGTCGTTTGGTCATCGCCAGCCGGTCTGGTACTATGTGCAAGTTCTGGCTGGGGTCTTCTTCCCATACAGCCTTCTGCTTCCCGGAGCCATCCTCTTTAGCTGGCGGCTTAGAAAGACCCTGTGCCCCGCGGACCGCTTTCTGATGGTTTGGGCTCTCGTTGTCGTCGTCTTCTTCTCGACCTCACAGGCGAAGCTGCCCGGGTATATCCTGAGCGCCATGGTCCCCCTTGGAATACTGACTGCACATCTCTTTGAGCGCGCTCTTTTACGCCCAGCGGGGCGCTCGGGCCGATTGATCTTCGCAGGGGTTTTGGTACTCTCTTTGATAAGCGCCGCACTGGCTTCTTTTCTTTTATACAGCCATTTCTACCCGGGAACGCTCGAGTCCCTCTTTCACATTCGAAGCGTGAAGTACGAATCGCTGCAACTAAACTGGTCTTTCCTAACCCTTTCGCTCGTGTTCATTTTCATGATGGCGGTTCTCGCCCGGATCTTCGGGCGTGTTGAACTTGCGCTCCCTGTTTTCCTCATTTTCAATCTCCTTCTGTCCGCGGTTTCCTTTGGAACGATCGCTCACTATGCGGAAACCAGATCTTCTCGCGGGCTCGCTGCAGAGCTTTCCCAACTCCCGCCTGATACGCAAATCGGCTGCCTCGCATCGTTTCCCCTTGGACTTCGCTTCTATTTGGAGCGGCCGTTGGTCTTGATCAGTGAGGACGGGCGTGAACTGACGAGCAACTACGTGACCTACAGTCTCAAGAAACAGCAGGCCTGGCCGCCCGGTTTTGTGCGGATGCGCGATTGCGACCATTGGTTAGTTACGCAGAACCGACCCGTATTCCTGCTTACCTCCAGAGGGGGACGAAGAGCATTAGAAGCGGTCGCAGCCCCTCGAGGTGTGTACATCTCAGAATTCCGTTCGGGTTGGTGTGGGGTCTACCTTCCGAGGCCAAACCTGCGAACATCGGCGGAGTATTAGTGAGGATGGACTAGTCATGTGCGGTATCTGCGGAATCGTTAGCCTCACTCGGCCCTTCGATCGGGAGAGAGCAATCGAGCACGTCCAAGGGATGGTGAACGCCATCGCCCACCGCGGTCCCGATGATTCGGGGATTTATGAGGACGACAGCGCTGTATTGGGCGCCACGCGTCTGGCGATCCGAGGACTCGAAAGTGGCCGACAACCCATTCAAGATCCCGCCACCGGCATTGTGACCGTTTGTAACGGCGAGATCGACAACCACCGCGAGCTTCGGGCGCTTTTGCAAGCGGAGGGGTATGAGGTTCCCCTAGCAACCGATATCGCGGTCCTACCAGCGCTTTACGATCTTCTGGGTGACCGCTGTGTGGAACGGTTGACCGGGGTCTTCGCGCTTGCCCTGTGGGATCCGCGGAAAATGCGGCTTCTCCTTGCACGAGACCGAGCGGGGGAACGCCCCCTTTTTTACCAGGTCGATGGGTCTGTCATTCACTTCGCGACGGAGCTATCCGCCATGGCCTGCGTTCCTGCTGTAGCTCTCAAGCCCAATCCCAGAGCGTTGGCGAGTTATCTCCGCTTCGGATCATTTACGGCACCAGACACACCGTTTATGGGGATTCAGAAGGTCTGTCCGGCCGAACTGATCTGCTTCGATTCCATGGGGACTCACCGAAAGAGCTACTGGAGGTGGCCGGTCGTACAGAGTGTCAAGTCAGAGCCCTCGCTTGAGACCTTCGATCAGATTTTTCGTACCGCTGTTTGTCGGCAGAGCAGTGTCGACGTAGACTTCGGCCTTTTCTTAAGTGGGGGGATCGATTCCTCACTCATCGCAGCGGTGGCCTCCGCAGTCGCCCTCAAGCGCCCACGATACGCATATACGCTCCGCTTTGGCGAGACGTCGTACGACGAGGGTTCTTTTGTCGAGCGGATCGTCCGTGAGCTCGACTTGGAATCGGTCTCGGTGTGGGTCAAGCCAGAGGACTTCCCGCAAGGAATCGCCCAGCTGGTGCGCATGGTAGGCGAGCCCTTAGCGGATCCGGCGTGGGTTCCGACTGCGATGCTCGCGCAGCGTGCGTCTCAGGATGTGAAGATGGCGTTAGTGGGAGAAGGGGCTGATGAGCTTTTCGGAGGGTATCCGACGTATCTGGGCGCCCTGCTAGCAGAGAAATACGCGGGCTGTCCTCGTCCTTTGAAGGGACTTGCTCGCAGTGTGGTGGAGGCACTTCCCGCCAGCGACAAGAAGGTGACCTTCTCATTTCTGCTGAAGCGCTTCGTCGCTGGGGCGGATCTGGAGGGCGTAGAACGACACCTATTCTGGACTTCAAGTATTTCCCCTGAGGTCCTCGGGAGGCTTGGGATCACCTGTATTCCTAATCGAAAGGTGGAAGACGATGGGAACCTCCTCGATCTCATCCAGCGGGTAGATCTAGAAACCTCCCTTGCAGAGGGACTCCTCACGAAGGCGGATCGGGCAAGCATGCAGTCGGCCCTCGAACTGCGCGCGCCATTTCTCGATCAATCGGTGATGGAGTTTGCGGCGACGCTCCCTCCGGAGGAAAGGGCTACAGGGATTTCAACGAAAGTCTTCTTGAAGCGATTTGCCCTCCGGTATTTGCCAAAGAAAATTATCTACCGAAAAAAGCGTGGGCTTTCCATTCCACTCAACCAATGGCTGCGCGGGCCGCTGCGAGATTGGGCGACGGAGCGCTTGTCAGGCGATCGGTTGGAATGGGTGGGCATTCAGCCGAATGCCTCTGTCAAGCTGCTACAGGAACATTGCGCCAGGGAAGCCGACCATGCCCGTGTTCTATGGACGCTTCTCGTCTTGGCCGAGTGGGTGGACTGGGTAAAGGAACAAGGGAAAGTTTGAGAGGTAGACAAAAAACTATTTATGGCAACTTCTTTTAATTGTACACATTTGTTCTTGCTATCTCAGGGTGAAGACTCGTATGTAATATGCAAGATATTTCGAGAAAAAAGAACCGAGATGTAATCCCCCAGCCCTTTAGCTTTAGTATTTCAATATTGCCTTTCCTTGCTATCAATCTATCGTGAAGTCTGACGGTGCCGCTGCAATGCCTACCTTGTTCGTGACCTTCAGAGGATAGGCGACGCCGGAAACGAG
>Ga0315281_10010276_pt1 | contig 12909 bp, 11 predicted proteins | sample YL17G07_0_MG_FD_204540 | JGI IMG/M metagenome (GOLD analysis project Ga0315281, IMG submission 204540) | Sediment microbial communities from Yellowstone Lake, YNP, Wyoming, USA - YL17G07_0 | ecosystem: Environmental > Aquatic > Freshwater > Lake > Sediment | place: USA: Wyoming | collected... | reverse complement strand
GCGCACTTTCAATTTTACCCTCGTTGGAGAAGTGTAATGCCGGTACAGTCACAAAACCCCGCTACCCCTTACAAAGTTAAAAAGGGCGAAACTTACATGAACAGCAAGCAACTGGATCATTTTCGTAGCGTTTTAAACAATATCAAAGCCGGACTGGGCGAAGATATAGACCGCACCGTGCATACCATGCAGGATGAAGCGACTATATTTGCCGACCCCAATGACCGTGCCACGCAGGAATCCGACGTGAGTTTGGAACTTCGCAACCGTGACCGCGAGGGCAAACTCATCAAAAGAATTGATGAAATGATTGCGAAAATTAACGCGGGTGATTACGGCTATTGCGATAAGTGTGGTATCGAAATCGGCTTGAGCCGTTTGGAAGCAAGACCAACTGCCACTTTGTGCATAGATTGCAAAACGCTGGATGAAATCCGTGAAAAACAGATAGCGAAATAACGTAAAACCGCTATTCCCTATCCGAACCGACGGGCTGCCGGATTTAGTTCAAAGATAGAATATATTTGACAAGTATTCTGCGGTCTGTTTCACTAAGTAGCCCCCCTTCAGGGTAAGCTGGCATGGCGATATTGCCCCATGCGCCTTTGCCTCCGTCCGCGATTTTGATCATTAAATAGGCTTCGGCTTCAGGATTACCTCTAAACCGGTCTGCTACAGCTTTCCATGAAGGACCGAGTAAATTTTTGTCTATTGAATGACAGGCAAAGCAGCCCGTTTTATCCGCCAATTGTCCTTCTGGAGAAAGGGTTGCCTGCTGTTTGGATGAACCGGGCTGACATCCACACAACACAGCTGCCAACAACACCAGAGGGATGGTTCGTCTATACATAATTTTCCTTGTTTATATTTCTCAAAAAGTAACTACTCAAGTAACAACAAAAATTTTTGAACCGCCCCTCTCCCGCAGGCGGGAGAGGGGTTGGGGTGAGGGATGTATTGCACGTCAAACAGCGACATCAATTACTCAAACCCCCTCATCCCCTGCCCTTCTCCCGCCTACGGGAGAAGGGATGCACTCTGACCTGAGTAGTTACCTCAAAAATCAAATTTCATCGCCGCCCAAAATTATGCCACCTTGTTTTTTCAGCGTCGAGACACCCATAACAAAGAGCCGGTGAGGCTCGACGCGGGTGTTCTTTATTTCTCCACTTGCCTCACATCGCGCACCGCGCCTTTGTCCGCTGAAGTGGTCATTGCAGCATAGGCTCTGAGCGCGGCCGATACCGGGCGTTCACGGTTGACCGGATGCCATGCCTTGATACCTTTCGACTCCATCGCCTTGCGGCGGCGCAATAATTCTGCATCCTCGATTTTCAATATGATGCTGCGTTGCGGAATATCAATTTCGATGGTGTCGCCCTCTTCCACCAGCCCGATTGCACCACCACCCGCTGCTTCAGGCGAAACATGCCCGATGCTCAAGCCGGAAGTGCCACCGGAAAAACGACCGTCCGTAAGCAGCGCACATACCTTGCCCAACCCTTTGGATTTCAAATAGGAAGTCGGATACAACATTTCCTGCATTCCCGGGCCGCCTTTCGGCCCCTCGTAACGAATAACCACAATATCACCTGCCGCCACCCGATCATCAAGAATCGCGGCCACCGCATCATCCTGGCTCTCGAACGCGCGCGCGCGCCCGGTAAATTTCAGAATGCTTTCATCTACCCCGGCCGTCTTCACGATGCATCCGTCCGCAGCGATATTGCCGTACAGCACCGCCAGCCCTCCATCCTGGCTGTAGGCGTGCGCCTTGTCGCGGATGCACCCTTTACTGCGATCAGCATCCGGTGCCGGATAGTGCATGGATTGGGAAAAAGCGAGAGTGGTGACAACCCCACCCGGTGCCGCGCAAAAAAACTTTTTTACATTTTCATCGGCGGTTTGCACAATATCCCACTGCTGGAGAGCCTCGCGCAATGTCGGGCTGTGTATCGTTTTGGCATCGGCATGCAACAGCCCGGCGCGCTCCAGCTCACCGAGAATCGCCGGGATGCCCCCAGCGCGATGCACGTCTTCCATGTGGTATTCGGAAGAAGGTGCGACCTTGCACAGCGTCGGTACATGACGCGACAGGCGGTCCATATCGCGCATCGTAAAATTCACTTGCGCCTCCTGTGCGATTGCCAGCAAATGCAGCACGGTATTGGTCGATCCCCCCATGGAAATATCCAGCGTCATCGCGTTCTCAAACGCTTCGAAACTGGCAATGGAGCGCGGCAATACGCCGGCATCGTTTTGTTCATAATAGCGTTTGCACAACTCAACGATGGTGCGCCCGGCGCGCAGAAAAAGCTGTTTTCGCTCGGCGTGCGTGGCTACCAGTGTACCGTTGCCGGGCAGCGACAATCCCAGTGCCTCGGTCAGGCAGTTCATCGAATTGGCGGTAAACATGCCGGAACAGGAACCGCAAGTCGGGCAAGCAGAGCGTTCGATGGCATCCACTTCCTCATCGCTGCAATGGCTGTCCGCCGCCGCCACCATCGCATCCACCAGATCAAGCCCCTTTGTCTTGCCCTGCCAGCTAATCTTGCCGGCCTCCATCGGGCCGCCCGAAACAAAAACAACGGGTATATTCAGACGCATCGCCGCCATCAGCATGCCCGGTGTAATTTTGTCGCAGTTTGAAATACACACCAAGGCATCGGCACAATGCGCGTTGACCATGTATTCGACGCTGTCGGCGATCAAATCGCGGCTGGGCAGCGAATAGAGCATCCCGCCATGCCCCATCGCGATACCGTCATCTACGGCAATAGTGTTAAACTCTTTGGCGATGCCGCCCGCTTTCTCAATTTCACGCGCCACCAGTTGCCCCATGTCCTTGAGGTGAACATGGCCGGGTACAAATTGCGTAAATGAATTGGCAATAGCGACAATCGGTTTTCCAAAATCGGCATCCGTCATGCCTGTTGCCCGCCACAAAGAGCGCGCACCCGCCATATTGCGGCCGTGGGTGGAGGTGCGGGAACGGTAAGCTGGCATGTTATCTCTCTCTGAAAATTAGAACTGTAAAAAACGCTTCCCTCCGCAGATGCTCACGGTTTACGAATAAAAGCGCACGTATAATTCAATCTTCAATTCTACCCGATTCGTATATGATTGTTCACCCGCAATTCAACCCCGTCGCTTTGCAAATCGGCCCTCTTGCCATTCATTGGTACGGGCTGATGTATTTGGCCAGTTTCATGACATTTCTCTGGCTCGGACACAAACGTCTGCACCGACTTTTCCCGATGAGAGACAGCACCCTCCCCGACAATAAACTGCTCGATGATCTGATGTTTTATGGCGTGCTCGGTGTCATCCTCGGCGGGCGATTGGGCGAAGTTTTGTTCTACAACCCCAATTTTTATTTTTCCCATCCACTGAAAATTTTTGCAATCTGGGAAGGCGGTATGTCATTCCACGGGGGATTTCTGGGAGTATTGTTGGCAATGGCCCTGTTCGCTCGCCGCCGCAATATCCGCTGGCTCGCGCTGATGGATTTCATCGCGCCACTGGTACCGCCGGGGCTCGCCTTCGGGCGTATCGGTAATTTTATTAACGGTGAATTGTGGGGCAGGCCAACCGACGTAGCGTGGGCGATGATTTTCCCTAACGTGGATTCCCTGCCACGTCACCCCTCACAACTTTATGAATTCGCATTGGAGGGCATCGCTTTATTTGTACTGTTATGGCTATATTCGAGCAAACCACGTCCGGTCGGGGCCGTATCCGGCATGTTTTTGCTCGGTTACGGCAGTTTCCGCTTTCTCGCCGAATTCACGCGCAATCCGGATGATGGCATCTTCGGCCTGATGACCTTTGGCATCAGTATGGGGCAATGGCTCAGCCTGCCAATGGTGTTTGCCGGTATGCTGTTGATCGTTTTCAGTGTCAAACGCACCGCTTGACACCCGCATACCTCTCGCACACTATTCTCACCATCACCTATCCCTGAAACATTATTTTGGACGATATTTCATTAAATACGTTGCTGGGCATTCTGCTGTTATTGCTGATTCTCAGTGCGTTTTTTTCCGGATCGGAAACCAGCCTGATGGCGATCAACCGCCATCGCCTCAATGCGCTCATGCGCAAAGGCAATCGCAGCGCAAAACTGGTTTCCAAACTGCTTGCCAAAATAGACAAGTTGCTTGGCTCTATTTTATTTGGCAACACGCTGGTTAACGTTGCGTCCGCTGCCCTGGCTAACATCATCATTTTGAGGCTGTTCGGGCAAAACGATTGGGCGATCCTGCTGGGTACCCTCGCGCTTACCTTTGTCATTCTGGTATTCAGCGAAATCATGCCCAAGATCATTGCGGCATCTTACCCTGAACGTATTGCGCTGCCTGCCAGTTACATACTCTCACCCCTGATTACGCTGTTTTATCCGGTGGTTTCACTGGCTACGCTTCTGGTCAAATCCGTGCTGTGGTTATTGCGCATCAAAATAGAAACCGATCAAAGCAAACAAAAAATGACGCTGGAAGAATTGCGCGGCCTGGTACTGGATGCGGAGCAATTCATGCCGCGCAAACACCAGAAAATGCTATTAAACCTGGTCGACATGGAGCGGATCACCGTAAATGATGTCATGATTCCGCGCAACCAGATCGAGGCGCTCAACATCAATGCGGACGCCGATGAATTGCGCCAGCAAATTGTGACATGCCACCATACGTTACTTCCGGTTTATGCCGACACCCCCGGCAATATCATCGGTATTTTACATATCAAACGCGTGTCCGCCCTGCTGCAAGAAACGGCGCTGGATATCTTGAAACTGCGTGAAATACTTAATGAACCTTACTTCACCCCCTCCGATACGCCGTTGCTCAAACAATTGCAACAATTTCAAGAGCGCCATACCCGTCTGGGGCTTGTAGTGGACGAATATGGCGAACTGCTCGGACTGGTGACACTGGAAAATATTCTGGAAGAAATTGTCGGTGAATTCACCACACAATCCCCCGCACAAAGCGGAAAATTTATACGGCAGGATGATGGGAGCATTCTACTGGAAGGCGGCTGCAGCCTGCGCGAGCTCAACCGGAAACTGGGGCTAAACCTGCCGCTGGATGGCGCAAAAACACTCAATGGCCTCATTCTTAATTATCTGGAAGATATGCCTGAAGCGGGTGTGAGCCTCAAAATCGGGGGATATCCGATTGAAATTATTCAAACGCAAGACCGTATCGTAAAGATGGCGCGTGTTTTTCCGTTACAAAAAGAGCAGCAGTAGCGAGCGATTTCACATTCATTGTTTCACCATTCGTACGCATTACTCCCCACTACTGCTTTACAATACTCACAAAGCTCGGCATCATGCCAGTTAATGGCTCGGGGAAAACGCTATGGCTGTCGCATCAAAAACTCAAAAAGCAAAAGAAAATATCTATACTTGGGAAGGCAGGGATAAAACCGGCAAGCGTGTCAAGGGAGAGATGCGCGGACTCGGCGAAGCCAGCATATCCGCCAATCTGCGCCGCCAGGGCATCAACGATATAAAAGTTAAACGCTTTCGCGGCAGCACAAAACCTGTCACCGAAAAAGATATCACACTATTCACCCGACAGCTTGCCACCATGATGAAATCGGGGGTGCCGCTGTTACAGGCATTTGATATCGTAGGAAAAGGGCATAGCAATCCTTCCGTCGCACGGCTACTGTTTGATATCAAAACTGACGTAGAAACCGGCAGCAGCCTGCAGCAAGCCTTTAAAAAATATCCGCTGTATTTCGACGAGCTATTTTGCAACCTGATCGGTGCCGGCGAATCGGCGGGTATTCTGGATAGTCTGCTGGATCGACTGGCGACTTACAAAGAAAAAATCCAGGCTATCAAACGAAAAATAAAATCGGCCCTGTTTTACCCGACCGCCATTATCGTGGTGGCATTTATTATCACCGCCGTGATCATGATTTTCGTTATTCCCGCCTTCAAAGAATTATTCTCCAGTTTTGGTGCGGATTTACCCGCTCCAACTTTGTTTATCATGGCTATTTCGGATATTTTTGTAACCTACTGGTGGTTGATTTTTGGCGGGATCGGCGGCGGCTTCTATACTTTTTTCTATTTCTGGAAACGCAGTAAAAAAATGCAGGATGCGATGGATCGAATGATGCTGAAGCTTCCCATTTTCGGCGAACTGATCCGAAAAGCCAGCATTGCACGCTGGGCGCGCACACTCGCCACCATGTTCGCGGCTGGCGTACCATTGGTCGAGGCCTTTGATTCGGTTGCGGGTGCAGCCGGTAACGCTGTTTATTTTGATGCGACAAAGGCGATTCAACGCGAAGTCACAACCGGTCAAAATATGACCGTCGCGATGCAAAACACCGAAGTATTTCCGAGCATGGTATTACAGATGGTAGCCATCGGCGAAGAAGCCGGTTCGCTGGATTCCATGTTGAGCAAAGTTGCCGATTTCTACGAGGGGGAAGTGGATGATGCGGTAGAAGCACTATCCAGCCTGATGGAACCCATTATCATGGCCGTACTCGGTGTTCTTATTGGCGGCATGGTTGTCGCGATGTACCTGCCGATCTTCAAAATGGGCCAAGTGGTATGATGAAAGTAGATTGTAGGGAGTGGGAAGTGGGGAGTGTGAAGAGCACAGCGATGGATTGGGATGTTGGTTTCCCCACTCCCCACTCCCCACTCCCCACTCCCCACAGAAGCCAATGAACTTTCTGGAACTCTTGCAAGCGATTCCCTCCGCTTTCATCGGGCTATGCCTGTTTCTTGGATTAATGGTCGGCAGTTTTTTAAATGTGGTGATCTACCGCCTGCCGAAAATGATGGAATTCACCTGGCGGCAGCAATGTGCCGACTTGCGGGGCGAAGAGATTGCGCTACAAGCAACTTACAACCTTATCATCCCTCGTTCCGCATGCCCGCACTGCAATCATCCGATTGGAGTTTTTGAAAATATTCCCGTTCTCAGTTATCTGCTCTTGCGGGGCAAATGCAAAAATTGCGGCGCGGCCATCTCGCCGCGTTATCCAATCATCGAAGCCACCAGCGGCATATTATGTGCCTACGCCGCATGGCATTTTGGCTTCGGATGGGCCGCAGTGGGCGCATTGCTGTTTATCTGGGCATTACTGGCTCTCACGGCCATCGATTTCGACACGCAATTGCTGCCGGATGACATTACCTTGCCTCTGCTCTGGCTCGGTTTGCTGTTCAATTTATTCGGCGTATTGACGAACTTGCATAACGCGGTACTGGGTGCAATGCTCGGCTATCTGGCACTATGGGGCGTTTTCTGGTTATTCAAACTCGCCACCGGAAAAGAGGGGATGGGGTACGGCGATTTCAAGCTGCTTGCGGCGCTGGGCGCATGGATGGGCTGGCAAATGCTGCCCCTTATTATCATGTTGTCGTCGATAGTCGGCGCGGTAGTCGGCATCACCTTGATTGTGGCGGCCAAACATGGTCGTAGCGTTCCCATTCCATTCGGACCTTATCTCGCCGGAGGTGGACTGATCGCCTTGTTTTGGGGAAAAACACTTACACAAGGATATCTGCAATTACTCGCCGCCCCATGATGCCCCCTTTCAATTCTTCACCCAAACTCTGTATCGGGTTCACCGGTGGGATAGGCAGCGGCAAAAGCACCGTAGCCGCAATGTTTGCGGAGCATGGCGCAAAAATCATTGACACCGACATCATCGCGCACTATCTGACGCAACCTGGTGGCAAAGCGATTCACGCAATCTTCACCGCCTTTGGCGAACCCTATATTACTGAAAATGGCGCATTGAACCGCGCAAAAATGCGCGCATTAATTTTTTCAGATGCCTCCGCCAAACAACGATTGGAACACATTCTGCATCCTCTGATACGCGAAGAAGCCGGAATGCAATTGCAAAACCTCGAAAACAGCCCATACACGATTCTCGTCGTACCGTTATTGCCGGAAAGCCCTGCATTCCTCAAAATAGTGCAACGCGTATTGGTGGTGGATTGCGATGAAAAAACACAAATTGCACGCGTTATGGGAAGAAACCACATGACAGAAAAAGAAGTTCGCGCCATTATTGACACGCAAACCCCGCGCGCCAAACGCCTCCAACTCGCCGACGATATCCTATACAACGACGCGGGGATTGATGATCTGAAAGAACAAGTTTCCGTTCTGCATGAACGCTACTCGAGCATAAAAAACAACGATGCGATGGATCGCGCATCACAAAACCCTTAATTTTTGATTGCCCATCTTAAGAAACTTTTGAACCATAAGCTGAATATTTAAATTTTCAGTATAATTGCGCCGGGTTGTTACAGATAAAAGCCACCTCAAAATGCAATCGTGATTGACTACGAATTCCCTCTTAATGAAAAAGTGCGCACTTTGTTGCGGCTGGAAGACCTGTTCGCGCGCACTGAACACTTCATCGACCAGGACTATGGGATGGATCACCATGCCGCTCTGCTCAGCCTGTTTGAAATTCTTGAAGTCATCAGCCGTGCCGACTTGAAATCAGATCTCTTGCAGGAGCTGGAACGCCAAAAACGGACGCTTTCCGCATTGCATGATAACCCCGCCATTTCGGAAGGTGCACTGGATGCCATTCTGTCAGAAATTGATAATGTTTCTTCGGGGATGCTTGCCATGACTGGAAAAATTGGCCAGCATTTGCGCGAAAATGAATGGTTGATGGGCATCAAGCAACGCACCTGCATACCGGGTGGCGCATGCGAATTTGACCTGCCTTCCTATCATTACTGGCAGCAACAAAATGTCGATTTACGGCGCAAAAATTTACGCACATGGCTGGCTCCGTTTCTGCCTTTGCTCGACGGATTGAAAATTGTTCTGCGCCTGCTGCGCGACAGCGGAAAAATTCTCCACTTCACCGCGCATCATGGAACTTTTCAGCAGATGCAAGGCGGGCGGGTTGCACAGATGTTGCGCGTCAGCCTGGACGACAATCTGGCCTGCATACCCGAGGTCGGCGCAAACAAATACGCCATTAATATTCGCTTCATCACGGCCGATTATGCTGCAAAATCCACATTGTTTGAACAGGACGTTCCATTTGACCTGACTTTTTGCACGCTTCCAACGGCACCCTGATAGCAATTATCCCCAAATAATCGGCTAGCCCACACAAACTTGTCATTCCCTCGCGGTCGTGAATGCGGTTAATAAAAAATTCTCCCGCATAGCGAGCCAACATCTATTTCCAAAAATAACCCATAATGAAAATCCCATCCACTAAAAACACATCCTCAAAATACGGCGTTATTTCACTTCGTGGCATGGCTGCCCTAATGGTCGTTCTCTCAACGATAGGCTGCGGCGATACCGTCACTCAAAAACCCTTTGTGTTCGATATGACACGCCTCAATCAGGACGGTAGCGTGAACGATGGCAAGGATTTTGCCAAACAACCGTGGGCATGCGTAAAGGACAATCAATCGGGCCTGGTCTGGGAAGTCAAAGTTACAGAACCCGGCATGCGGAACATCAACAATACTTACAGCTGGTATGACCCGGATAAAAACACCAACGGCGGTTTCCCCGGGAAAGATAACGGGGGGGCATGTGCCGACAGCAATTGCGATACCGACTCCTACATCAAGGCCGTTAACGCAAAAAAACTTTGCGGTTTAACCGATTGGTATTTGCCGAGCCGCTTCGAGCTTAATACCATTGTGGATACCAGCATCCCGCCTCCCGGCCCCACTCTTCCGAAAGCATTTTTTCCGGAGACCGCAGCCGGAAAATATTGGACAGACACCACGTTCAGAACACGGCGCGCGGCTGCCTGGGTATGGCGTTTCGATCAGGGCAGCGATTACGTCGTTGAAAAAAGCGAGGCGCTCAATGTAAGATTGACCCATGCCACCCAGCAAAAAAAAGTTGACGCGAAAGCACCCCAAAAATAAATATCACGGCATACCTCAACCGTAGACGATCCGACAATCAAGGGATCACCCGGTTATCTTTTGGGAGCCTTGCTTTACCGTATCGCCACATGCTCGTAATCTTACCGTGTCATGAAGCGATCAAGGGATGCAGTGCAAGGCAAAATCGGACGAGGAGGCGCAGTTTACATGCCGGTAAATGAGCATTCCGAGTCAGATTTTAACGCCGCAATGCGCCCTTCAGCGCTTCTTGACACAGTAAGAATAAGAAACTCACCACTATCCGACAATAAATGATGCCCGCAAATTTTATTGATATTCCCCCGCTATTGGGCGCGCGCGGCATCGTCACTCTGCCCGGCTCAAAAAGCATTTCAAACCGCATCTTGTTGTTATCGGCTTTGGCGCGGGGCACAACGGAAATTCGCGATCTACTGCTATCCGACGATACAGAGCAAATGATTAAAGGGCTACGCACCTTGGGTATCGGCATTGAAAAATCGGGGGCGCATACATTTCGGGTCACAGGTTGCGGCGGAAATTTTCCCGTCAAAGAAGCCAAGTTGTTTTTGGGCAACGCCGGTACCGCGTTTCGCCCGCTGACCGCAGCGCTGGCTTTATCCGGCGGACACTACGAATTATCCGGCGTGGCTCGCATGCACGAACGCCCGATCGGCGATCTGGTGAATGCGTTGCGTTTGTTGGGTTCAAACATCACCTATCCGGCCAATGAAAATTTCCCGCCCCTACAGATTTATCCGGCAACATTGAATGATGCAAACCAAATCAGCGTGCGCGGCGATGTATCCAGCCAGTTCCTTACCGCATTGTTAATGGCATTGCCGCTACTGAACCGCGAAATAACGGTGGAGGTGACCGGCGAACTGATTTCCAAGCCCTATATTGAAATCACGCTAACCATGATGGCGCGCTTCGGAATAATCGTGCAACGCGATGGCTGGCGCAGTTTCACGATCACCGGGGATAGCCACTATGTATCACCCGGAGTGATACATGTGGAAGGCGACGCTTCTTCGGCATCTTATTTTCTCGCTGCGGGCGCTATCGGTGGCGGGCCGGTGCGTATTGAAGGTGCGGGTAGCGACAGCATCCAGGGCGATGTGCGTTTCGCCGACGCGCTCGGATTAATGGGCGCACAAATTGAAAAAGCACCCAACTGGATAGAGTCGCATGCACCGGCAAATGGACAATTAAAAGCCATTGATCTGGATTGCAATCACATCCCCGATGCCGCGATGACGCTGGCGGTGGTCGCGCTGTTCGCCGAGGGCACGACCACGCTACGCAATATCGCCAGTTGGCGCGTCAAGGAAACAGACCGCATCGCGGCAATGGCGACGGAGTTACGCAAACTCGGTGCAACGGTGGAAGAAGGTGCGGACTACCTTCGCATCACGCCTCCGCGCCCTACCCTTCCCCCTTCTTCCTTTCCCTTTCACGCTTCTATCGACACCTACGACGATCATCGCATGGCAATGTGTTTTTCGCTTGCGGCATTCGGCGAAACGGGAATACGCATCAATAATCCGGGCTGCGTTGCCAAAACTTTTCCGGATTATTTCGCGACATTTTCGGACGTGACACAAGCGGTTCCCGTAATCGCGATTGACGGCCCTTCCGCTTCGGGGAAGGGTACGGTAGCGCAGCGTGTCGCCGCCAAACTCGGCTACCATTATCTCGACAGCGGTGCGCTGTATCGCTTGCTGGCGCTAGCCGCACAACAGCGCCATCTCTCGCTCGATAATGAAACTGCACTTGCAACTTTAGCCGAATGCATGGATGCCCGCTTTGACGGCGGACATATCTGGTTGGATGGTGTATTAACGGATGATGAATTGCGCGGCGAACAATGCGCGGCGGCAGCCTCAAAAGTAGCAGTACTTCCTGCGGTGCGAGCCGCGCTGCTGAACAAACAACATGCCTTCCGGCGCGCGCCGGGGTTGGTGGCAGATGGGCGGGATATGGCCTCGGTCGTGTTTCCCGATGCCGCATTAAAAATATTTTTAACCGCCAGTGCGGATGCGCGTGCCGAACGACGTTATAGGCAGTTGAAAGAAAAAGGGATGGATGCTAACATTGCAACCCTTTTGCTGGACATACAGGCACGTGACGAGCGGGATACCCAACGTGGCGTGGCTCCGCTGAAACAGGCATCAGGTGCAAGCCTTCTGGATACCACGGCTCTCAACATTGAGGAAGCGGTAGAAGAAGTGCTGAAGCGCTACTCGCAAAAACAAGGTTCCGCGCTCCTCCCAAGGGTGCGGATTATTTAACTAACCGCTGTGAAAACAGCATAAATTTTAGGTGCATCCGAATGAACGCAACTGCCGCTGCCGTATTGAACCCCGATAGTTTTGCCGCAATGTTTGAAGAAAGTTTGACGCGCAAGGAAATGCGCGCAGGCGAATTGATTACCGCACAAGTCGTGCGCATTGACCATAACATGGTCGTCGTAAACGCAGGATTAAAATCCGAAAGTTTGATTGCGATCGAGGAATTCCTCGATACAAAAGGCGAAATTGAAGTCAAAGCGGGCGATTTTGTTACCGTCGCAATCGAAGCGCTCGAAAACGGCTACGGCGAAACCAAACTGTCACGCGAAAAAGCCAAACGGCTGGCGGCCTGGCACGACCTGGAATTGGCAATGGAAGAAGGCCGCGTGGTTGAAGGTTTTGTCAGCGGCAAAGTCAAAGGCGGATTGACTGCAATGGTCAACGGCATCCGCGCGTTCCTGCCGGGTTCGCTGGTGGACATCCGGCCGGTGAAAGACACCACACCCTATGAAAACAAGACCATGGAATTAAAGGTCATCAAGCTTGACCGCAAGCGCAACAACGTGGTTGTTTCCCGCCGTGCCGTGCTGGAAGCGAACATGGGTGCCGACCGTGAAGCCGTCATGGAAAATCTCAAAGAAGGCGCAATCGTCAAGGGGGTCATCAAAAATATCACTGATTACGGCGCATTTGTTGATCTTGGCGGCATCGACGGCCTCTTGCACA
>Ga0315281_10010275_pt1 | contig 12910 bp, 11 predicted proteins | sample YL17G07_0_MG_FD_204540 | JGI IMG/M metagenome (GOLD analysis project Ga0315281, IMG submission 204540) | Sediment microbial communities from Yellowstone Lake, YNP, Wyoming, USA - YL17G07_0 | ecosystem: Environmental > Aquatic > Freshwater > Lake > Sediment | place: USA: Wyoming | collected... | reverse complement strand
AGTCGATCAGCAGCGCCGCGACAATCCGGGCGACCAGCGCGAGGCCGAACAGGATGAGCAGATCGCGGCGCATCAGCGGCGCACCCAGATGGCGGCCGTCGCATCGGTGTAGGCCCGCCGCCAGTGGCTCGAGGCGTCGAACCAATCGGCCAACGGGGTATCCGGCGGGAAGAGGGCGTAGTCGATCAGGTATCGGTCGAACAGGACCTGCGGGTCGCCGTGGATTCCGATGATCGACACGTACATCCGGAGCAGCTCGTCCCCGTAGACATCGGCCCTGCCGTCCATGAAGACCGGCTGTTGTGGCCGGTGCTGACCGATGTATCCGCCCCACTCGTATCGGTTGAAGATGCGAGTTCCCGGCTCATGTTCGTCGAGCCAGGCGACCGCCTCGGCGGGCAGGACTCTCGCGATCTCGGCTGCCTGGGCCGATGGACTGACGCGCGACACCCCAACCCCGAGACCGAGCAGGATCAGCAATAGTGCGAGCGCCGTATTCATGCGCCCGCGCCGCCCCGTCGCCGGAGCGGACAGTCGGGCCAGGGCTGCGGCGCTCCGCCGACCGAGCCGGGATTCGGACAGGATCGGTGCGAGCACCACGGCGGCGATCGCTCCGCCTATCGGTCCGACGATGAGCAGGAAGCGGATTGCCTGGTAAGCCATCGCGGTCAGGCCAACCAGGATCAGCGCGTCCGCGGTGCGCAGCCGGCGTCTGCCGAACAGCAGGGCCGGCACGACGGCGACCAGCGCGAATCCCGCCAGCAACTGCCCGAAGAGCGTGTCCAGGCTGGCCGGGAACCACTCCATCACGTATCGGTTCAATGAGCTGATGCCGACCGCGTAGAACGGATACCCGTAGAGCGCCGCCCCGTTCGGATTGAGGATCAGCGCGCCGGCAGAGGCGATCAGCGCAAGCGTCAGGTCTCTCAGGTTCGCCCAGCCCAGTGGTGGCCGGCCAACCAGTTCGCGATTCAGCAGCCGGTCCACCGTTTCACCGACCAGTACCGCACCCGCGATCAGGAAGAGGAGCACCCATCCGGCGTGCAGATTGGCCCATGCCGCGGCAACCAACGGCAGACCGATGAGCCAGCGCCGTCGCGGGTCGGTCAGGTAGCGCCAGCAGATCCAGATCACGGTGGTGGCCATCAGGAGGTCCAGCACCTGGACGCGGACCCCCATCACCGGACCGGCCAGCACCAGGCCGACCGACAACCAGGTCACCCGGCTGGCCCAGCCGATCCCCGGCACCCGCAGCGCAATGGCGCGCCAAAGGATCCAGAAGGCCAGCAAGGCGAACGCACCAAAAAGGAAGGAGAGCGCCGTCTGGCCCCACGGTCCCAGCGAATTGCCGCCCGCCAGCATGACGTTGGCTCCCCAGTCCTGGCTGGTCCACGGTCTGCCGGCACCCACCAGGCTCCAGGTATCGATCCTCGGCACGGAACCGGTGCGCAGCACCTCCTCGCCGGCACGGATGTGCCACCAGACATCGCCGTCGATCAGCGGCCAGGTCGCCCGTGGCAGGACCGCACCGGCGAAGAACCCCGCGACCGCCGCGGCCGCGGCCGGCATACCTCGAGAGAACATGTCGGCGCCAGCGGGTAGCGGTTGGATAGTCACAAACAGGCCTAGGGGTCGCGGCCGGTGTACGGAGTCAGCGTCAGCGGTTCCAGGGGTGCCGAGGCCCAGGCGCGGTAGGGGTGCCCGGGCGTGAACGCGATGCTGGTCAGCCGCGCAATCACGGTCAGGGGAGTGATGTCGTCCTCGTACTGAACCTGCTTGCCGGGCACTCGCGCCGCGAAGAAGTTGCGAAACGCATTCACCGGATCGGTACCTGTGCGATGACTGCCGTGATCCGACATCACAATAACGATGGCATCCTCGTCGCTGGTGATGATCTCATCCAGGACTTCCAGGACGGCCCGATTGACCTGCTCCACCTGCCCAGGAAAGCCGGCCCAGTCGGCCGCGGAGGCGAAGCCATAGATCGAGCAGCCCGGGAAGCAGGCCGCCGGCTCCGCCGCCGACCCATCGGCCCGGTAGACGACCGGCGCGTGGGGGGCCAGCAGGTGGGCGAACACGAACCGCGGCACGCTGGAGGGCCGCGCGACCTCATCGGCGAGGAGTCGCAGCGTGGCCTCGAGTCGGGCACGGTGCTGGTCGAAGACGATCTCGGGGTCGATTCTGAAGACCACACCTCCGAGCAGTGAATGCTGGAGCAGGGACAGCTCGAACGAGGTCAGCTGGGGCGGAGCCAGGATCCGATCGGCACCGGTCAGAGCGGCGCTTTCAAAGGGTGATGGCACCGTGACGATCTCGTAGCCGTCACGGCGCAGACCTTCCAGGACCGGCGATTCGGCGATCGCCAGCATCACGCGCCGATACTGTTCCGCGGGATCTGCGGGAGCGGGATTGAGCACCGGGATCTCCTCCAGGTAGCGCCCGTGGAACATGGAGGCCATGGTGGCCCAGGTTGCGGTGTAGTTGGATCGGCTGTGTGTCGCGACGCGGAAGCCCCGGCTGGCCAGCTCAGTTTCGAAGGGCGAGTTGTCGACCCCGAACTGCTCCATCAGCGAGTCACTCCGCGGGTAGCCGTCAACGAGCAGGACCACCACGTCCGGTCCGTGACCGATGCCGTGGCCGCCGGCCGTCCCGTGTGCCGCCTCGGCGAAGGTGACCGCCCAGCTCACAACGGGGACCGCAGCGACTGCCGCGAAGGCCACCGCAAAGATCGCGAGGTTTCGGGACAGCATCTTGACGCTAAAGCCCAGGGTTGGCTGACCCTGTCGCCGTCGTCGCCATTGGATCAGAATCAGCCATGTCGCGGCACTGGTGGTGACGGCCAGGGGAACCCAGGCCGCCGATAGCACGAGGACGATGGCGGATGCCGCAAGCGCTGCCCAATCAGGGTCGCGCAGGACCACTTTCAGCAGCAGCTGCAGCGCGATCGCGGCGCCGATGCCCACCGCCAGCGGCCGCCACAGAGCCATCATCGGGTTGGGTGTGGCGCTGAACGAAACCAGGACATAGGCGGCAACGAAGGCGGCTGCGGACCACCGTGCGAGGGCCATGGGTCGGAGTCTACAGGCGACCGGTTGCGGTTCGTCACCACCTCGAAGTAGCGAGTACTTCCGTCACCTTCCGGTGCCCGAAGGCACCGGCTAGACTCGGGTCGATGTCCGCTGCGCACACCGCGCCCGCCGCGCCGCTGGGGTCCGACCGAGCCGCCTCCACGCTGCGTCGGTTTCCCTCGCCGATCGTGATCCTGATGGTCGCACTGGGCGGCGTCATGTTCGCGCTGACCGTGGCCAAGGGAGTCCAGGACCCCGACTACTTCTGGCACCTGACGACCGGCAAGCTGATCGCCGAAACCGGTCAGGTGCCCTCGACCGACCCGTTCAGTTTCACCTGGTTCGGGCAGCCATGGACGCCACACGAGTGGCTGAGCGAGTTGCTCATCTTCCGCCTGGTGGATGGGCTCGGGCGCATCGGCGCGCTGCTCGTCTTCGGCCTCTTTCCACCGGCGATCTTTGGAGTCCTGGCGGCAGCCCTTGCGCGCCGGGGAGCGCGGGTGCTGGCGATTGCCCTCCCGTTTGCCCTTGGCGCCTTCGCCATGATCCCCTACGTCACGCTGCGTCCGCAGGCGATCAGCTGGCTGCTGCTGGCGGCAGTGGTCTGGTTCCTGCTCGAGGCGAGCGCCGAGCATCGCCGCCGCTTCCTGCTGCTCGTTCCGCTCTTCGTGGCCTGGGCGAACCTGCACGGCCTGTACGTGGTCGGGCTGGGGGTGGCGGGCCTCTACCTGCTCTTCACCCTCGCCGGCCGCACCGCCATGTCACCGGCGCGCGGCTGGGCGATCGGCGGAGTGGCGGGCGCGATCGGCGCTTCGATGCTCACCCCGGCCGGGCCGATCGGGATTCTTTATCCACTGCGCTACGTCGAGGGGGGCGACTGGGGCCTCGCCAACATCCAGGAGTGGCAGTCTCCCAACTTCCACGAGCCGGCGCACCTGGCCTTCCTGGCTCTGATCGTGATCGTCGGCCTCAACGGGGGGCGCCGTGCGCCCGGCTGGCTGGTGGTGCTGTCGTGGATCGGGATCGGTTTGGGGTTGCTGGCCCTGCGCAACGTCCCGCTGGCGGTCGTGCTTTGCATGCCGACGCTGGTCCTGGGTTTGGAGGCGCGCCTGCAGGAGCGCTCGACCGGGCGTCCTCGCAGGCCAATGGCGCCCTCGCGTGCGCTTGGGCGCAGGGTCATGGAGCTGATCACCGCCCTGGCCATTGCCATCGGTTCTTTGGCTGTGCTCGTGCCGCGCGACATGAACGGCGCGATCGACGCGAATCTCGCATTGCGCTTCCCGATAGCCGGGGTGGATCTGCTTCTGGGGCTTCAGCCCGATGCGAACGTCTTTGCCGAATACGGCTGGGGCGGGTACGTGATTGCCCGCATGCACGAGGCTGGCGGGCATGTCTTCGTCGATGGTCGGAACGACATGTACTCCCAGCAGGTTCTGGATGACTACACCGCCATTCGCGCTGCCGATCCCGGCTGGGAGGCGCTCGCCGAGCGCTACGGGGTCGAGGCCATCCTGCTCCCGCCGGAGACGACGCTCACCCGCGGTCCCGCGCAGTCGGCAGGCTGGTGCGAGATGCTCCGCGACGAGTGGCAGGTGCTCTACCTGCGCACCTGCCCGGCAGCCTAGTCGAGGCGTTCCATGCGGAACAGGACTCGCGGCGAGTCGTCGATCGGCGCTTGCTCGACAATCTTGAAGTCGCGACCGAAGGCGGCGCGGAAGCCACCCACCGAGTAGTCCGGGAAGACATCCTCGCGAGCCGACAGCAGCCGCCCGACCATCGGGTCCTCCTTGGGCACCCATTCCACGATGAGCTTCGGCGCAAGCCGTGCCAGGAGCTCGCTCACCATGGGGAGCGGCACGTTGCGGCCGATCGCCAGGTGGTGAACCACCGCCAGTGCCATGACCACATCCGCGCCTGCCCGTTCGAGGAGGGAGGCACGTTCGCGGTTGGCCCAGCCGATCGCCGGCGAGGGATCGGCCAGGTCGGCGAGGAGCGGCATGATGCGCCGCTCGTTCGTCGAGCGCAGCGCCAGGTAGTGGCGCTCCACAGCCGCCCAGTCGCCATCGATGGCGACAACCTCGTAGCCGGCCGTCGCTGCGATCGCGCTGTAGCGACCGGTGTTGGCACCCACGTCCCAGGCTCGTTTGCCGTTCGCGGCCTGCAACATCCTGCCGACGATCGCCTCCTTCGAGGCGGTCCCCGCCGCGGTGTAACTCGTCTGATCCGCGTAGTCGGCCCACTGCGTTCCCTGGGCCGGCAGGTGCAGTCCTTCCACCGTGCGCCGCAAGTGGTCGAGCAGCGCGCGGCGACGCGTGTCGCTCACCTTCACCGCCCTGGACGCCTCAGCTCCCGATCCCGCGTGCTGGCGCTGCGCACGCGAATGGAGGTGGACGTGCGCGGCCAGGCCGGGCGACCAGCGCGTGCCACGCGGAAGCAATGCGGACGCCAGGTCAAGTGGGACGCCATCGATGAAGTCGCGCAGCAGCAGGCCGAGCCGCCCGTCGCGGTGCGCCATCAGCGCAAGCGGCGCCAGAAAATGCTCGCAGAACTGCCGATATGGCTTCCACGGTTCATCGGACCGCGCGCGCTCGAAGGACAGGGTGTCGATCAGGATCGGCCGGCCGCGACGGAACTGGACGTTGTAGGCGCTGGCGTCGCGAAGGGTCATCCCGTGCTCAGCTGCGAGGGTCTGCGCCTGCAGCGTCAGCAGGGCGGCGTCCTTCAGCTGTGAGAAGCACCATTCGTAGGGGTACGAGATGAACCCGATCTCCTCCGGTCGGACGACCTCGAACGCGCCTGGTTCCGGCGCGAGATCGAGCGCGGCGGGCTCATCGGCGACCAGCAGACCCTTTTCGATCAGTGCCGCGTGCAGCCCGGACGAACTGAAGAGCGACCAGTCGTCCGCAATGCGCAGGTTGATCTGCCGGTAAAGCACTCCGTCGCGGCGGAAGACAAACCCGCTCGGGTCGCGGTACGAGCCTGGCACGCGTTCCGCGGCCGGGCGGCCGATCACTCCGGATCGGGGGGCGCTGCGCCCTTCTCGTCGACTGGCTGCGGCTTGCCCCGGAACTTCGCCACCATCGAGCGGATCGCGTTGCGGAAGAAGAAGGGGATGGACACGACGGTCGCGATGATCGCCTGGATCACCAGGCTGCCGGCGCCCGGGTCGATGTAGGCGAAGAGGAGTCTCATGTGGCGAGAATAGTACGACGTGCGATCTGGTCGCGCGCAGGCCCAGGCGAACCAGGGCGCATGCCGAAAGACGCGTTGCCTGTCGGGATCACTCGGAGCAGCCCGACGCCAGCGGCGGCAGCCATCGGCGCCCCGAAAGGCGCGAAGCCACCGCGGCACCGGTCATTGACTGCACGCTCGAGAGAGTATCGTCTCGCGGGTATGCGCCGATCGCCATCGCTTCCAAGCACACTCGGCGGCTTCCCGCCTGCGGGGCCTAGGCAGCGTGGATCGCGCTGAGTCGGGCACCGATGGCGGCTGACCTGGCCCGACGCCTGCCTCGCAATGTGGCCATGGCCATCCTGCTCGGCTACCTTGGCTACACCCTCGCGTCATGGTTCCTCGTCTGGAATCCGGCCGATGGCGGTGCCTACTACGACGCGGCGACGCGCCTGCTGCACGGCCTGCCTCTCTACCCTGCGGTGAATCCCGAGGCGCACGAGGCGTTCCGCTATGCCCCGTGGTTTGCTGTGGCCTGGATTCCCCTCACGGCGCTTTCCAGGGACGTGGCGCTGCATCTCTGGTCGCTTGGGATGCTGGGCTGCAGCCTGGCCGCCGTCTGGCCGCTGCTGCGCCGTCCGTCATGGGCGCGTGTGGCGCTCGCCGCGCTGGTCGGGCAGACGCTGGCTGAGACCGCCATGTTTGGCAATGCGCATCCGATCGTGGTCGCGCTGCTGGTGTGGACCGTCGGTCGCCGATCCTTCCCGGTGTGGGTCGGGGTGGCAGCATCCATCAAGCTGGTGCCGATCGCGTTGGCCCTGGTATGGGCCGGTCGCCACAGGTGGGTTGCGGCCTGCACTGCCGCCGGCACGACCGCACTGCTCTTCGCGCCGATGCTCCTGTTCGATCTGCGCAACTACGTGATCGACCCCGGCAGCGGCTTGTTGTCGCTGTACTCGATCTCTCCGGCGCTGTGGGCCGCCGCCGCCCTCGCCGTCCTGGGCGCAACGCTGTGGCTGGCCGTTCGCGGATCACGATATGCCTGGGTTGCGGCCGCGCTCCTCATGTTTCTGGGTCCGCCCAGGGTGGTTCTCTCCTACCTGGCGTTCCTGGTGGTGGCAGTTGAGCTTGTGCGGCGTGAGCCCGCCGACCCGATGTCATGAAGCAGCTCACGGCCGCCCTTGGTGCTGGCGCCCTGACGTCGGCCTGGGCTCCGGGTGATGCCGAACGCGGCCGCCGTCAGGACCCAGGCCGCGGCGATCACGGCCGCCAGGCAGAGCAGCCAGAGGTCGCCGTGCGGCACGAAGGGTTCCGCGGCCGCGCTCATCGCTCGGCCCCCGGAGGCTGGCGCTGCACCCCTCCCAGCAGCAGATACGTCACGTCGTAGACAAAGAGTCGCGGGAGTGCCAGCACCACGGCAGTTGCGCCTGCCAGCCAGCCATAGTTGCCCCGGGCAAGCCCGAGCGTGGCAACCAATGCTCCGCCCACGACGACCGCCCACAGCACGGGCTGGGAGATGAGCGAGGCTGCCTGGCCGGGGTCGGTGGCGTAGCCGCGCAGGTCGTAGAGCAGCGCGGGCGCCCAGAGAAGGGTCGTGAGGCCGGCCGTCCAGGCCACGCGACGCCACTCTTGCCGGCCCACATAGACCGCGACCAGCAGAATCGGGAAGATCTTCAGCGAGGCGGCCAACGCAATCCAGAGAGGCCCGCTTCGGCGCTCGATCCCATGGATCAGCCACGCGAGCATCAGCGCCTGGACATTGCCCACCGCTGAGATCCCGACCAGGATCGGCAGGAAGAAGGCCACCGGCAGCCACGCGCGCACCCGAACCAGCGGGATGAGAGCGATCCCGCTGGCGGCCAACAGAATGAACGACCAGATGGCGCCCGCCAGCTGCGGAGGCAGATATGTGAAGGGCTCGGCCAGCCAAGCGAACCACGGGGCATACCGGTAGACCTCTGCGGCGTCGACACTGCCGACCAGCGGGTAGAGGTCGGTTCCCTCCCGCAGCCGAAGGGCCGCGTTCCAGTACGCCTGCGCATCAGAGAGGGTCCAGCCGGTGGCGGCCCAGTAGAGGTTGACGATGCCGATCCCCACGACGACGGCCAGGGCCACCGTCCTGGCGAGGTGCGCGGTCGAGTTGCTGGGCATGGCAGGCGAAGGGTACGACCCGGACCCTGGGGCCGTAGTCTGCTTCGGACCCTCTGACACGACCTTCCTGCCACCAGGTGTCTGGTCTGCGAGCCCGCTGATAGTATCCAGCCCGAACATGCGAGCATTCGCGACGCCCTGATGCCTGTGTTACTTCCTCATCACCGCCCCCCAACCGGTGCCCGGCGATCCCCGCTGCTCGTGCCGGTCTATCCGGTGGCCTTTGCCCTGGCTTTCGTGGTTGGGGCGTTCTTCGAGTCTGATATCAGCATTCATGCAGCGATCCGCCCCTTCCTGATCGTTCTGGTCGCCGGTTCGCTTCTGACGGTCCTGGCCGTTGTCACCCTGGGGTCAACGCGTGGACCTGTCGGGCTGACCCTGGCGATCCTCGTCGCGCGAACCGTCGACGCACGCCATCTCATCACGGCGGGCCTTCTCCTCGTCATCTTCGTTGCCACGTGGATGGTCGCCCGTCGCTTCCAGAAGATCCGCTCTCGTCTCGACCGCCCGACGGCCCTGCTGAATCTCGTGAGCGCCTTCCTTATGCTCGCGATCTTCGTCAGTGCTGCCCTGTCCGGCGCACTCTGGCGGATCGACCTGACACAGGGCCGACCGCTTCCCGGCGCTTTGGGTCCTGCGGTCGACGTGCACCGTGATCGTCCGGATATCTATCTGATCTTGCTCGACGGATACCCCCGCGCGGACACGTTGACCCGCCTCTTCGACGCCGACAACGCGCCATTTGTCCAGCACCTTCGGGACCGCGGCTTCGATGTGGCAGATGCGAGCAGCTCTAACTACATGTACACCGCCATGTCGCTCGCCTCGATGCTTCACATGAACTATGTCCAGGACCTTTCCGACGGGGCAGTGGTCAGCACGCCGTACGGGGCCAGCCTCCGCATGGACATCAACCACAATCCGGTCTGGACACGACTGCGCGCACTCGGATACGAGATCGTCGCGAACCAGGCGCCGTGGGAAAACGTTGCCATGAGGCAGTCGGACCTGTTCTGCGGCGGCGAGGTCAACGACCTGGAGCTGTACCTGCTGCGGACCACGTTGATCGGGTCGGTCGTCAACCTGTTCGATCCCTCTTTCGTCGCCGATCAGCATCGGGCCGCCATCAAGCTGGCCTTCGATTGCCTCGGCAAGGCAAGTGCACCCACCACGAGCCCCAGGGCGGTCTTCATCCACGTGGGCGGTCCGCACCTCCCGATCGTCTTCGATGCGTCGGGCGGACCGGCCGCGCTGGACGTATTCGGCGATACAGCGCACGAGCTCGCAGTCCCGCATGATCGTTTCGTTTCCGCCTATGTAGCCGAGGTGGAGTACTTGAATCGTCGCGTTCTCGAGGCCGTCGACGAGTTGCTTCGAAGGCCCGATCACCCGATCATCGTGGTCTGGTCGGACCACGGTTCGGAGTCGCGGCTGGACGCGCACGACGCCATGAAATCCGATTTCGCCGAACGCTTCAGTAACTTCTTCGCCGCCAGGGCTCCAGGAATGCCACGCCTGTTCCCCGCGGATATCACACCGGTCAACATCTTCCCGACCTTGTTCAATGCCTACTTCGGCACCGATCTTCCCCTGAGGGTTCCGCGCCAGTTCGTGTCGTCCGCCGATGAGAAGCTCAACTTCACCGAGGTTCCGGATCCGGACACTCAGCCGTAGCCAGGCGCCAGGGAATAGCCCCATGCAAACCGCCACCCGCCGCTTCACCTTCGTCGCCGCGGCGCTGATCCTCGGCGCCTCTCTTCTGATCGCGCCGCGCCTCGGGACAACGCGCGTCGCCCATAGCCCCGGACCCGTGCCGACCTTCGCGACCGGTGCCACCACCCTCCTCGCCGTCGGCGACGTCGGCTCCTGCAACGGCGACGCTGACGAGGCGGTCGCTGCCCTGGCGGCTCGGCTGCCCGGCACCATCGCACTGCTCGGCGACATCGCCTACGACAACGGCTCCTCGAGCGACTTCGCCACCTGCTTCGACCCCGCCTGGGGCGCCCTGCGTCCGCGCATCCGCCCAGCGCCGGGCAACCATGAATATCAGACGGCCGATGCTTCCGGCTACTTCTCCTATTTCGGCGATGCGGCCGGAACTCCCGGGCAGGGTTGGTACAGTTACGACCTGGGCAGCTGGCACGTGATCGTGCTTAACTCGAACTGCGGCGCGGTCGGCGGGTGCGGGGAAGGTTCGCCTCAGCTCGCCTGGCTTCAGGCCGATCTGGGCGCCCACCCGGTCGCCTGCACCCTCGCCTACTGGCACCATCCGCGGTACTCATCAGGCCGCCACGGGACGGACGCCCGCACGGATCCCCTGTGGCGTGCCCTGGCGTTGGCCAACGCGGATCTCGTCCTCTCGGGGCATGATCACGACTACGAGCGACGCGCACCGGTCGACGGGATCCGCTCCTTTGTCGTCGGCACCGGTGGTCGAAGCCTGTACGAGCTGGCACGGCCAGCCGGGGCCCAGACGGAGTTGCGCGCCAACCACTCATTCGGGCTGCTTGCGCTGGAACTGAGTGACCGCGGCTATGTCTGGCGCTTCGTAACGGCCGATGGCGCTTCACTGGCCGATGCCGGGGCAGGCACATGTCACTGATTCGGGTGTTCGCGGCGCTCGTGCTTGGCATCGCGCTCCTGATCACGCCTCGCCTTGGCACAGCGCGTCCGTATCGGGTACCCGGACCACTGCCGACCTTCCCAGCCTCAGCCACCGTCCTGCTGGCGGTAGGGGATATCGGCACCTGTGACGACACCAACGATGATGCCGTCGCGGGGCTGGCGGCTCGCCTGCCCGGCGCAATCGCGCTGCTCGGCGACGACGTCTACCCCGATGGTGGCCTCCCCGATTATCAGAAATGCTTCGACCCTGCTTGGGGGCCGCTGCGTGCGCGCATCCATCCGGCGCAGGGCAACCACGACTACGAGTCGGCCGATGCATCGGGCTACTACGACTACTTCGGAACCGCGGCCGGCACCCCTGGGCAGGGTTGGTACAGCTACGAGGTGGGCACATGGCACGTGATCGTGCTGAACTCGGACTGTGCGCGGGTCGGTGGCTGTGGGGACGGCTCCCCGCAGCTGGCCTGGCTGAAGGCCGATCTGCGTGCCCACCCGGTTGCGTGCACGCTCGCCTACTGGCATCACCCGCGGTACTCATCAGGCGAGCACGGGAACGACCGTCGCACCGAGCCGCTCTGGCGTGCCCTGGCCGCGGCCGGCGGCGATCTGGTTCTTTCCGGGCACGATCACGACTATGAGCGACTCGCGCCCGTGGACGGCATCCGGTCGTTCGTGGTCGGCATCGGCGGCCACAGCCTGATCGCCTTCACCCGCCCTCCCGATCCGCTCACCGAGCTGCGTGACGACGACTCGTACGGGCTGCTCGCGCTTCAGCTTGGAAACGGCAGCTACGGCTGGCAGTTCGTGCCTATCCCCGGCGACGTGCTGCGCGACTCAGGCTCGGCGGCCTGCCACTGACCCGCTTTGACGAACAGAGTGCCCGCACCTAGCATCCGCGGAGTGACCGTCACTCTCGCCCCGTCTCCCGCCCTCGAGGGTGCCATCGCCTCGGCCCCGTATCGCCGGCATCGTCGGTTGCATCGGTCCAGGAGCCATCCACGACCGCGAGTTCTCCAGCTTCTCGCCACCGGCGGCAACGGCGGCGCCCAGGAGAGCTACACCGGCCTCCTGCTGCACCTCCAACGGGCCGCCTACGACGTGCGTGCGCTGTCGCTCTCGAAAGGCTCCGCCGTCCATCGGCTGCATCGGCTGGGCCTGGAGGTCGATCTGATCGAGGAGACCGATGACGAGGCCGCCGTTCGCAAGCTGACGGCCTACCTGCGCCGCGAGGAGATCGACCTGCTCCACGCCCACATGTACCGCGCCGAGGTGATCGGGACGCGGGCGGCCCTGGCCGCCGGGACACCGGTGGTGATGGCCACCGTCCATTCTTCGCGAGTCCGATCGCCGCAGGATGTCGCCACCCTGGCGGCCCTTACCCCGGCCATGGACCGGCTCATCGTGCCGTCCGCCGCGATCGAGGCGAAGGTGCGCCACGAGGGCCGCGCCGGTGCCGCCTTCTCCGTCATCCCCAACGGCGTCGACCTTGCCCGGTTCGACTTGCCGCTCGCCTCCTTCGCGCTCAGGCGCGAGTTCGGCGTCCCTGACGGCGCACCGCTGCTGGGCGTGATCGCGCGCCTGGAGGCGGAGAAAGGACACCGTTACCTGATCGCAGCTATGTCCGCCATCCTCCGGGTGGCGACCGATGCCTGGCTGGTGATCGTCGGGGAGGGCTCGCTCGATGCCGAGCTGCGGGCCCAGGCCGCCGCGCTGCCAGCCGCGGTACGCGACCGGATCGTCTTCACCGGACGTCGCGAGGATGTCGCCTCCATCACCGGCGAGCTGGACGTTGCCGTCCTCCCGTCGCTGCGCGAAGCCCAGGGGATCTCGATTCTCGAGGCCATGGCGCGGGGTCGGCCAGTGGTCGCATCCGCGGTCGGCGGGATTCCGGAGGT
>Ga0315281_10010274_pt1 | contig 12910 bp, 16 predicted proteins | sample YL17G07_0_MG_FD_204540 | JGI IMG/M metagenome (GOLD analysis project Ga0315281, IMG submission 204540) | Sediment microbial communities from Yellowstone Lake, YNP, Wyoming, USA - YL17G07_0 | ecosystem: Environmental > Aquatic > Freshwater > Lake > Sediment | place: USA: Wyoming | collected... | reverse complement strand
TCAGATTGGCAATCGGACTGCCGTCGTGAACGGCGAGGCGGTTGCCATGGACGTCCCCGCCACCATCATGAACGGCAGGACCATGCTGCCGGTGCGCTTCATTAGTGAGCACCTTGGTGCAGACGTCGAGTGGGAGCAGCTCACGAAGACCGTCACCATCACCATCAGCAGCGCGACCGCATCCGGAGGAACGTCGAACCCGCAGTAGGTTCCTGCCTGGGCTACGAGGCAGCACGATTCCGCAGTGAGTCTGCGTGATATGTGCCAGCTGGGAAACTGCTACTATCGCCGCTGATACGTTCCCATGAGCTGCCCCTGAGACAGGACATGCCCTCGCATGGCTGCGTCGAGCTGTGCCTGCGAGGCAGACGCCGGGAGGGACAGCATCGTATCGAGGGCATACACCCGGAAGTAGTAGTGATGGGCGTTTCCCTTGGGGGGCATTGGTCCGCCATAGCCATGGTGTCCAAAGCTGGTAACTCCCTGAATGGACCCGTCCGGCAATGTTGCGTCTGAAGCCATCCCCTCTGGCAAACTCGTCGCCGACGGGGCGATATTCCACATGGTCCAGTGAACCCACGTCCCGCCGGGGGCGTCCGGGTCGTCACAGACAAGGGCAAAGCTGACGACGCCATCCGGCGTATTGCTCCAGGAAAGGTCCGGCGAAATGTCCTCACCCTGCCCCGTGAACTTGATGGGGATGGGCTTGCCCGCCGAAAACGCGGTACTCGTGACGGTGATTGCCATTGGTGCCTCCTGCGTTACCACTGTCGGCGCACGGCATCCTGACCACCCTTCGGACAGGATGACAAGCGCGCATATCAGGTTGAACCGGAACAGCTGATGCTTCAACTAGCCGCCTCACAACAAGGATCCATGTTCCTGTTTGCAGTATATCTCGGGCGATGGTGAGAGCAACGGGCAATCATGTGTCGTGGAAGTGTAACATTCTCGGGACGGTTCCATTTCCGTCGAGAATGTTACACCTTTGCTGCCTCGTTCGACAAAACGCATGGATTCCCGCATGCGTGGGAATGACGGAATAGAGCAACTGTGGGCACGGGAATGACAGACTAGGAGGTTCGCACGTCCTCCCCCGCGAAGGTGGGGACGAATCCCGAAAGAGAGCCTCTAGTGAGTGTCCTCAGGAAACAGGGTCTGGTTGTGAATGCCGGCTTCCCCTTTCGCGCTCTCCTTCATGTATGATGTGCACGTGGATAACATGACCGGTCTCGACATACGGATCGTGCGAGCGACACCGGATATGGCTGGCTACGTGGATGGGCTCCGCAGCAACTTCGCTGTGAAGGCACGTGTCAAGGTGTCCATGTGTGGTGACAACTATGACTTTGACGTCGATTCCGTCAAGCATCCCTACGAGAAGACAGAGGACTGCTGTCCCGATCGTGCGTATCTCGGCAGAGATGACGCGGCCATCTATCTCGCATTCGTTGGAAAGAGCCTCGTGGGGCAAGTGTGTGTCCAGGAAGACCACAACAACATGGCGCGTGTCTGGGGGCTGCGCGTTGAGCATGGCCACTGCCATCATGGCATCGCAACGTCGCTCATGAATACCGTCAAGGCATGGGCTCTTGCCCGGGGACTGCACTGGCTGCGCGCGGAAACGCAAGACGTCCACGTGACGGCATGCATGTTCTACCGTGACTACGGCTTCGTCATCGGCGGGTTCGACCGGCTCTACCTGCAGGCCACACCGGGCAGCAAGGACGAGACCGCCATCGTCTGGTATCTCGAGGTCTAGAGCTTTCCGACACGATTCCTGAGGATCCGGTTGTCGCCGGGTCCAGGGGGTTGACCAAATTCCCTCTTCGGTCATGCTGATGTCAGCGGAGATTCCGATACCGTCGAGTATGAACCGGTGGGAGGAACACGATGGTTTTCCTGTCGCGAGAAGAAGCGGGAGCCAAGCTGGCAAGTGAGGTCCGTGACCAAGGGTTGACCTTTGACCTTTGCTGTGGGATCCCACGCGGCGGTGTCGTCGTCGGGTCTGTTGTCGCCCAGGAGCTCGGCCTGCCGTTCGGCGTCCTGCTCATTCGCAAGATCCGTGCCGACGCCAACCGCGAACTTGCCGTGGGGGCTCTCGGCTATGCTGGAAACGGCGAATTTGCCACAGTTCTCTCTCCGGAATCAGCCCATGAACGGCGCGAGCGCCTCGAGGCGGAGATTGGCTTCGAAAAGGAGCGCCTCGTCCTCTACGCAGAACTGTTTGAGCGCTACATCCCCCAGACATGGGAACGGGGTGCGCGTGTGCTGGTCGTGGACGATGGTATCGCCACTGGAGCGACGATGATCGCTGCCCTGGATGTCGTCACCAGCATGGGGTGCCTCCCTACGGTCGGAACGCCCGTCGTGGACAAGGAAGTGATGCGCCAGCTCACCGAACGTGGATATCATGTCGTCGCAGTCCACGCCGCCGAATGGCTCATGGCTGTCGGCCAGTTCTACGAGGATTTCCACGAAGTCAGTGACCGCGAGGCGCTCTCGTGGGCCAACCGGGCGTTCCGCCCGCGGCGGATCCGCTAGAATAGGAGCGTCAGCCAGCCAGTCCCCGTGTCACGGGGACCCACCAGGTGAAGCCAAACAGCAATGTCATAACGACGACGCGCGCCCGGGGGATTCGGGCTGTCGCCTGGAGGTGCAGACTGACCCGGAGCTCGGCTGCGTGCAGAGCCAGCAGCAACGCCAGGGCGCACCAGCCTGCAGCTGGTCGGCGGAGGGCGTAGCCTGTGATGACGACCCCTGCGAACAGCAGCAGCGTCAGGATGCGGCACAGGGTCCAGAACCATCGACGCGCCGTCATGGTTTAGCTCGTGAAGGTTGCCAGGACGTTGCGCCCTTCCTGCGCCACCAGCTGACGGATCTCTGCAGGAGTCAGAGGGGCGAATGGCCATGGGACTACATCCATCGCCTGCTCGGCCTCGGTCAGCGGACGTGGTTCGACGATGTGGTCATCAGCCTGCAGAGGGACATCGAGGCGGACGCCTTTTCTCAGCAAGCGTTGTCTACTCTTGCACTCCTGCAGTGTGGCGAGCAGGAGGGGCAGCAGGTTCCGGTTGCGCGGGGTCATCACCCTGCACCACGTCCCCGTCAGCCGGTGGAGAGCCATGTGGGGAGCGTTGGGGAAGGGCATGCAGCCGCCGACCCGCTCACCACGCCGTGCAGGGACAGAGCTCGCGCAGTTGCCCACGACGAGACGCTTCCCCGGCATGTGCTCAATCTCCTTGGCCGTGCAGGCTTGGCCGTCTCGGTCGAACCACATTCGTGTCCCTTCGACGACTGCGCCCGCACCAATGACGACCGTCAGCGCGAAGTCGCGCCTGAGTCCCTCGAACTGCAGCATGTCGAATGCGAACCGCGTCGTGGCCAGGCATCCTCCCCGGCACGTCTTCTCCATACGCAAGACAAGGTCTGCTGTGACATCTGCGAGCCGTTCGACATGCGGCGCGTTGCGCATCTCGTGGCCGACCAGTGCGCGCACGTTGGGAAACAGGGCATGAAATGAGTCCGACATCAAGGACGCGTCGGCGGCCTTGAAGGGCGTCACGGTCGGCTCGCCGACGACCTCCACCGACGGGTCGCCGAACCCCATCTCGTCGGCGATGCGGATGAGGTCGAGGCTCATGGGGTCGAACCCCATTATGCGCGTGACGATGCGGTCGACCTCGACGGTGTTGTCGCCGCTCACGATGACCCTGCTGTCGACCGGTTCGACCGGCGCCGGACAGTTGCCCTCCGCACCGACAATTCCGTCGACGACCACGAGGTCGGGCTTGAACAGGTACAGCATATCGACCAGCTTCTGGTCGATGGCCCAGTTGTGGTTGCGTTGCCTGAGGTTGTACGGGATGGTGCCCATCGCATTCTTGAACCCGAGGGTGACGCCGGTGTAGAGGTTGGTCTTCATCTTGGGAAGCGACACGTAGAAGGAGTCCCCGGTGACGACGCCGCTGAAGATGTGAGGGATGCAGATCTCCTTCTGGACGCGGGCATGAGGAAGGATGTACCGGTCGACCGGTTGCTCCTCCAGTGCCACAAGGCCTACGCCGCGCAGGCGTGCCAGCCGGTCGATGCCCGCGACGTGGAACGAGCCTCGTGTTGGCGCGCCACGCCCGGACGATTCGACGATCGTGATGTCCCGCGTGAACTGCAGGAACCACTGGACGACGGCGTCCAGGACGCGCGGGTCGGTGCTCTCGGGATAGTCCCGTTCCACGAGTCCCATATCGTGATACACCGTCACCAGGTTCGGCTTGATGAGGATGTGACAGCTTGTTGCCCTGTCCGAGAAATGGACGTGCTCGTCCAGTGTGGACAGGTTGTCGAAGACGGTCGTCCGGATCGCCTGCACGTCCGTCCGTTTGTCCCACCGCTCTGTGTCATAGGCACGCGGCAGGGCGACGTAGTCATGACGGTAGTCCAGGTCCGGCGCGTGCGAGATGACGACCGTGCTGTGCTTGTGGGTCATGCTCTCTCCTTTTGGGTACCCGCCCGTCCATGGTGCGCCGCAGCCCTTGGTCCTGTTACCTCATCGTGATGGCGCCTACCGGGCAGGAATCCGCGCAGAAGCCACATCCAATGCACTTTTCTGGCATTGTAAGGACTGGTCTGGCGTGGGGGTCCCGCGGGTCCGGTTGTCCAAGGCCGAGGCACCCGACGGGGCATGCCTGGATACAGGCGATACATGACACGCAAAGGGCATTGTCCACTGCGGGCCGAGGCCAACTCTCACGCTTGAGATGCGTGCAGGTCGACCCTGTAGCGTCCTGGATGGCGGAGGCCGGGCAGACCTTCCCGCACGCGCCACACCCGATACAGACGGCGTCGTCGATCACGTACATTGAGTGCAGGTGCCCTTCGATGGCGGTGACGGGGCAGATGCGTGCGCACAGGCTGCACCCGATACACTTCTCATTGATACGGTAGGCCATGTCTGCTCCTAGACTGATGCCGGGACGTCGCCGACAGCAGTATCCGGCTGGATGCCCAGTTGCTGCAGTGTCTGGGTGGTGGGAATGCCTGTGCCCGGGTCCCAGCCCATACGTCCCCAGTAGTCGTGCATGAGAGCGGTCAATGGCACAGACCTTCCCCGGTTTGCCCCCTGGTCAAGAGGCGGGTGACCGGCTGCCCGTGGACTGATGGCCAGGGAGCTCGGGTCGATGCCTTCACGCACGTTGAACAGCTGCCGGATGGTCTGGATCCGCCTTCCAGTCTCCATGTACTCCTCTGGCGTCATATGCCAGCCAGTCGCCGCATTCAGCCACTCGAACACGGGAATGTGGTCGACCCCCATCATGGCTCCGAACATGCACAGTCCGACTCCGTTGAAGAGCTGGGTGAAGCAGCTGTTGGCGACTCCTATTGCAGCCTGTGTGGCATCAGCGCGGTATTTGCCCGCTTTCGTCGACACTGGGAGTGGCGTTGGCAAGCCAGGAAGGCGTGTCCACAGATGATACATGTCGTAGTAGACCTGGCATCCGGTCGTGTGGCGTCCGGGGGTTGGTTCTACGCTCGCGTGCAGGGCGTAGCCCGGGTCCAGACGCGGGTCGTGCATGGCGATCTCCTGGCCACCCGCCTGAATCGCAAAGGACTCTGAATCGTGCCCGAAGTGGTGTGCAGCGCGCAGGGAACCATCCGCCAGCAATGCGCCGATGCCCTCACGGGCGATCATGAGTTCTACGAGGCGCCGGACGACGGCCGGATCGCCCCAGTGCAGTGCAAGCCCGTCTGTGTCAGTGGATGTTATGATACCCTTCTCCCACGCTTCCATGGCCCACGCGATCGTACCGCCGGCGGAGATCGTGTCCATCCCGGCTCTGTTCAGCTGGTCGTTGACGGCGTAGATGGTGTCCAGATCGTTGCACATGAGCAATGCGCTGAAGGCGCCGATCGTCTCGTACTCCGGCCTGTGCGTTTCCCTGCCCTGCCACTCGCATATGCCGCCGCAGCCAAGGGGGCAGGAGTAGCAGTGGTACTTGCGCTGTTCGCGTGCCAGGACACGGTCTGGATCGATGGCGTCGGACAGCTTCCTGTGGTAGTCTTTCTCGCTGCCGGACCAGTTGCGTACGGGCGTGTCGCCCCATTCGACTGACGCCTGGTCCATACCGCACGTGCCCCATTTGCGGAATATGGGGAGAGACAGACCGCCGTCCATGCGGACGGTCGCAGGCAGGTGGCGCAGGGTAGCGCCCAGCAGCGGCATGACGCGCCCTGAAGGCAGTGGAATTCCGTGCGTTGCGATACGGGCGCACGGGCGGCTCAGCCGCATCATTTCCTGGGGATTCTCACTCCCCATGGGACGCGATCCGGCTAGTACGATAGCCTTGAGCTTCTTGGACCCCATGACCGCTCCCAGCCCCGAGCGGGCAGCCATGCGGCCACCATCGTTGCTGATGCCCGCGATGAGAGAGAGGCGCTCGCCGGCAGGACCGATGCACGCGACGGACGGTTCGCGGCCTCCGCCCCCCAACTTTTTCAATACCTCTTCAGTCTCGATCGTGTCCTTGCCCCAGAGGTCGGCCGCCTCGCGCAGCTGCGGGCCATGATTGTCCACGTAAAGATAGACCGGATGGTCGCTGGCGCCCGAAACAAAGATGCCGTCGTAGCCGCACTGCTTGATGGCCGGTGACAGTGTTCCACCGCAGTTGGCGTCGCCCCAGGTGCCCGTCAGCGGTGACTTGGCAGCCGCCATCCATCGTCCAGTGAACAGGCTTCCCGTACCGGTAAGGAGGCCTGAGACAAAGGCCAGGATATTGTCGGGACCGAGAGGGTCGGTACCTGCCGGGATGTGCCGGTACAGGAGCGACGCGGCAAGGCCGAGTCCACTCAGGTACATACGGTAGACAGACTCAGGCAGCTCCTCATTGGCAAAGGTACCCGTTGTCAGATTGACCCACAGAATTCGACCACAGTATGGTTTCATGTGCCCATCCTCCTGATGGTACAGCATGTTTTCGCCCGCTGACCGGCCCCGGTTCTGCGACCAGGACCGCTGTCAGCGCTGCAGGCCTGTGGTGTGAGGCGCCAAGACTGACAGGAGCACGATCAGAGCCGCTTCGACGAGGGCGCTCGAGGCGAGAGCGACGAGAGCGACGTTGAGGGAACGCCACCGGTCACGTCGGTAGGCGACGAGGACGAGGACGGCAAACAGCGCGCTCTGGACGATGAGAAACATCTCGACCAGCCACAGAGGACCGCGCCAGGGCAGTGCGCCCGTATCCCGTACCCATACGAACAGCGCATACAGTCCGATGCCAAGAGCGCCGTTCAGCGTGGAGACAAACAGAGCCTTGCCGAAGGATGGCTGTCTACTCCGGCACCACCGCGACGCCAGCCACAGCGTGAGTGCCATGAGCAGGGTGTCTGCCACGCGGGCGGGCACGGACATCAACCAGGTATCGGAGAGCAGCCAGGAGAGTAGCATGGCAATGTCGCCGGGATTTCTATCTTCCGAAGAGACTCATCAGCATGGCCACAAGGATGAACAGGACCCAGATGATGACGCCGACCAACGCCACCCTCCTCTGCGCTTCGGTCTGCTGGGTATGCCTACGCCGGCCTGCCCACGAGACCCGCGATGGCGTGCGACTCTGGAGGCTCGCGGCCTGGCTTGGAGTCCGCTGTGCCATGGAGTTCGTCAGCAATTGCAGAAAGGCGGGAAGCGGCGCCTCGGCTTGTTGATACCTGTTGGCGGTACTGGGTTGCATGTCGCCCGGCTCGGCCTCGGTCGGCGTGATCTTGTGCGCCAGCATGAACTCGAGCTCTTCACTGGTCCGCGCTGGTGCGGCATAGTCAATGACGGCGCTGTAGTTGCCCGGCCGGTCACGGTCATATCTCGAGTAGATTGGTCCTCGTTCCTTGTTGAGTTCCATAGCTGTCATCTCCCTTGCGACGTTGGTCCGTTGGCGCCGCAACAAATCTGCTCTCTTATTCTAGCACGTTGTGGATTCCTCGTCATGTGGTTCGCTGCTCTGTAAACTCCGTCCGGTCAGGCCCTGTGGCGCTCCGCCAGGTACCGTCCGAGCTCCACGGCATCCTGGGAGACGAACGGGTCGACGTCGGGGTCAGGGATCCCATAGTAGGTGGTGAACACGGCTGCCGCCAGGTGGTCGAGCGGGGCGGGCCATGCTGCATACGCGGCTGCAGGTACCCGTTGCTGTGCGTTGTCTGCCGTGGCCAGCAGGTCCAGCAGGTTGAGGCGAAGCATGGTCATGGGGCCAGTATAGGACAGCATGAGGTCAGCAGGGACCAGCCAGCGGAGAGCGTCATCCAGCCTGATGACCTGCTCGGGCATTGTCCCGGCCGGGCGACGCGCTAGACGGTCACGCAGGACAGCCATCACCCCGAAGACGGCGCCCGTCAGCAACAGACTGCCAATAAGTGCAATGCCGCTCTGCAGACGAGGAGCCATGCCGGCAGTGCCGGGCAGCAGACTGAGTCCGTAGAGGATGCCAAGGTACAGCAGAATGGCATAGGCTGCAGCGCCGGCGATCTGGGTCGGGTCGAACGCCGCAGGCTTGCCCTGCAGCTGTGATGCCGGTGGTTTCAGGCGGACCTCTGTCGGTCGCGGCGTCGTCGTGCCGCCAGGCATGGATGATGGTTGCTGGTTCATCGTTCCTCGCATCGAGATGTCATGCTGTCATCTTAGGCCATGGGCGCCCCTACCGCTTCGCGGCCCGCCAGAGCGTGGCGATCCGCTCCTCTTCTTCGGGGTTCAGCTTGTAGTTGGTGAGGTGCGGTGACTGGACGACGTGCATGTTCCACAGCACTGCATCCTGCAACAGGGCCGCCCGTGTCAGGCATCCTTGCTCAGGGGTCAGACGAACATCGTCGATCGTGATGTCGACCGAAGGGATCGTCGGGCCCGGCTGATGACTCACCCACCATTTCTTGCCCTCGTCGGCGATGACACGAGCCTCCGTCGTCAGAATCCCGTGCGCGACGATGCCGCCTGTCCCCGGCCGGTTGCCGTCCAGACGCCAGATGTACACCTCGTCGTCGGGGTATATCTCTTCCGCGGCGCGCTTCTGCCGCACATGCCACGAGATCTCGGTATAGTTGCGAAGATAGTTATTGAAGGCGGGAAAATCTTTGGGACTCCCCTGAAACAGCCAAGTTGGCATATTGTGCCTCCCATGTTTGTGCCTGATAGTACCGTACCTCATCGTCCCCGTTCATCGAGAGAAGGGTCGAATTTCTGCCAGTATGGTTGACAGGCTGACCCTCCTGCAGTTGCTACAGGTCGCGCAACCTCCGAGCTTCCCATACCTGGGCCAGGCGCGCGTCTTCAACCGCGGTCAGCTTATAGTTGGTCACGCTGGGCATGCTGATGGCGTGCAGGTTCCGCAGGATACCGTCCTGCAGGATCTCTGACCTGAGCAGGCAACCGGAGCGGGGTGTCAGGCGGATGTCGTCCAGCCTGACGAGGACAGTTGGGATGGAGGTGTTGGGCTTCTTGCGCAGCCAGGTGACGAAGTTGCTGTCGGGGCGCACGACAGCCGGGCCGGACAAGAACCCATGGGCCACGATCCCTCCTGTTCCAGGGGAACCGCCATCCGATCGCCAGATGTAGACGGGGTCGCCCAGGTGCATCTCGGGAATCAGCAATTGCTGGTGGATGTACCACCGGATGTCGCGGTGCGCCTGCAAGTACGCGTTGATGTCGAAGTCCCTCGGGTTGCCCCGAAACAGCCATGTCGCCATCTGCTACCTCCTAGTCACTCCTTCTGCTGCATAGTCTATGTCGTCAAGGGTTCTGTGCAAGACAAGAAAACCTGAACCGTAACAGGTACAGCTCCGATAGGTCGTAGGGTTGGTGGGCAGGCAGGTTCATGCCAAGAACCCCCGCACGAGGCGGGGGTTTCTTCAGGACGGGATGTTGTTGATCCTAGAACAGATAGATGACGCTGACGCTGATCAGGATGTCCATGGTCCCGGCTTCGACAGGGGCAGGTGCGCTTTCCTTGGCGACCGCCATGTCGCTCCTGTAGATAGCGTTCGGAGAATAAGTATTCTCATTCACGTTGACCGTCTGGACGGACAGGATGGTCTTGCCGGCTGCCTTGGCGACGACATCCGCTCTCTTGCGGGCACTGGTCATGGCGAGGTCGAGGGCGGCGAGCCTGGTCTGTTCGAGCGTTGCATCGTCGACATCGAAGGAGATGCCGTTGACCACGTTGGCGCCATTGTCGGCGATGAGGCTGACGGTCTTGCCGGCGTCCTTGATGGCGTGGACGATGACCATCATGGTGTGGTTCATGTCGTAGCCGACAAGGACGGACTTCTCGGTTTCCTTGTTCCACTCGTACCTGGGCTGAAGGCTGTATCCGGTGGTCTGGATATCCTCATCCTTGATGCCCGCGGCCTTGAGGGCGGTGGTGATCTTGCTCATGATGGCGTCGTTCTCGATCTGCGCAGCGCTGGATGTCTCCTTGCTGGTGAAGACGCCGAAGTTGATGCGCGCTATGGTTGGCTTGACCGTGATCTTGCCAGTGCCGGTCACGCTGACTGATGGTGTTGGAACGGTGATCGTCGTGTCAGCCTTGACGGGCTGTCTGACGCCGAGGGCCGGCGAGAACGCGATGACGGCCGCAATGGCTACGATCGCAATGGACTGCAGTGCAACAAATGCAAATCTCTTCTTCATGGTATACCTCCTGTGCTGCATTGGCAGGTCTCCCTGCTCTCGTGTTCGACGAACTGATATTCGTCGTCATACCTAGGACGTACTACCGGCGCCCGAGTTCCCGGGAACCGTGGCGATTGTGGCTCAGGAGTGCCCCGAACGGCAGAGTGCATCCGTCGGCGGACTACCGCTCAGCCCGTCACCCTCTTGACGCCGTGGACCTTGATGCTTGCGACCGAACGGATCAGGTCGTCGATGCGCGAAGCGTCAACGCCGACATACTGCTCGGCCAATTGACCCAACTCCGGGGCGTCCAGATCCACCACCGCGTAGGACTCATCGACGACACGCACGTCCTCGAATCCGGCACGGCGTATGAGTGCCAGGTACCGGTCCTTGAGGATAGCCCCCGCGACACACCCGACATAGGCCTCCACGGACGTTCGTACCTGCTCCGGCAATTCCTTCAGAAGCACGAGGTCAGAGATCATGAACCGGCCGCCAGGTCGCAGGACCCTGTTCAGTTCCTGGAACACCCTCTCCTTGTCCGGCACCAGATTGATCACGCAGTTCGAGATGGCGACGTCGACCGAGCAATCGGGCAGGGGCAGCGCCTCGATGTCTCCGAGCAGGAACTCGACGTTGTCGTACTCGCCGGCTTTCGCATTGGCTCTGGCTTTGGCAATCATCTCTGGCGTCATGTCCACGCCGATGACCTTGCCGGTCTTCCCGACTCTCCGGGCGGCAAGGAAGCTGTCGAACCCCGCACCGGATCCCAGGTCGAGAACGACGTCCCCTTCCTTCACGGCCGAGAAGGCGAGAGGGTTGCCACAGCCGAGGCCCAGGTTTGCGCCCTCCGGAGCTGCTGCGAGATCCGCATCCGAGTACCCCACGCCCTTGCTGATGTTGCTGACAGCTTCCTCCGGCATAGCTTGGCATCCGGAACCGCACCCACATCCCGAAGTACCGCTTGCGGCAATGTTTCCATACTTTTCCCTGACGATCTCCTTCATCTTCTTGTCTGTCGGCAACTCTTTCATTTCTCCTCCTTGTTGTCCCTCCATACCGCCCGCATCACTGGTTCCAGGAAACCCTTGACCATGTCGCCGAAATCGTCTGCCTTGAACAGAGTCAGGCACCAGGCCCTTCCATTCTTCATGGAGGTAGTCGGTGTACTGAGTATACTGCAGGCAGTCTATTGAGGACACGATTGATTCTTGCGTTGCACGAAGGTACGTGGTTCAAGGGAGGTTACTCATGCATGATAAACGAGGCATTTCCGCTCTCGTCCTATTAGTCACACTCGTCGCGCTGGTTGCCGGCTGCGCCTCGTCTACGACACCGAACCCCGCACCTGTCCCCTCGACGGGTGGCAACAATATCACTGTCACTGCGGCAGGAATGGCATTTGACACTAGTTCTATTACGGTGTCTGCAGGCGCGCACGTGACGATCACGTTCCACAACAATGACAGCGGCGTCCCGCACAATATCGCGTTCTACACATCGACAGCGGCGACAAGCATTATCTACAAAGGAGCAAGAACGACCGGTGTGTCGACGGTCACCTATACATTCGATGCGCCGACGACACCGGGAACCTACTTCTTCCGATGTGATGTGCATCCGACGACGATGACAGGGGAGTTCATCGTCCAGTAGGGCGCGAGAAGGTACGCCGGCGCTGACTAGAAGTCCACGTCGGCTGTAGCCTGCAGCTGCACGACGCCGTGGCTCAACTTCTCGTTCCACTCGTCAATGACGTCGCCAGCCTTCGCGTTGTAGTTGCTGTGGGCGTCCTTCACCAGCACGACGTCATATCCCAGGTCGTGCGCACCATTGCAGGTGACCTGGACACAGTTCTGGGTTAAGAGGCCTGCCACCACGACGCGGCGCACGCGCAGAGCATCGAGTTCTGCCTTGAGCGGCGTGTCCTGAAATGCGTTGCTGTGGTGCTTGCGGATGAAGTTGTCCGACTTCAGTGGCATCAACGCCAGATGCAGCTTCCACCCATCCGTCCCCTCCACCAGGGTCTTCCAGCCGGCGTGCTGGACGAAGAACACAGGCGCACCCGCCGCGTGTGCACGGTCGACCAGCAGGTTGATATTGCTCAGCAGCTGGTCAGCCTGGTAGATGGGTGTCGACTTCTCGAACAGCTCCCTCTGTACGTCGATGACCAACAGAGCGGACTTGCCGGCCGTCTTTGACGACTTTGCCGTCACGCGCGTGTTCTCAGGTGTGGCTGGTTTCACCGCTGGTTTCTCGCCG
>Ga0315281_10010272_pt1 | contig 12912 bp, 9 predicted proteins | sample YL17G07_0_MG_FD_204540 | JGI IMG/M metagenome (GOLD analysis project Ga0315281, IMG submission 204540) | Sediment microbial communities from Yellowstone Lake, YNP, Wyoming, USA - YL17G07_0 | ecosystem: Environmental > Aquatic > Freshwater > Lake > Sediment | place: USA: Wyoming | collected... | reverse complement strand
ATAAGGCGAGATGAGGGCTATCGTGGGTCCGTGGAGAGTGCGGGCATCAAAAATACGCCGACGAGTCGGGAAAGCTACGTTTTCGTGCAAGATTAAGGTTCTTATTCGCTTCTATGATAAAGCAAAAGAACAGAAGGTCGATTATCCATGGATAAGGGTTGAAATTGTTTGTCGCAACAGCAGGGCTGAATTGCTTGCTATTGCAATAGTTAACGGAGAAATTTTAAGCGAAATAACAGCCGGTGTCTTGAAAAATTATCTTAAATTCGTTGATGCGTCTGATGACACAAATAAATCACGATGGCCGGTTTCAAAATGGTGGTCTGACTTTATTGGTGATGTGGAAAAAATGAGGCTCACTATTAAGAAAGACGAGATAAGCATTCAGGAGAAGAAAGATCATCTGACTAAACAATATGCGCCAACTTTTGCATTGATATCTAAATTTGACGGTAATGATGATTTTTTTGAAATTCTCATTCGTAATGGAAAGCAGCGCTTAAAACCTCGGCATTTTGCAATGCTGAATGGCGCGATAGAAGAAAAGGTAGAAGAAAAGGCTGCATTGAAAAAGGAACGTAATAGAGGTGACGGTGGTGAGTGATTTGCAAAAAGGTACAACAAACAATCTCCCGGAGAGTGGACTTGTGAGGTTGTCACAGATTCTTGGAGACAGAGGAAAAGGGATACCCCCGATTATTCCTATTAGCAAAAGCTCATGGTGGGCCGGGGTCAAGTCAGGCAGATATCCGAAGCCGGTGAAGTTGTCCGCTGGCTGCACATGCTGGCACGTCGATGATATCCGGGCGCTGATTGCACGGGTCGCGCAGTCGTGATGAAGTCACGAGGCCGAGCGAGCATATCTTTATCTTGCATCCTGAGCGTGGGTAATGTTTTCTTCTCGTCAAAACGTGCGGACGGTTTCTATTTTCGCGCTTTGGTTCAAGGGCCAAAAGTAGAGCGGTTTTATGGGTACTTTATGGGTGTATTTACGAAAATAGAAATTACGAATTATTTCATCATATCATTTAGTTGTGCTAATTGTTCTATCCCCTTCTCGCCCCAATTTAATCTTCTTCAACCCTTCATTAACCATGCCATCCATTACCTTTTTTCAACTTACGGCGCCTCGCAATAACAGCTGTACTATCGGTCATCTTCAGTAATCATCAAAGAAAACAAGCCTTCCAGCAACAACCATGTCATAGTTCACTTATTTTGACATCTCCAACAGGTGTAGTTGCAGGGTCTTTTTATTTTCAGAACCATCACAAAGCGCGGTTCTTTTGATATACTTAAATCGTGCAGTTTTCAAATGGCTATTGCATCCGAGCTCTCGAACTGTTCTCGTCGCAAACCTGTGGTCCTGAGTGCGGCGGAAATTGCACTTCTTCCGGCTGTTGACCGGTGAGAATTCCAGAATGCCTCCTGAAGTCGCAGTTGCATTTTATACCCGCGTCCCGCAGAGATGTTTCGACAGCCTTGATGGGAGACTCCATGTCAGCAGAAAAAGCATCCAACGCCGGGCAAGCACCACTTCACGCGGATGCCGACCAAAAGAGATTAGCGCTATCCTTCATCGTTCTGGCCCTCTGCTGGACATTGCTTATCGCGGGGCTGTCGGCATGGGAAGAACGGAAGGCCCGTTCCATAGCTTTGGAACTGGCGCGCATCGATTGCCTTTCCACCTACAATAAAGACCTCGTTTATCGCCGGTGGGCAACGCGTCATGGCGGCGTCTATGTTCCGGTTACGCGGGAAACTCCGGGAAATCCCTACCTGGCACACATTCCGGAACGTGATATCACAACCCCGTCCGGCAAAAAGCTCACCTTGATGAATCCCGCCTATATGGTGCGTCAGGTCAACGAAATGGCGGAAGAGCAGTACGGTGCTCAGGGCCATATCACCAGTTTGAACGTCATTCGGCCTGAGAATGCTCCTGATGCATGGGAAGCGAAGGCTTTGCAGGCATTCGAAGCAGGTGCCAAAGAGGTGTCGTCACTTGAGATGATCGGGAGCAGACTCTATATGCGCGTGATGCGGCCGATGATCACTGAAGCCGGGTGTCTGAAGTGCCATGGCCATCAGGGCTACAAAGTCGGCGATATCAGGGGCGGGATCAGCGTTTCCGTCCCCTGGAAGCAGTATTATGATGTGCCCCTCGGTCAGTTGTATCATGTTTACGGGGGGTATGGCGTCATATGGGTGATCGGTATCGCCGGATTATGGTTCACGCAAAATCGCATTCAGCGCGCATTCCATATGCGAAAACAGGCGGAGGATGGATTATATGAGAGTGAGGAGCGTTATCGAAATCTTTTCGAGAACAATCATTCAATTATGCTGCTTATCGATCCTGAAACCGACACTATCGTGGACGCCAACCCGGCAGCCGCGGCCTACTACGGTTGGCCCCGGGAAGAACTGAAACAGAAAAAAATATCAGAGATCAATACCCTGAGTCCGGGCGAGATCGCTGCGGAGAGGGACCGGGCGAAAGGAGAGGCCCGCAGTCACTTCTTCTTCACGCACCGACGGGCGGATGGAGCCATACGGGACATGGAGGTCTACAGCGGGCCGGTCCGGATTAAAGGGAAAATACTTCTTTTTTCGATTGTGCAGGACGTCTCGGAGCGCAGGCAGGCGGAGGAAGCCCTGAAGGCGAGCGAACTGCTCTTCCGCACACTTGCCGAGCATGCCCCGGTTGGGATCATCCAGACCGATGCACTGGGTGATTGCGTGTATGTCAATGAAGTGTGGTGTGCCCTGACGGGGTTGCCGCCGGAGCAGGCCCGGGGAAAGGGTTGGTTAAAGGCCGTACATCCCGATGATATGGCCAGGGTTTTCACCGAAGGGGAGAGCGGCAGCCAACTTCGCGGAAAATCATCTTATGAATACCGTTATATGACTCCCTCGGGTGCAATCAATTGGGTCCTCGGTACGGCGATAGAGCTCAAAGCGGATGACGGAATGGTCACCGGATACCTTGGCAGCGTCGTTGATATTACCGACCGCAAAAAAGCGGAAGAGATGCAGAAGGTCCTCACGCGGCTTATACTGTTTGCTATCAGTCATTCCCTGGACGACCTACTGGAGGAGATGCTGAACGAGGTGGAAAAGTTCACCGGCAGCGTGATCGGTTTTTATCATTTTGTTGATGTTGACCAGAAATCGCTGACGCTGCAGAACTGGTCCACGCGGACTAAAAAAGATTTTTGCAAAGCCGAAGGAAAAGGATCACATTATGCGATAGAACAAGCGGGGGTTTGGGTTGATTGCGCGCGCCAGCGAAAGCCGGTCATACACAATGATTACGCGGCCCTGCCGCACAAAAAAGGTATGCCGCCCGGCCACGCGATGGTGGTCCGCGAAATGGTGGTGCCGGTAATACGCGGAGATAAGATCATGGCGATCCTGGGTGTTGGGAACAAGCCGGGCAACTATGACGATAAGGATGTCAATGACGTTTTCCTGATCGCTGATCTTGGTTGGGAGATCATCGAGCGCAAGAGGGCCGAGGAGGCGCTGCGCGACAGCGAAGCGCGCTACCGGCGCATCACCGAGGGGCTCACGGATTATCAATATACCGTGCGTATCGAAAACGGCCGCGCTGTGGAGACAAAGCAAAGCCCTGCCTGCGAGACGGTAACAGGATTCCGGGATGAGGAGTTTGCGGCTGATCCCTATCTCTGGATCCGGATGGTCTCACCGGTAGACCGAGAAATGGTCAGGGAACGAGTGGAGAATATTATGTCGGGGAAGGAAGTCCCCCCCATGGAGCATCGCATCATCCGGAAGGACGGAGAGACGCGCTGGGTGAATGACACGACCATCCTGTTCAGGGATGCTTCAGGAAACCTCATTTCATACGACGGCGTGATCAAGGACATAACTATGCGCAAGCTGGCGGAGGACCAGATTCTCCGTTCTCTGAAGGAAAAGGAAGTGCTGCTCAAGGAGATCCACCACCGGGTGAAGAACAACATGCAGGTGATCCACAGCCTGCTGAACCTTCAGGCAAAGACCCTTACCGACCGCCAGGTTCGCGTCATGCTCGAAGAAAGCCGGGACAGGGTGTATTCCATGGCACTGGTCCACGAAAAGCTTTATCGCTCCGAGGACCTGGCCCACATCGAATTCAAGGATTACCTGCAAAACCTCTTGCAAAGCATTGCCAGCACCTACAAACGGCACGATATTGTCTTTTCCGTGGACATGGAAAACGTGGCACTTGACGTGAATATCGGCATTCCCTGCGGCTTGATCGTCAATGAACTCGTTTCGAACTGCCTCAAATACGCCTTCCCTGATGGAAGAAAGGGGACGATCACGGTCGGCATCACCAGGAACAGCGAAGGGAACTATGTCCTGACCGTCGCGGATAACGGAATCGGCTTCCCTGCTGACGTGGATTTCCGCAAAACGTCGTCGCTCGGTCTGCAGCTGGTCAATGTGCTGGCCGAGCAGATCCACGGGACCATAGAGCTTTCCAACGAGCGTGCGAAGACAGAGGGCGCCAGGTTCCACATAACTTTCCCCGGAACGCCGGAGAGCAGAGGGAAACAACATGGATAAAAAGAGAATATTACTGGTGGAAGATGAAGCAGTGATCGCAATGGATCTCAAGTCCAACCTGCTCCAACTCGGTTATGAGGTGCTGGGAGTCGTGTCGAGCGGCGAGGATGCGGTCCGCAGAGTTGCCGAAGCGCATCCGGACCTGGTCCTGATGGACATTACCCTTGATGGCCGCTTAAGCGGCATCGAGGCGGCCGATGAGATACGGAAGGCACACGGTATTCCCATCGTCTATCTGACGGCACATGCCGATCCCGAAACAGTCAGCCGCGCAAAGATCACGGAACCCTTCGGCTATATTCCCAAGCCTTGCAGCATGGAAACGCTGATGAGCACGATCGAAGTGGCGCTCTACAAGGGCCAGGCCGACTCACTGCGCAGAAAGGCCGAAAAAGCATTGAAAGAAAGCGAGGAATCACTCGCGTTAACGTTTCAATCCATCGGAGACGCGGTCATCGCCACGGACACCGATGGCAGGGTAACACGAATGAATCCCACAGCCGAGCGTCTTACGGGATGGACCTTTTCCGAAGCAAAAAAGGCAATGCTGCACGAGGTGATGCGGGTTGAAAACGCGGTAACGCGCCAAACCGTGGAAAATCCCGTGAAGCGGATGCTGGAGAGCGGCGCGGCGGCCGTTCTTGGACAACACCCGGTTCTGATAAGCCGCGATGGAACGGAATACCGGATCGCCGACAGCGCGGCGCCCATCCTGGACAACGACGGAAAAGCGCGGGGCGTGATTTTTGTTTTTTCCGACATTACGGAACAACGACGCGCCGAGGAGTTGATTAAAAACATCCTGGAGATCGTGGGCGAGGGATTTATCATCATCAATCGTGACTTCCGGATACTTTTCGCCAACAGGGCCTACGCACATGCCGTGAAACAGCCGCTTGAGGACATCGTCGGCGGGCATTGTTATGAGATATCCCATCATTTTATCAAGCCCTGCTTTGAATATGAGTCGGCCCATCCATGCACGGTACAACGTGTTTTCGAGACAGGTGAACACAGCGCCGCCATCCATACCCATTACGATAAAAAAGGAAATCCTGTTTATGTGGAGACAAAAGCATATCCGCTTACGCGAGACAAGTCCGGCATGGTAACCACGGCCATCGAGATCGTTATCGATATTACCGACAAACACAAACTCGAGGACCAGCTTCGCCAGGCCCAGAAGATGGAAGGCATCGGACAGCTTGCCGGAGGAATCGCCCATGATTTTAACAACATACTTACGGCAATTCTCGGCTATGGGAACATCGTCCTCCGGCAAATGGCGAAGGACGATCCCCAGCGCTTGAACATAGAACACATGCTTGAGGCGGGCGGCCGGGCGGCGCATCTCACCAAGGACCTTCTCCTGTTCAGCAGAAAGCAAATCAGCGAGAGAAAACCCGTGGACCTGAACGAGATCATCCGAAGGGTGGAAAAATTTCTCATGCGGGTGATTGGAGAGGACGTCGAGTGCGGGACAACGCTTGTGAAGGAAGAAATGCCGGTCCTTGGTGATGCGCACCAGCTCGAACAGGTCCTGATGAATCTCGCAACGAATGCCCGGGACGCCATGCCGACGGGCGGCAGATTCACCATCACCACGGAGCGGGTAAGGTTCGATGAAGCGTTCATCACCCTCCATGGTTACGGCAAGCCCGGCAACTATGTAATGACCATCATCTCGGACACGGGCAAGGGAATGGATGACGTAACGAGGGACCATATTTTCGAGCCGTTCTTCACGACCAAGGAAGTGGGGAAGGGCACCGGACTGGGATTGGCGGTGGTGTATGGCATTATTAAACAGCATGAAGGGTTTATCAATGTTTACAGCGAACCGGAGCGAGGCACGACGTTCAAAATCTATTTGCCGCTTATCGCGGGAGGGGTGAATGCCGAGAAAGAAATGGTGGATGAGCGTCCCGCAGGAGGCACGGAGACCATCCTGCTCGCGGAAGATGACGAGACAGTTAGAAACCTGATCAAAACCGTGCTTGAAGGTTCCGGTTATACCGTGATTGCGGCGAATGACGGCCAGGACGCCGTGGACCTCTTTAAGAAGAGCCCGGGCAAGATCCAGCTTTTGTTGTTCGACATTATGATGCCCAAGAAGACCGGAAAAGAGGCCTCTGACGAGATCAGGGCGCTTCAGCCTGACATCAAAACCATATTCTCGAGCGGGTATGCTCCTGACATCATCCGCCAGAAGGTATTGCTTGACGACAACGCTACGGTGGCGTACAAACCCATTTCGCCGACTGAACTGCTGAAGCAGGTGAGGACTGTGCTGGACCAGAAAATTGAGCCATCGTAATCACCGGACCGGAGAAGGCCGCTCCCAGCAGGCGCTTTTCTCTGAACTCTGCTTGGCAGTGCGGAAGAATGCGTTCCCTTGAGGAGGACACTATGACCGTGGATATGGACATTGACGTGGTCGGCAAAGCCTGCCCCCTGCCGCTTATTACCGTTGCCAAGGCGGTCCGAACCATGCAAAAAGGCCAGGTGCTGCGGATCATAGGCAATGATCCGCTCTTCGAGGTGACGATCCTCGATTTTTGCCGGGAGGGCGGGCACGAAGTCCGGGAAACCAGCCGCGACGGGAAAAAAGTGAGCATTGTTTTCAAGGTCTGAAGGAGTAAACCGGCAGGTCAAAGATCGGAGGAGACAATGAATAAGAAAGCCACGATTCTGTTACACAGCGGTGACATGGACAAGGCGCTGGCCGCCTTTATTTTCGCAAACGGATACGCCGCGTTAGGAGTGGAAGTAAAGATGTGGTTTATGATCTGGGGCCATAATTGCCTTAAAAAAAGGAAACGACTGTTTTCGTTCCCGCGGAAACCGGATCCTGCCCGAGAAGGCATGTATAGGGTTTTGGAGACGGACAATATTCTGCAACCCATGATCGAAATGCTGAATCGCGGCGGTGCGAATCATTTGCCTTTATCGCGGCTCAATCTCATGGGCTTGGGTCCTCTTTTGTTCGGCAAAATGCTCAAAAAGAAAAACATACCAAGCCTGGAGGAACTCATCAAAAGCGCTGATGAACTGGGTGTTAAATTCATCATGTGTCAGATCTGTTTCGATGCATTGGGTCTGAGCGTGGATGACCTGATCGTGCCGCATGTTGAAGTGCAGGGAGTCTCCTCGTACGCGAAAGATACCATGGAAGCACAGGTAAATTTATTTATATGATGATCGACAGGTCACATGAAGACCAGACCCTATGTAAATAACCAGGAGTCTCTGGACCGCTTGATTGATGAGAACTCCATCTTGCGCTCGGCCCTGGAGAAGACCGGCCAGGGAAAAGAGCTGGTCCAGCAGCGGGAGGAATTCTCACTTCTTTTGGCCGTCAGCAAGCTCATTGTATCAGAGCTGAACCTGGACAGGGTCTTGCAATTAGTCGCCGACAAGGCCCGGGACCTTGTTCAGGCGGATATGCTGCTTGTGCCGATGCTCAACGAAGAACGGGACCGGTATGTCTATGTGGCCGCTTCCGGCAATGACGCTGAAACGGTACGGAATACGGGTTTTCCCGTTACGGTCGGCATGTGCGGCTGGGTGCTGCGGAACGAGCGCAGTCTCTTGTTCGGCGAATCAAGTACGTGCTGGCTTGATGAGATGACGGCCTGGGAAAATGGCCAGCAATCCGCCGTATTGGTCCCCTTGTTCGGGAGGAAACAGATTATCGGCGGACTGTCGGCACTCGGCAAAACAGGGGGAGGCGGTTTTTCCCAGCATGACCTGGACTTGCTGACCATGTTTGCCAATCAGGTCAGCGCCGCCATCGAAAATGCGATCCTTTTCCAGCAGGTGGAAAAAGAAGTTGACGAGCGCAGACGGGCGGAAGAGCGGATACGAGGTTCACTCAGGGAAAAGGAAGTGCTGTTAAAGGAGATCCACCACCGGGTGAAGAACAATATGCAGGTAATTTACAGCCTGCTGAACCTTCAGGCGAAGAGGATTGCCGACAGGACGGTCCGCGCCATGTTTGAGGAGAGCCGGAACAGGGTCAGTTCCATGGCGCTGATCCACGAGAAACTCTATCGCTCCGAGGACCTGGCCCATATCGACTTCAAGGAATACCTCCAGAGCCTCGTTGCGGGAATTGCGGACACCTATAAACGGCAGGACATCGTCTTTTCCCTGGACATGGAACAGGTTTCCCTCGATGTGAACGTCGGCATCCCCTGCGGCCTGATCGTGAATGAGCTGGTCTCGAACAGCCTTAAGCACGCGTTCCCTGGTGGAAGAAAAGGAACGATCTCTGTCGGCGTTAACAGAAGCAGGGAGGGGTTTTATGTTCTGACGGTCGCGGACAACGGCGTCGGTTTTCCTCCGGAGGTGGACTTCCGCAAGGTCCAGTCACTTGGCCTGCAGCTGGTCAATGTATTGGCAGGACAGATCAATGGAACCTTTGATCTGTCTAACGTTGATGGCGCCAGGTTCAGTATAGTTTTTCCGGAGAGTCAAAACGTTGGAAAAATACTATGATGCTCGCTGAGCAAGCGGACAGGGGCAGGTTACGGAGGCAGCTTGTGTCCCCTGCAGCCCAAAAGCTTCGAATGGATAAAAAGGGAGCTTCCCATGGTGAATAAGAAAATGTGCGCGGCCCTTGCCGTTCTGACATTGCTCTGCATTGCGGGATGCAAAAAATCGGAGCAGAAAATAATAATCCTTGAACAGGACAAGCCCCTGGTGCAAGAGAAAATAACGGGCGAAAAAAATATACGGATTGCGGTAGGCGGCATGATCACCCCGAAAGAAGGCATTGCCTATTACCGGCAATTTCTTGATTATGTGCAGGACAAACTCGGGATCAAGGTCTATTATGTGGACCGGGAGGATTACGGGGAGATCAACGAAATGCTCAGGAACCGGCAGCTTGACGCCGCGTTTGTGTGCAGCGGCCCCTATGCGGACGGACATGCCGAGTTCGCTCTCGAGCTTCTTGCCGCACCTCAAGCCTATGGAACGACTGTATACTACTCGTACATAATCGTTGCAAAAGACGACCCGGTCCGGTCGTTCAAGGAGTTGCGCGGGAAACGGTTCGCTTTCACCGATCCGCTCTCGAATACCGGCACATTGGTGCCGACCTATATGCTGGCAAAAATGCACGAAACGCCGAAGAGTTATTTTAAAAGCATAATTTATACAAAAGCCCATGACAAGTCCATCAAGGCCGTGGCGCAGGGGGTCGTGGATGCCGCGGCGGTCGACAGTCTTATCTGGGAGTATTTAAATAAAAACAATCCGGAGTTCACATCGAAGACGCGCATACTGGAAAAATCACCACCCTATGCCATCCCTCCCGTGGTGGTCCCCCGCGATCTCGATCCGGCGTTAAAGAAGAATCTGAAAGAGATCTTTCTGAACGCTCATGCGGACCCCGCGGGAAGGGAAATCCTGAATAAAATGATGATCGACAGGTTTGTCGTTATACACGACAGCGCCTATGACTCGGTCAGAGAAATGAAAGCCTGGATCCAAGCGCAAAAGGCCGTGAAAGATGAGTAGCGTACTCATGGGGCACAGAAGCGTGCGGACAAAAATTCTCGTTGCTCTGCTCGGGGCCGTGCTGTTTTTTTGCCTGAGCATGGTTCTTTTTGCCGAAACGGTCATCCGGACAAAGCTTTTTTCCGAAATTCAGGAAAAAGGCGCCATTATCGCGAAACTAACGGCAGCGGACTGCATCAACCCGGTCGTGACGGAACGGTTCTTTGAAATCGAAATGATGTTCAAGGACATGATGGGCTCCGAAAAAGATATTGTCTACCTTTTTATCATGAATAAGGACAAGAGGGTGCTGGTGCATACCTTTGCAAAGAGTTTTCCCGAGGAGCTCAAAACAGCGCATGAGGTAAATCCCCGGCTGTCATACTCGGCAAAGGAATTGACGACCGACAAGGGCGTCATCCTGGATCTCGGAGTGCCTCTTCTCCGGGGAGAAGTCGGGGTCCTGCGAATGGGTATTTCCGAAGAGTCGATCAGGAAAGACGTAAACGAAATTTTACTGTTGATCATCCTGTTTTCCTTTTTCGTCATGGTGGTCGGAACTGTCGTGGCAATTGTTTTTTCGAGGTGGATAACGCGGCCGATCCTCAGGCTTGCCCACGCCGCCGAGGCCTTCGGCAGGGGGGAGATGATTCAGAAAGTCATCATCCCGACTGACGATGAAATAGGAACGCTGGCAAAAACATTCAACACCATGGTCGAAAAGCGCAACCAATCGGAGGAACAGCTCCTCGGCTCGCTCGAAGAAAAGAAAGTTCTGCTGAAAGAGATCCACCACCGCGTGAAGAACAATATGCAGGTAATCTACAGCCTGCTGAACCTTCAGGCAAGGGGCATTGACGACAAGACGGTCCGCGCCATGTTTGAGGAGAGCCGGAACAGGGTAGGATCCATGGCGCTGATCCACGAGAGGCTCTATCGCTCCGAGGACCTCGCCCATATCGAGTTTAAAGATTATCTGCAAAACCTTGTTGCCAGAATTGCGGACACCTATAAACGGCATGACATCGTCCTGTCCGTGGACATGGATCCTGTTGCTCTTGATGTGAATGTCGGTATCCCCTGCGGCCTGATCGTGAATGAGCTGGTCTCGAACAGCCTGAAGCACGCATTTCCGGAGGGAAGAAACGGCACGATCAGGGTAGGAGTAAGCAGAAACAAGGAAGGGGACCATGTCCTGACCGTCGCGGACAATGGTATCGGGTTTCCTTCGGGGGTGGACTTCCGCACTACCCAGTCACTCGGCCTGCAATTGGTCAACGTGCTGGTTGGGCAGATCAATGGAACGATCGAGCTGTCGAAAGACGAGCGGACTGAGTTCAGCATAACGTTTCCGGGTAATGTAAATGGATAAAAAAAGACTACTCCTGGTGGAAGATGAAGCCGTGACCGCGATGGACCTCAAGTCAAGCCTGGTCCAGCTGGGCTATGAAATTGCGGCGGTTGTGTCGAGCGGCGAGGATGCGGTTCGAGCAGCGGTTGAATTGCGGCCGGACCTCATCCTGATGGACATTACTCTTGCCGGCCCCATGACCGGAATACAGGCGGCGGATGAGATACGGAAGACCCGCGCCATTCCAGTTGTTTTTCTGACCGCCCATGCCGACGCAGACACCATCAGGCGCGCCAAAACCACCGAGCCTTTCGGCTATCTGCCCAAGCCCTGCAGTATGGACACCCTGCTGAGCACCCTGGAGGTGGCGCTCTATAAAGGCGAGGCTGACGCGCTGCGGAGAAAGGCCGAGGACAAACTCAAGCGGGTGATGGATGAGCAGAAGATCATCCTTGACAATATCGGCGTGGGAGTGCTGTTCACGATATACAGAAGGGTGATGTGGGCAAGCAGGAGCATGTCGGATATGTTCGGTTATTCATTCAGGGAACTGGACGGCAGGGACAGCGAACTGCTCTATTCTGATAAGAAAAGTTATGAGCAAGTCGGGGAAGAGGGATCAGCGGCTGTTGCCCGGGGAGAGATCTATACCAGCGAGGTCCCCATGAGAAAAAGGGACGGTTCCCTCATCTGGTGTCATCTGGTCGGCCAGGCGGTCAATCCCGGGAACCCGGACGAAGGTTCGATATGGCTGCTTGAGGACGTGACAATGCGCAGGCAGTTGGAGAAGGCGCTGCGGGAGAGCGAGGAAAAATATCGCACCGTGGCCGATTTTACCTATGATTGGGAATTCTGGATCGGGCCGGACGAACGCGTCCTGTACACATCGCCCTCCTGTGAAAAGATCACCGGACATGCCGCCGCGGCGTTTGAACAGGACACTTCCCTGCTTCGCCGTCTTATCCATCCCGACGACCTCGCTGATTACGACAAGCACCGTCATGGGGTGCATGTGGGGGGGGGGTCCGAGGAGATCGAGTTCCGCATCGTTCGCCAGGATGGATCGATACGGTGGATATCCCATGTATGCCGGCCGGTCAACGATGACCAGGGGCGGTTCATCGGGACCCGGGGAAGCAACCGGGACATCACATCGCGCAAAATTGCCGAGCAGGAACGGGAACGGCTGATTGTGGAACTGAAGGAAGCCCTCGCAAAAGTCAAGGCGTTGAGCGGGCTGCTTCCGATCTGCGCGTCCTGTAAGAAAATCCGCGATGACAAGGGCTACTGGAAGCAGATCGAGTCGTACATCAGCGACCATTCGGAGGCGGAATTTTCGCACGGCATCTGTCCTGACTGCGCGCGGAAATTATACGGGAAATATTTCCCGGAAGAGAAGTAAGCGGCGGGGTTTTCGTCAGGGATTGATCAGGAACGCATCTCCATTGCCCGGCCCGCTTGAAACGAGGACGCGCCTT
>Ga0315281_10010271_pt1 | contig 12912 bp, 12 predicted proteins | sample YL17G07_0_MG_FD_204540 | JGI IMG/M metagenome (GOLD analysis project Ga0315281, IMG submission 204540) | Sediment microbial communities from Yellowstone Lake, YNP, Wyoming, USA - YL17G07_0 | ecosystem: Environmental > Aquatic > Freshwater > Lake > Sediment | place: USA: Wyoming | collected... | reverse complement strand
TACAAGAAACTACTTGAAAAATTCCTTGGCTCCCCGACCTGGACTCGAACCAGGGACCTGCGGATTAACAGTATTCGGGTTGGATTGTATCATGGCTTCTCGATTGTTCCCAATAGTTTGATTTATATACAAAAGCCAAGGTGACATTGCCAGCCTTAGTTCTGCTGAATTCTGGTGTTTTGTGTAATTTTCCGGGCGCGATTACACAGGAATTACACAGACATTTTACTGACTGAACCGCTCAGTCACGGCGCTTGCAAGGTAAAGCGCAAGCCCCGCGCCTTCGCTATCGCAGTGGCATCTGACAGAGCGCAGAAGGCGATGAAACTGCCCTCTGCTTTAGCTCCGCTCCAAGTGTGTCCGCTCCGTTCCCGCCGCCAGTTCACCACTGCGCCCTTCGCGAAAAGAACCTCGCCAAGGGCTTGCGGTTCGCTGACGGCTAGTGCATGGGTAGTCTGGAAGAGCGCCGAAGGCATAAAGCCGCCATCGGCTTCCACGCTGTCACACGCTGGTTTTCCTCTGTTGCCGCAGCCGCTTCACGCCGTCGCGCTTCATGGCTACGCATGAGGCCGCTACGCCATCAAGCGCTCGCCGTTCGCAGGCTGCTGGTGCAGTGGTAGCCTAAACGTGCAGTGCACCCGCGCAGTGCCGTTAAGGCGTTGTCGGCTGCGCCGGTTATGTGTGTGCCAGTGTTTAACATAAAGGCGTCTTATGCAAAGCGCAAGCGCCGGAAAACTCCCGCCCTTCGGGTTCGCATAAGAGGCCTTTATGTCTTGCGCCCTTCGGGTAAATGCCGCCACACAAGTCAAGGTCAGCGTCCATCTCCTTCGTTGAGGGGCAGCAAAACGGGGCTGGTGATGCGCCGCCCCTTCGCCTTTTGCTGCGTGGTCGGCTGCGCCGGTTTACCTTTTGAGTTGCCCGGAAGCTGCTGCTCGCGACCAGCAGCAAACGACACATAAGCGACATTCGAGTTTTTCCAAAGCAGCCAGTCAAACGTATACTTAAACCTCAAAAGGAAGGTGCTACGCGGCTATAGCACACACCCTGTTGCGCCCCGATTCCTTGGCGCGATAGAGCATCTGATCCGCCTGTTTCAATAGCTCCTGCGCCGAGCTTTCATCCTTGGGTATCAAGCTGGCCGAACCAACGCTGATCGTCACGCAGCTTGCAGCATCGGAATATTCATGGGGTATTTCCATGGCTTCGACGTTGCTGCGGATACGCTCGGCAATCAGGCGCGCGCCTTCGGTATCGGTATGCGGCAGCAGGGCGATAAATTCTTCGCCGCCATAACGCGCCACCAAATCGGAAGGGCGAGTGATGGAAGCGGCGAGCGCCGCAGCCACTCGTTGAAGACACACATCCCCCATGCCGTGACCGTAGTTGTCGTTGTAGCGTTTGAAGAAATCGACATCCATCAGGATCAGAGAAACGGGCGTGCCGGTGCGCATGGCGCGCTTCCATTCCATATCCAGCACATCATCGAAACGCCGCCGGTTGGGGATGTTGGTCAGGCCGTCGATGTGTGCCATGGCTTCCAGCAAGTCGGATTTCAATTTGAGGTTGACGTGATTGCGCACCCTGGATTTGATGATGGGTAAATGGAAGGGCTTGGTGATGTAATCCACGGCACCCAGATTAAGCCCTTCCTCTTCATCGACAATGTCGGTTTTTGCCGTGACAAAAATTACCGAAACATCCTGGGTCTCCGGCTGCTGCTTGATTCTGCGGCAGACTTCGTAACCATCCATGCCCGGCATCATCACGTCGAGCAGGACGAGCGCGGGTTTATCCTTGTTGATGATGTCCAGCGCCGCTTGCCCGTTGGTGGCGACCTTGATGCGGTAGTCTGCCCGCAGGGCTTCCGCCAGCACCTGGATATTGGTGGGCGTATCGTCCACAATCAGGATCAGCGGTTTTGTTGGTTCGTTCATACTAAATTCCTTATCACAAAACTACGTCATTCCGGCGGAGGCCGGAATCCAGCTCGTCATATAGTTACCGCGCAGCGGACAAAACCACGTTTTTGTTTCGCTACGCGAGGATTATTCAATCAACTGGATTCCGGCCTCCGCCGGAATGACGGGTTGATGGATTATCTCGGCTCATCCGTGTTCATCCAATCTGCGCCCCTGCGCACACTTGATCGATGCAAGAATGGCCAGGGCTTTCGGGTAATCATAGCTATCCACATAGCGTGCCAATACGTCCAGATTCTTGTGTATGGCCTGGCATTTTATGTGATCCCGCAGTTCGGTAATCAATTCGTTGGGGATGAAATCATTGCCTTCCAACAGCGCGCGCAAGCGCCGGAATAAATCTATTGAATCTTCCCAGCGGCAATTTTCGCAATCGGGAGCAGCCTCCGATGTTTGTTCTGCTTCGGGGAGCGACGCGATGGAAGCCAACACCTGCGCTAGTTCGCGCCCGAATAATTGCAGGCTGGTGATATGTTTGTCACCCGCTATTTCCTGTTCGAGCGCGGTCGCTGCGGCATGAAGATCCTTCGCACCCATGTTGCCAGCCGCTCCCCTGATCTGGTGTGCCAGTGCGCCCGCATCATCACGCTTGCCGGTCTCGATGAGCCGCTTCATTTCATTTGCCGTATCGGCAAACAGCTCGCCGAATTGGCGCATCACCCTGATGAGCAGCGCGTGGTTGCCGCCGACCAATGCGAGTGCTTCACCGAGGGCAAAGCCGGGCAATTCTTTCGGAAGTTTCACTGCCTCGGATGAAACGATTTTCATGGCGCCGACACGGCCAACCTGCCGCCCGGCCTTGATCCATTTGGCCAGCGCCATCATCAGATCGCGCGGGTTGATGGGTTTCGCCACATGGTCGTTCATCCCGGCGGCCAGACAAGCTTCCTTGTCCTGCGCCATGGCGGCGGCGGTCATGGCGATGATCGGCAAATCGGCAAACTTGGAATTTTTTCTGATCTCGCGGGCAGCGGTAAAGCCATCCATCACCGGCATCTGCATATCCATCAGCACCGCGTCGAAACTTTCGCGTTGCAGAATATCCAGCGCCTGTTGCCCATTGTTGGCGATGCCCACACTGAACCCGGCGTTTTCCAACACTTCCTGCGCTACCTGCTGGTTGATGAGGTTATCTTCGACCAGCAGGATGCGCGCACCCCGGATACCTGCGACGATTTCATTCGCATCGAGCCGGGATGGCGCGGCATATTCGTGTACGCGCCCCCCTTGCAGGCCGACGATGAGATCGCACAGTGTGGAAGCGGATACGGGCTTGGTCAATGTCGCATCGAGATGTACGCCCTGCATCTTGCCCAGCAACTCATCCTTGCTGTACGCGGTCACCATGATGACCACCGGTGCGCGTGAAATCAGCCCTCTTTCCGCCTGTGCCTGAATCTGCTTTGCCACTTCCACACCATCCATTCCCGGCATCATCCAGTCGAGCAGCACCAGCTCGAAGGCATCCTCGGGCGAGGCCCCTTGTTGCAGCAGGGAAAGCGCCTCTGCTCCCGAAGCGGCCTCCGTCACCTTGAAACCCCACCCGGAGAGCAGTTCGCGCAAGATCATGCGCGAGGTTTCGAGGTCATCCACCACCAGCACATGCATGCTGCGCAACGTATTATGGGCGGGGTGTTTCTGTTCGCCGGATACGGCAAGGCGGATTGTAAAACTGAAGGTGCTCCCTTTGCCCGGCGCACTTTCGACAACAATATTGCCGCCCATCATTTCCACCAGCCGCTTGCTGATGGTCAGCCCGAGGCCGGTGCCGCCGAAGCGGCGGGTGATCGATTTGTCAGCTTGGGTGAAGGGTTGGAACAAGTGCGCCAATTGCTCCTCGCTGATGCCGATGCCGGTGTCGCGCACCGAGAATTGCAGTGTTGCATAGCCCGGCTCGGTGGTTATCTGGGTGATCTTGATATGAATCTCGCCCGAATCCGTGAACTTCACCGCGTTGCCGACCAGATTGTTCATCACCTGCCCCAGGCGCAAGGCATCACCCTCCAGCATCAGCGGCACGCAGGATGATATATTCAGAAACAGCTCAATTCCCTTTTCACCGGCGCGCACGATGAACAGGTCGGTTACGTTCTTCAGCACTTCTTCCAGGTCGAACCCGTGAACATCCAGTTCGAGATTCCCTGACTCCACCTTGGAGAAGTCCAGAATGTCGTTGATGATGTAGAGCAGCGCCATGCTCGACGTATGAATCTTGCCCAAATAATCGCGCAGCCTGGGCGTTAAATCCTGCTTCAACGCCAGATCGGACAGGCCGATGATGGCGTTCATCGGCGTGCGGATTTCGTGGCTCATGTTGGAAACAAAATCCGACTTGGCCTGGTTGGCAGAATTTGCGGCGACCAAGGCTTTTTGCAAAATATTTTCGTTGTCTTTTAATTTTTCTTCGCTGCGCGTGCGCCTGGCAACCTCTTGCCGCAACGCTTGGAACACCCAGATCAGGAGCGACAGCGCCAATAACCCGGAGAAAACCGATGCCGCAGTGGAGGTGGAGTTCTTTAACTCGAAAGTTTCTTGCCGCTGCTTGAGCAGCGTACTTTCCTCATTCTGTATCTCATCAATTTTTGACTGGATTTCTTCGAGCAAAGCATCACCCTTGCTGGTGCGCATAAATGCGGCTGCGCTAGCCGGGTTCTTTTCGCGCAGCAGCCGCACTATTTCGTCGGCGATCGCCACACGTTGCTCGAGAAGCTTTGCCAGCGTCGCCAGCCGCTCCTGCTGTGACGGGTTATCGGATGTCAACTGGCGCACCTTGTCCAGCCGCGCGAGCATTTCCGCTTGGTGTTTATTCCTTTTTACCAGCATGCTTTCATTGCTGGTAATCACGAACCCCCGGTTGAGGTAAAGAAAATCGATCAATGTGCCGGAGATGGATTGCATACCAATGGACACTTCATGGGTGTGTTCCACCCAGCTTGCCGCGGCCTTGCTTTGTCCCACGCCGTACAGCACCGCGCCACCGGACAGCAACATCAGGGCAAGGGCAAAACCCGCAGTCAACAGCGGCAATATTTTCCGCAGCCGGGCGATAAAACCCTCCGATGAGGTAAGGGCAAGAACCCCTGCGCTCAACATCAAAAAAGCCAGCGCGGTGTGCGCGGCCATTTGCGAGGTGTTGCCGATACGCGGGAATGCCAGTTCGCCATACAGGTAGCCGCCGAGCGGCAACAGGGCAACAACGATGAGGAGCACCGCGATGGCTTGGAGGATGCTCCGGTAGCGGCCAGTTTCCAGAAGCAGGAGGGCGCCCCCCATCGCCGCAAAGCATATCGCGGTCAGGAGCGCCATCCTTCCGGGGGTGGGCGACATCACCTCGCTTGCAGGTGCGCGGAACAACAGTTGGTCGATGCCCGCATTCCAGCCAAACAGCCACTCGCCCATGGTCAGCAGCCCGAGCAACAAGGCCAGCGCAATACAGATGCGCCTGAACCACGGAAACACGTTGGCCTGGTATGCCCGCAGATGCAGGGCCAGCCCGCACAACAAAATACCCATGGCGGTATTGGCCTTCATGCTGACCATCCCCGGAAGCACCCTCTTGAGCGCATCCATATCCCAGCTCCATCCGCACAAAACGGCGATTGCCAGCACCACGGAAAGCCCGGAGAACAAGCGCGCCCACCATAAGGAGGTTTCAGTTAACGGGTTGCTTTGTTGTAGGGTCATGGGTTAGCCCGGAACAGAGTTGGCTGCGATGAATTCCGCAATCTTTTTATCTTCGATGGTGGTGTGGAAAGTAAACCACTCGAACAGGAACAGGGCGAAGCCTTCATACGTCACGCTGCCTGCGGCAAGATCGTGGTAAAAATCTTCCAGACGGAACAACAGCTCCGAGTGCAAGTTGGTATGCTCCAGCAAGGCCGGGTAATTGAGTTCGAGCATGAGGTTCTGTTCGCTGATGAAATGGAATTCGACGTACTTCTTCAGCTCATTCAATATACGGCGAATGCGGGCTGTGCTGCGCGTGGAATTGACTTCGTTGGTGTAATCCTGGATCAGGCTGAAAAATATTTTATGCTCGAAGTCGATCTTGTCGTTGCCGATGTCAAATTTCTTGTCCCACTGCACATTCAACATTTCTCATCTCCGCTGGATTCAAGGTGGCAGCGCGAACAACCCCTCGGTGATTATATGCCTTCAAAATATAATCATACAAGCGGCCAATCAGGCGCAGTTACTGTGTTGCCATGTCCCTTAAACCCGGTTGGCATATTTGAGCAAATTGGAAGGCGGGCGCGAGGGTCAGCTTCTGGCACAGACCTGCCCTTCAGCTCTCCGAACTCATCGCCGGAAAGCGGCTATTCAAAACGCAACCACCAAGATGCCCCGGCAGTTGCTATTGAAGCAATTATTTCTTGGCGCCGTTCACAGCCGCCTTCAGCGTAGCGCCAGCCTTGAACGCCGGAGCCTTGGATGCTTTAATCTTCAGTGCCGCGCCTGTTGCTGGATTGCGGCCATTACGTGCTGCGCGCTTGCGTACTTCAAAAGTGCCGAAGCCGACCAGTGCAATGTTGTCGCCCTTTTTCAGGGTAGCGGTGATGATGTCAATCAGCGCGGCGATGTTGCGGTCAGCGTCAGCCTTGGTGCTGCCGGTTTTTGTTGCCAGTGCGTCGATCAGTTCTTTGCGGTTCATGTGAGTTATCCCCTGTAGTTGGTTACTGCACTATGCAGTGATTTGAAGTTTAGCATTAAAGGCTAGTGACTAACCCTGTCCTCAAGCCCCTGCATGATGTTGCCCAGAACACCCACCATGACCTCCATGCCTTTGGCTACCAGTTCGGCTTGCTGGTCATTGGGTTTGCCTGAAGAGGTCGTTGCAAGTGTTTCATCCAGTGGCAGCGCGCCATACTGCATTTCGTAATGGGCAACATTCAGGGCTAACAGCCTGGCGCATTCTGCAAGCTGTTCTTTGTCGGCAATCTCGATTAGCTGGTCGGCGATTTCTTTGTATTGCCGGAACTTTGTCAGGTCAGTCATTTCGGTTGCCTCCATTTGCCACAGGCAACTTTCCACAGAGTTTTAACCGCCGAGGTAGGCGGAATCGGGTTCCATTCGGAGGCAGTGGAGTTTTGATAAACCACTTCTCCGTTGCCCATGTTCCCGGTGTAATCTGAAGATGATAGGAAGCGGTACTGTTCCCCCATGCAGTCAAACTCGTTGAGCATTTTCATCGACAGATAAGGCTTACCAGCCGCTGTATCAGCTTCCTTCAAATCCAACATGCTCCACATCCTCACACCTTTGCCAGCTTTCCGTACCGTAGTGAGGTCGGCATAGAAGTTCTGGTTCTCAGTTCCGCCAACCCCTGTCCACTCCGCTGCATGGCTCTCGGTCTTCTGTTGGCGTCGCCACGCCCACGGAGGCACAGGTTCAGCATCCGCCCATAGCCCCCGTTTAGAGGCCCTGGCTTCGCCTTCAGCGACTGCGTAGGCTTGTCTGTCAGCAGCAGTCTGCGTGCGCTCGTAGGCTTTGTAATGCCACGCCATGCCTGCGCGGACTTGCTCAAGGTTTACATCCTTGCCACCAGCCAGCACTTTGCCCAACTCTCGCCCGTAGCGGTCGCGCTTGTCAGTTTCCACGGTCACCGTTTTGTTGAAAACCATATCGCTCAGGCTTTGCTTTGAACGATTGCCGAAAGGTTGTTTTTTCTCTGGTGCGTCAATTCCAGTTAATCGAATTTTGTGCTGTACCTTGTCTAAGTCCAGCACCGTAATGGTGTCGCCATCAGCTACGCCAACAACATTGCCGGTGAAGTCAGCCCATGCGGGGGAAGAAAGGGCAAATGCAAGTCCGGCTAGTAGAAAATTCACTCTCGCACCACCCCTTGGGTTTTTAGCGGCACATTCTGAAAACGGTGTGGGCAAACTAAATTGACACCCAGCCAAGAAACAAACCGCGCCTCACCTGCGTTTAGATGAAAAATAGCGGTACATGTACCGTGGATTATTGCGCAGTATAACGAAATCATGTGCACGTGCCAAACCTATCCAAACAACGACAACATCCCGCGCTTATCGCATTGGGTTGTGCTATTCGTGACGCCCGCAAGCAACAGGGCGTGTCGCAAGAAAAACTGGCATTATTGGCGGGAATAGATCGGAGCTACGTGGGGCGCATCGAGCGTGGCGACAATAATGTCGCGGTGCTGACGCTCTTGAAAATCGGGCAAGCGCTTAATATCAATATGGCCGATTTAATGAGTGCAGCGGGATTATAGTTTTTGGTGCATTGATTACCGGCCTCTCTCCAGACGAACGCGCCTTCGTAATGACTGTGGCAAGGAACTGCTGCGACTACTTGGGCAATCGCGCAAAGTGAGGGGATACCCAGACTTCCTTGTGGCGATGCAGGCGTTCTTCAATTAGGCCCGCATCACCAGTTCATTGTTTCGCATTTCCTGGGCTATCGCTTTCGCCAGTTCGCTCACGTTCGTTGATGGATTCACTGACTGCGGTGTTGCCAGTTCTTTTATAATTTCCCCCTGCCGCTGATATGACACTTCGCCATAGTTCAGAAATGTGGTCATGACTTTTTCATGCCCAAGGTTCTGGCTCCACGCCTTGAATGCTTCGGGGGTGTTGCAGGTGGTTTCACCCAGTCTGACAAGTGTGTTTCTAAAGCTGTGCGGGTTAAAGTAATCCAGCTCGGCACTGACGAAAGCATCGCGAAAAATGGTGCGAATCGGCGTGGCATTGCTCCAATGCTTATTATCAAGGCCGACCACTTCAAATTGTTTGGATGCACCAACGGCAATGCGAGTTGCGGGAAAAACTGGATCGTCATTGCCCCAAATCAACTCGTCGCGCAGATACCGCACCCAGTCCCCGACGATCTCTAAAATTTCATCGCCCACCGGGAAGAAGAAAGTGGTGAAAGTTTTGCTGAACTTGGTATCAACGTCCCGCGCATCTTGGAAGAAGCAACCCGCCAACAAGTCGATGTGTTTGAGCTTGGCGGAGGCGATGGCGCTATCCCGTGCGCCGGTGAGCAGGGTGAATGCAATCAGCGCCCGGTTACGCCGTTCAATCTCTGTGTTGGTCGGCATCGAGGCGATGACGTGCTTGATCTGCTGCAATGTCGGCGAGCGTTGTTCTCGCTTGGCCGTGGCAATGCGCGTGTCCTTCTCCGACAAGTTGAAATACTCGGCATCGGAATATTGAATGCGAGACTTGTAGCCCGTTTCCCGTGATAGCCATTGGAAAAATTGCTTGAGCTGGTTGAGGGTGGCGTGCAAGGTCGCTTTGCTCAGTTTCTCCCCGGACAGTTTCGCTTTTTGTTCGGCCAAATATTTCTTGAACGCGACCGCCTGTTCAAAGTGAAACGCCTTGAAGTCACGATGCTTGCCATAGACCTCAAACCGGTTGAGCGCCTTTGCCACCGCATCCACGGTCGGCTCGCTATGACGTTTCGCTTCCTTGAGATAAGCGAAGTATTTGCGCTTGATTCTTTCATTGTTGGCGTTGTGTGTTGTCATGTTTTTCTACTCCTGTCCCAAGTCACTGTTTACGGTAGGTTGGTTGCTCTCAACTATGTGTTGCAGTGCTTGCGGTAGCGTGATGTCCATTTGGCTGCGAAACTGATCCAGTTTGGAATGACTGATGCGCCGATTCATCATCAATTCGCAGTCGGGGCAGATCGCCATCAAGTTGCCGACCGTTGCCGTGACTGGCTGATATTCGGCCATGTCACCGGCTGGCACTTTGGGCGCGCGGCAGCGGATGCAGTAGATTTCACCGGGCTTGCATGGTTGCTTATGCTTAATCCGTTTCGCCTGAAGGTATGCGGCCAAAATCTTTCCGTGAAATAGCATCGGTCTTTTGTCGTCTATCGTCGCAAGGCCGTTTTTGTGCCAATTCCTTACCGTGTTTTTGTGAGTGCCAAACAGCTCGGCAATTTCTTCCACGGAATAGTTGCGATGCACTTTGACGTGGAGGTGGTTGGGGTGGCGCTTGCTCATAACCCAGCACACCGTGAATCACAAGCTAGGGTATGGCTATGTAGAAAGGTACACGGTGGGCGTGTCATATCATTTCTGGAATGGGCTGATTTGACACGGCGGGCGTGTCATATTGGGCATCAACCTGATTGGGGTCGCACGGTGGGCGTGTTATATCGGCATCATTTAACCCGCCGGGCGGGGGAGTGATTCTAATTTTCAATGGGGGTAATGGATTGTGTAGTCGCCATGTGCTCACTGGCCTTTCGGTTGCCTTGATGTCGAGCTTGCCGCCGCATTCGTCGATGGCGAAGAAGGTCAATGCGTATAGCGTTGCGCGCTTGCGGTCACCGTGGCGCGATACAAGAATCAGCTCGCAGTCGAGTAGTTCCTGCCGTGCCTTGTTGAGGGTGTCGCGGGATTTCCAGCCGCGCTTTTCCATGAGAGTCCATGCCAGACATAGATCGCCGTTGTTGAAGCCCTTGAATTGCGCCAGCAGGTCATTCAGCAGCTTGACGGCGTGTGCGGATAAGCCGATGTAAACATGGCTTGCCAGCAAGCAATGGGGCATGGCGGCGAATCCCCCCGGCTCCCTGCGTTCCGGCGATAACCAGTTTTTCTTTTTCTGTGCCACAAGGCATCAGGCGGTTGCTTGTTGCGCTTGTGCCGTGCTGGTAAACCGACCGCCTGCATTCAGCCAGCTATCCAAATCTTCCCTGAAATAGAAAATCCGCCCACGTTTCACGAACTTCGGCCCGGTGCCATTGCAGCGCATCATAGCCATCGTCTTTTCAGATAGGCCGACATAGGCGGAGGCGTTGTGCGTATCAACCCTGCCGTCTGGATACATCACAACTTCTTTTGAGCTTATGTTATTAGTCATTTAGTTACCTTTGTATGTATTTAGAGACAACACAAGAATACAATATACAAAAATGTATTGCAATAGAATACATGTGGTATTAGAATATCGAGAACTAAACAGAACTTTCGACGCGGAGGATATGCAAATGGCAACAGACGACAAGCGTAAAAGCGGGGGCGGCAAACTATCCAGAACAGAAACGGTAACGGTCAGGCTTGATCCTAAATTGCGGTATCTGGCGGAGCTTGCGGCTAGAAAACAGCGCCGCACACTATCAAGCTATATCGAGTGGGCAATAGGGGATGCTCTCGGTCGTGTGAAAATTTATGATGGCACTGGTTACAACAATGACCACGACATATTCATTGAACAAGAAGCAGCACAACTTTGGGATGTTGACGAGGCCGACCGTTTCGCAAAACTGGCAGTTCGCTACCCGGATTTACTTACGCATGAAGAACAAGTCATCTGGAAGATGATTAAGGAAAACGGGCTGCTTTGGCGTGGTAACTGGCGAGGAGCAGACGGCGCTTTCCAGTGGAAAATAGAAGAGGACAGCTTGATGTTTGACCGACTGCGCGAGCATTGGGACACATTCAAGAAAGTTGCCAGCGGAGAAAGCCCAAAAACGGATTTGCCTAAATGGGCCAAGCGCCAAAATGAAGGCGATAAGAAACCGGTAGCCAAAGGCGGCGGATTTGATAGTTTTGATGACGATATTCCATTTTAGGAGCGAATCATGGCCAAGACATATATCAAGCTCACCCGCCCAGTTATGCGCAAACTTGCACCCGGCGAGAAGGTCAACGAGCATGGCATCACCTTCGAGCGCCAAGCAAATGGTGATGGCGTGTTTACCGTCAACGTCATGGTGGATGGGCAGCGCATCCACCGTGTGATTGGGCGTGAATCAGACGGCACCACGCGCACCCAGGCGGAAGAGTTTATCGAGAAGGCGAGGCAAGACGCGAAAACCGGCAGGCTTAATCTACCCACGGGGCGCAAGATCGCGCTGGGCTTTTCCGATGCCGCAGATAAATATCAGGTGAAGCTGGCGCAGGAAGGCGGCAAAGATTTGAAGATGAAACGCTACCGGCTGGAAATGCACCTCAAGCCGTTTTTTGGTGATACGCCGCTATCGAAATTATGCACCTTCGACGTGGAGCGCTACAAGAAACAGCGTCTGGAAGAAGATGCGCAGCACAATGTTATGAAGGACGGCACAAAACTTTATAAAGGAAAAACCAAGCCGGGCACGATCAACCGCGAACTGGCGGCACTGTCGCACCTGTTCACCAAGGCCGTAGAATGGGGCTGGCTGGAACACAAGCCCGCAGCCATCAAGCGCCTGAAAGAAAATAGCGGGCGCATCACCTATTTGACGGTGGATCAGATTGAGCGTTTGCTGAAAGCCTCGCAGGAGGATCAGAATATTCAGATTTACCCGTTCATCCTCATCGGCCTCGAAACCTCCATGCGCCGCAGTGAGATTTTTTCAATTCGTCGCGAACATATCAACTTGGAGCAATTGACCATATCTATCCCCAAAGCGAAAGCTGGAGCGCGTGAGCAGCCTATCACTACGCACCTTGCCGACTTCCTTATTGCGTATGTGGGAACATTGCCACCCGGCACCCCGTGGCTGTTTCCATCGCCTGCTGCGAAGGCAGGGCACACGGTCAACCTCGACAAGCCATTCCGCCGCGTAGTCGCCAATGCCGGACTGGATACGGCTCTAGTCGTGCGGCACACCTTGCGCCATACCGCGATTACGCATCTTGTGCAGGCAGGCGTGGACTTGCCAACGGTAAAACGTATCTCAGGCCATAAGAACCTGAGCATGGTGGAGCGTTACAGTCACCAGAACGGCGCGCATATTGAATCGGCGATGGACAAACTTTCAGAGCGTTATCGCAAAGCAAGCTGACACGATTACACAGGAATTACACAAACCGCTGAAAAGGAAAAAGCCTCGCATCGCTGCAAGGCTTTATCTATTTGGCTCCCCGACCTGGACTCGAACCAGGGACCTGCGGATTAACAGTCCGTCGCTCTACCAGCTGAGCTATCAGGGAATTGACAAGGCCGCTATACTAGCGGCGATGGGCTTTTTG
>Ga0315281_10010270_pt1 | contig 12913 bp, 11 predicted proteins | sample YL17G07_0_MG_FD_204540 | JGI IMG/M metagenome (GOLD analysis project Ga0315281, IMG submission 204540) | Sediment microbial communities from Yellowstone Lake, YNP, Wyoming, USA - YL17G07_0 | ecosystem: Environmental > Aquatic > Freshwater > Lake > Sediment | place: USA: Wyoming | collected... | reverse complement strand
CGCTTTAGACCGGACAATAAACGGCGTGGGCGGAACTTTGCGCACGCGCGCCAACCGCAGCAAATCCAAAATCCGGATGTACATCCAACCAATGTCGAACTCCCACCATTTCGAAGACAGCTTGGCCGAGTTCGGATAAGTGTGGTGGTTGTTATGCAACTCCTCGCCGCCGATTAGCAATCCGATCGGAGAAATGTTGCGTGACGCGTCTGCGCACTCGTAATTGCGGTAGCCGCGCCAATGACCGATGCCGTTAATGACACCCGCCGCCCACACCGGAATCCACATCATCTGCACCGCCCACACGGTCAGTCCCAGCGCGCCAAACAGCGTGACGTTGATCAGCAGCATCAAAACGATGCCGAGATACGAAAAGCGCAAATACAAATTGCGTTCGATCCAGTCGTCCGGCGTGCCTTTACCGAATTGCTCCAGCGTCTGCGGGTTGGCGGCTTCTTTTTGGTAAAGCTCCGCGCCCTGCGTCAGCACTTTTTTAATGCCGAGCACCTGCGGGCTGTGCGGGTCGTTGACGGTTTCACATTCGGCGTGATGCTTGCGATGCACGGCCACCCAATCGATGGTGCGCATGCCGGTGGTCATCCACAACCACAAGCGGAAGAAATGGCTCACCAGCGGATGCAGATCCAGCGCACGATGCGCCTGGTGTCGATGTAAATAAATAGTCACGGCGGCAATCGTGATATGCGTTACCAACAGCGCGTAGCCGACTACGTGCCACACGGATACGGCCATCAAACCTTCGAAATTCATGTAAAGTGCCCTCGTAACAGATGTGTCAGAAACATAGCACGAAGTCTTGGAATTAAGCGACGCGCCATCCCCATTCAATGGGGCACGCCGTCTAATAATGCAACGTGTCTTGACGCTCGTTCGGCGCCGATCCTATGCTGCACTAACCACACCAAAAACATTTTTCGCGCACATGACACCCTCCCCCGTATCGAAATATCCGAACCTTGGCTTCGGTTTGGGCTTGCGCGTGGATCATTACCAAACCGTGCTGGACACGCGCCCTGCAGTGGATTGGTTTGAAGTCATTACCGAGAACTACCTGGTCCCCGGCGGCAAACCGCTGCATTTTCTGCGACGGATTCGTGAACACTATCCGATGGTGATGCATGGCGTGTCGCTGTCGATCGGTAGCACCGATCCACTCAATATGGACTACCTGTGCCGGGTCAAACAACTGGCGAGCGAACTGCAGCCCGCATGGCTCTCCGATCATTTGTGCTGGACGCATATGGGCGGCACCAATACCCACGATTTGATGCCGCTGCCGTACACCGAGGAAGCGCTGGCGCACGTGGTCGAACGCGTGCAGCGCGCGCAGGATTATTTGGGACGGCGCCTGCTATTGGAAAATGTGTCGAGCTACGTTACCTACACCACGTCCCAGTTGAGCGAGTGGGAGTTTCTGGCGGAGATCGCGCGCCGCGCCGATTGCCTGATTTTGCTCGATATCAACAACATTTACGTGAGCGCCTACAACCACGGCTTTGATCCGCTCGATTATCTCAGCGCCATCCCGCTGGAGCGGGTGCAGCAATTTCATCTCGCCGGGCACAGCAACCTGGGCGACTACATTATCGACACCCACGATCACCCGATCGTCGATCCGGTGTGGCAGTTGTACGCGCAGGCGGTCGCGCGCTTCGGCGACGTGTCGACCATGATCGAGCGCGACGACCACATTCCGCCGTTCGACGAGTTGTTTGCCGAACTACAGGTTGCGCGCCGCATCGCGCAAGAAGTGAAACATGGAACAGTCGCAGCATGAGTTCATTGCGCGCATTGCAAACCAATTTTCTTGCTTACCTGCGCGCGCCGCGCAGTCAAATGCAGGGGGCGGTGGTCGACACAGCCAGCGTCAGCGCCGATGTGCGTTTGAAAATTTACGCTGACGCCTATCGCCTACGCTTGGTCGACGCGCTGGCGGACAACTATCCGGTGTTGCACGCCTTGTTGGGCGACGATGCCTTCGAGGAGTTGGGCGCGCGTTATTTAAATGCGCAGCCATCGCAGCATTTTTCGATTCGCCACTTCGGTCATCGGCTGACCGAATTCGTCGCCGCGCACACACCGTATGCGCAACAACCGGTGCTGTCGGACTTGGCCAACTTCGAGTGGGCACTGCGTGATGTCTTCGACGCCGCCGATGCTCCTGCCCTCGCGCCCGAAGGTCTGGCCGCACTTGCGCCAGAGTTATGGCCGGAATTGCGTTTTGAATTACACCCCACCGTGCGCCGCCTGAATCTGACCTGGAACGCCCCGGCGATATGGAAGGCGATCGACGAGCAGCACGATCCGCCGGGACCACAAGCCAATAAGCATCTAACGGCGTGGTTGCTATGGCGCCACGATTTGAAAATCTATTTTCGATCGTTGGAGGTGGATGAGGCGTGGGCGATCGACGCATTGCGACGCAACACAACTTTTGCGGACTTGTGCGCCGGGTTATGCGAGTGGGTGGATGAATCCCACGCCGCATTACACGCGGCACGCTTTGTTCAGCGCTGGCTGACCGATGGCATTTTGCGTAACGATGCCAGATCAACAAAAAACGAATCACTATAAGTAAGTAAACAAATCGAATTGTCCCCGTCGCGCCATTGAAAAAGAATTAGTGCTACGATAGATTTGTTGTCAATCGCATTTATCCGAGGAGAACTATATGTCGATGTCGGCGCAAACTCGCCACGAACGCCGTGCCGATTCTCAGAAACAACTGCAGACCCTGGTTTCCTCGCGTACCGATACCTTGTCGTTGTACAGCCGGCTGGCCGCGAACAAACCGTTCAAGTCCAATAAGTCGACGCAGAAGTTGTTGCAGGATTTCTGCGCCTCGTTGATCGATTACACGGCCGGGGCACACTTTCAGTTGTATCGGTTTATCGACGAGCGCAAAGAGCGCCGCAAACGGGTCAACGATGTAGCGGAACGCATTTATCCCAATATTGTCGACAGCACCCAACAAATCCTCGATTTCAACGACAAATACGATTGCCAGGACCACTGCGATAATTTCGACCGCTTGGAAACCGACCTCTCCACGCTGGGCGTCATATTGGCCGACCGCATTGAAATGGAAGACCAACTGATCGAAGCGCTGGCCGTGCCGCGTAGCGACTAGCGACTAATAACGGCGCGCAAAACTCAGGCTCAGCCCGTGGCGCGCGCCGCCCTCGACACTCAAAGCGACATATCCACCCGGATCAACATTCAATTCCACGTTGACCGAACCACCCCAGTTTTTCGATTCTTCAAACTGCGTCGTTCGTGGCGACGAACCGGTGGTGTTTTCAGTGCCGCGCAAGGCGCCATAGCTTAATGCAGCACTCAGCGCCACCACCTTGCTCACCTGCGCACGCGTGCCCCCACTAAACCTGAGCGTATGCCAGCGCACCGAATTGTCGCGATTAGCATCACCCACTTGCTGGTATCCATACGCCGCCTCGCCCGAATATTGCATTGCTCCAAATTCGGCAAACACGTGGGTCGCGGTCAAGTCGACAAAATATCCGTTAAAGTCACGTCCTGCCACGGTGGGATAATCCGTCTGGGTAAGGAACAGCTGCCCGAGTGTCAGACCGAGAATCAATTCCGGCTGTGCGGGTTCCCACAGCGTGACGCCAACCTTCTCGTTGACGCTGTTGACCGCTCGATCGGGAACCGCGAATTGGAGTTCGTAGCGTTCCAGAGTCAGGGCAAATCCGAACGGTTCGGAGCTTGCCGCCACCGAGACCCGCGGCAATCCTTCCAACACTAACAACCCCGCGAGCACCCAATACCTTTTCACAACCGACCTCGATCAGCTCAGGTAGGCGTCGATTGTAAACGGTGCGTCACCCGCACCAAAGCGCGGTCACTTGGGCTTGCTTGGGTGTGCCCCCCAAATTTTCTCGGCATATTCGCCGATGGTACGATCGCTCGAAAATTTACCCATGTGCGCGACGTTTAAAATCGCCTTGCGCGTCCACTCTTCTTGGTCGCGATACAGTGCGTCGACATTCCCCTGACAGGCGATGTACGACGCATAGTCCGCCAACAAAAAGTAGCGATCGCCGTGCGCGGTCAACGCCTCGAAAATCGGCCGGAAGCGGTCCGCTTCGCTGGGCGAAAAGTAGCCGGTATTGATCATGTCCAACGCATGCTTAAGCTCCGGCTGTGTATCGTAGAAATGCCACGGGTTGTAACCGTTGCGTTGCCAGTTTTGAATTTCTGCTGCCGTCAATCCGAAGATGAAGAAATTGTCTTCACCCACTTCCTCGCGAATTTCAATGTTCGCGCCGTCCAGCGTGCCGATCGTAAGTGCGCCATTCAAAGCCAGCTTCATGTTGCCGGTGCCGGAGGCTTCGGTGCCGGCCGTGGAAATCTGCTGCGACAGGTCCGCCGCAGGAATGATGTCGCCCGCAGTCGAGACATCGTAGTTGGGAATAAACACGACCTTCAGTCGGTCCCCGACCGCCGGATCGTTATTCACAATGTCCGCGATGTCATTGATGAGCCGGATAGTCAGTTTGGCCAGATAATACCCCGGCGCCGCTTTGCCGCCGAAAATCACGGTGCGCGCGACAAAATCACCACCCGGGTTGGCACGAATGCGGTTGTATAACGTCACGATATGCAGCACGTTGAGCAATTGACGCTTGTACTCGTGAATACGCTTGATATGCACGTCGAACAGCGAATCAACGTTCAGCACCAGCCCCAAATGCTGCTTTACCAAGCCCGCGAATTTTTCCTTGTTGGCGCGTTTGACGTCGCGAAATTGCCCGCGAAATTTTGCGTCGGTGGCCAGCGGAGCAAGCTCGCGCAGACGAAACAGATCAGCGGTCCAATCCGAACCGATGCGGGAGGTAATCAACTGCGTCAAGCCCGGGTTACTCTGGTTAAGCCAGCGGCGCGGGGTGATGCCATTGGTGATGTTGATAAATTTTTCCGGCTCAAAGGCATAAAAGTCCGCGAAAATCGTTTGGCGCATCAGTTCAGTATGCAGCGCGGCGACGCCGTTCACTTTGTGGCTGCCGATGATCGCCAGATGGGCCATGCGCACGTGCCTTTCGCCGTCTTCGCCGATGATGGACATGCGCTTGAGCAGATCGTTGTCGCCCGGGCGCCAATGCATGACAGACCGTAAGAAGCGCTGGTTAATTTCGTAAATGATATGCAGGTGGCGCGGCAGAACGCGCTCGAACAGAAACACTGGCCAGGTTTCCAGCGCTTCAGGCAACAGCGTGTGATTGGTGTAGGCGAACGTGCGGGTGGTGAGGTCCCATGCCTTGTCCCATTGGAGGCGGTGTTTGTCGATCAGGATGCGCATCAATTCGGCGATTGCGATCGATGGATGCGTGTCATTCAGTTGAATCGCGACCTTGTCCGGCAACGCGTCGAACCCTGCATGGTGTTTGGCGAAGCGAAACAGAATGTCTTGCAGCGACGCGCTCACAAAAAAGAACTGCTGCTTGAGGCGCAGCTCGCGCCCCATTTTGGTGGTGTCGTCCGGATACAGCACCTTCGACAGATTTTCCGAGCCGTTTTTTTCTTCGACCGCCTTGATGTAGTCGCCTTCGTTAAAATATTTCAGGTTGAAATCGCGCGTGGCTTTCGCGGACCACAGCCGCATGTTGTTCACGGTTTCGGTGTTATAGCCGGGGATCGGCGTGTCGTAGGCCATGGCCATCACGTCGTCGGTTTCCATCCACTGGTGCCGGAGCTTGCCGTCTTCATCCGTGAAGTCGACCACGCGGCCGTAGAACTTCACCGGGTGCAACACTTCTGGCCGGGCGAATTCCCAGGCATTGCCATAGCGCAGCCAGTTGTCGGGATGCTCCACTTGTTGACCGTTTTCGATGCGCTGCGTGAACATGCCGTATTCGTAGCGAATGCCGTAGCCGTAGCCCGGTAAATTCAGCGTCGCCATCGAGTCCAGAAAACAGGCGGCCAGCCGCCCCAGGCCGCCGTTGCCGAGCGCGGCGTCAAACTCCAGGGTGCTCAGATCTTCCAATTCCAATCCGAGCTCGCGCAACGCGCGTTCGCATTCCTCATAAAACCCCAGGTTCAGCAGGCTGTTGCTGAGCGTGCGGCCGATCAGAAATTCCAGCGACAGGTAATACACGCGCTTGGCGTCTACCTGGTAATAGCGCCGCATGGTTTCCATCCAGCGCTCGATCAGGCGGTCGCGCACCACGTGCGCCAGCGAGTGAAACCAGTCGCGATCCGTGGCGGTGATGGTGTCCTTCGCCACCGAGTAGGTCAGGTGGTTGGCGAGCGAACGTTTGATCGACTGCGCATTGAACTCGACCGGTTCGAACGCTGGTAATTTGATCGGCGCTTTTTTATCCATACACAAATCCTCGTGCGCGGCTTCGCAGCGACGCACAGTCGAAACCAAGAGTGATCGGCGACAGCTTGCAACCGGAATACCGACGGTAAATTCCCAGGTCGGTTTGTGCTTAAATGAACTGATTTCACACGGCGTTATCGAAGGTATCGGCAGTGCAAAAATATTTTGCAGCTTTTTTAATCATAGCCGGGTTGTGGCTGTCGTGCGCTGGGTCGACGGCGGTGGCCGGCGAGTTCGAGCGCGCGATGACTGCGTATGAGGCGCGTGATTACTCGACAGCGCTTCAAATACTCACCCCACTCGCGCAGCAAGGACACGTCGAAGCGCAAAGGCGCCTGGGCGTGATGTATCGGCATGGTTTGGGTGTGGCGCGCAACGACGTGTTGGCGCACCAGTGGTATCGCGCCGCCGCGCAGGGCGGTAGTGCCGAAGCGCAGAATAGTTTGGGTATCTTGTATCGCTTTGGCCTGGGCGTGAAAAAAGATCCCACGGAAGCGGCGCTGTGGCTGGAAAAAGCAGCCCGGCAAGGTGTAACCAAGGCGCAAGAAAATCTGGGCATGATGTTACTGAACGGCGAAGGCGTACCGCAAAATGATCAACACGCGGCACGTTGGCTGGAACAGGCCGCGCGCGGCGGCGCGGTGCAGGCGCAACTCAACGTCGGACTGCTGCATCTGGCCGGCCGGGGCGTTGTGCAAGACAACACGACGGGCATGATGTGGATTCAAAAAGCCGCCGCACAAGGTGACAAGAAAGCGCAGCAAGCTTTGTCGCGCGCCTATGCGGAAGGCTTATATGGCCTGCCGCGCGACGTAACCAAAGCGCGTGAATGGGCGGACAAGGCAGGCATTATTTACCAATGATTGGAGCGAAAGGAACCGTGACGACAAAGATAATGCGCTGGCTAATGCTGGCGTTGTTGACAATAACGGCGGGCGCGACCGCCGCTGCGGAGCGCAACGCGACGCTGGTGTACTCCGCCAATCTCAACGGCGAACTGGAACCCTGCGGCTGCGCCGAGGAAAGTAATCTGGGTGGTATTCGACGCCAGGCCTCTAAAATTCTGGAGTGGCGCAAAACCCAGCCCGAGCTGTTTCTGGTTTCCTCCGGCGGCTTGCTGGTTAGCGAGTTGCCCAGCGACCGCATCAAAAGCGAATTTATTCTCAAGGGTTTCGCGGCCTTGAAGTACGACGCAGTCGGCGTGCAATGGCGTGACCTGGCCTACGGGCCAAAAATGTTGCGTACCGAGCCCCTGCCTTGGGTGTCGACCAACGCGCAGGACGACAACGTTGCCAAAGAGCAGCGCGTACGCCACGGTGATGTCGAGCTTGCGTTCTTCAGTTGGCTTGACCCGCGCGCGGCGCCGAAAATGGTGGTTCCGCCGAGCGGGGATAACACGGCGCTGGCCGGCGCGCTCGCCCAAGCCAAACGCGCGGGTGCGCTGACGTTATTGCTTACGACCTTACCGCTGGACGAAGCGCGCGCGCTGGTTGCGCTGACCAATCTTGACGTGCTGGTGTTGCGCGCGCCCGATGAAACTTTTGCCGAGCCACAACGCATCGGCACGACGCTGGTGTTGCAACCCGGCACACGCGGCATGCGCTTGGGGCGTCTCGATCTGGTCATCGATGACAAAAATCACATTCGCAATTTCAAACACGAGGCCGTCAAGCTCCCTGCCGAAGTACCCGATGCACCCACTCTGGATGACTGGTACGCGCAGTACACCGCGAAACTGAAAGAGGATTATTTGCGCCGCGTGGAAGTACGCAAGGCGCTGAACACCGGCACGCCCGATTACGTCGGCGCCGACGCGTGCAAAACCTGCCATGTGGCCGAATACGAAAAATGGAGCAGCACCAAACACAGCCATGCCTGGGAAGCGCTCGAAGGCGTGAACAAAATATTTGACCCCAACTGCGTCGGCTGCCATAGCGTCGGCTACGAAAAACCCGGCGGCTACATCGACCCGGCCATCACCTCGCACCTAGTTAACGTGCAATGCGAAAATTGCCACGGAGCCGCGCGCGCACACGTCGACTCCGGCGGCAGCAAACCGGTCACCAACAAAACCTGGCAGCCGCAACAGATGTGCGCCCAGTGCCACATCGGCTCGCACAGTCCGGCATTCAAATTTGAAAACTACTGGCCCAAAATCCAACACGGCAAGGCGGCGGCCAAGTAGCGCGCCGCGCAAAAACTCGCGTCACTCCGACGTTATTCGGTAAACTGCGCCGCGGCCAGATCGCACCGGCCGTTGCATCAACCAGAATAATGACGGAGGGGTTATGGAAGCGTTGCAAACCAGTAGCGATGTTTTGTTCATCTTGTTGGGCGCCATCATGGTGCTCGCCATGCACTCCGGTTTCGCATTCCTCGAACTTGGCACGGTGCGGCGCAAAAATCAGGTCAACGCACTGGTTAAAATCCTGTGCGATTTTTGCGTGTCGACCCTCGCCTATTTCTTCATCGGCTATACCGTCGCCTACGGTGTTGACTTTTTTCGCGGCGCCGATCAACTCGCGCTGAAAAGCGGCTACGACCTGGTGAAATTTTTCTTCTTGCTGACCTTCGCCGCCGCCATTCCCGCCATCGTGTCCGGCGGCATCGCTGAGCGCGCGCGTTTTTATCCGCAGCTGGCGGCGACGGCGGTGTTGGTCGCGCTGGTGTATCCGTTCTTCGAAGGCATCGCGTGGAATAATAATTTCGGCTTGCAAGACATGCTCAAGGCGCAGTTCGGCGCCGCCTTCCATGATTTCGCCGGTTCGGTGGTAGTGCATGCGATGGGCGGCTGGATCGCACTGGGCGCGGTCATCATGCTCGGCGCACGCCACGGGCGTTACAGCAAGGACGGCTCGGTGCATGCGCATCCGCCGTCCAGCATTCCGTTCTTGGCGTTGGGCGCGTGGATACTCACTGTCGGTTGGTTCGGCTTTAATGTCATGTCCGCGCAAACCATCGCTGCGGTCAGCGGTTTGGTGGCAATGAATTCGTTAATGGCGATGGTCGGCGGCACCCTGGCGGCGCTGATCGCCGGAAAAAATGACCCGGGCTTCGTGCACAACGGACCGCTCGCCGGACTGGTCGCGGTGTGTGCGGGCTCCGATGTCATGCATCCGCTCGGCGCGCTGGTCACCGGCGCGATTGCCGGCGCGCTGTTCGTATGGGCGTTCACGCTGGTGCAGAACAAATGGAAAATCGACGACGTGCTCGGCGTGTGGCCGCTGCACGGCATGTGCGGCGCGTGGGGCGGCATCGCGGCCGGGATCTTCGGCCAGACTGCGCTCGGTGGTATCGGCGGCATCAGCTTGGCCGCTCAGCTCATCGGCACCGCGTTGGGCTTGGTGATTGCGGTGATTGGCGGATTTGTCGTGTACGGGCTCCTTAAATCCACGTCCGGCATTCGCCTGTCGCAAGAAGAGGAATATCAAGGCGCCGACCTGAGCATCCACAAAATCGCGGCCACACCGAACTACGACGACTAATGACGCGCAATAGCCAGAAAATCCGGTTTTTTCGCGAACGCATACCGGCATTTGAATGCATCTCCGGTTGCCACGATTGTTGCGGGCCGGTGACCACCTCCACCGACGAGATGGCACGCCTGCCCGTTAAGAGCGCTGCGGAACACGACGCGGCGCTGGCGAATTTAAGCTGCCCACATCTGGGCATTAACGGGTGCCAGGTTTATGCAGAACGCCCGCTGATCTGCCGCCTGTTCGGAACGACGCCACGACTCGCCTGCCCGAATGGTCGGCGACCTGACCGGATGATCGATCCGCGCATCGAAACAAAAATCTTCCAGTTCTTCGCGGAGACGCGCCACGTACTCGTTTAGAGCCCGCACCGCAGTCCTGGTACCGCTGCCTTTCGTACTAACCTGCCATGCCTGCGCGTTCATACCACCGCGTACCCACGACTGCGCCCGTCAAACATAGTCGTCGAAAACAGACGCACTCACGACACTACGCTCGATTTAATTAACCTAGAAACGTCAGTTGAACGGCATGTGGAGTGCGACCCGTTGGGTGCAGGGCCAGGCGCAACGACGAGGAATAGCGAGCTATTCCGAGGAGGTGCAACGCCGCCATGCGCACAACGGGGCGTGCTCCGCGTGTCGTAGCGGACATCACCCTCAGGATAAAGTTTGATAAAACCATAAACATCAATGACTCCATATGCTTGCTCCTGCCTTGTAGCGGTCAACTGCCGTTTCTAGGATTAACCGTTTTTACTCGCTTTAGAAGCGTAATTTCCTGCCGATAAAATAGGCGCACGACGTGTGTGCTGCACCTTGCGGATTTTTACGCGCTACCCAACATGAGGTCGAACCATGTTCAGTCAGATGTCTATCAAGAAAAAAATTGTGCTCTCCGGAATGGTCTGTTCAGCGTTGTCGATCGTTATCGCGCTGTTTGCCTACAACGGTCTGCGCGGACTGGACGGGGCCTTGCACGAGGTAACGCGAAATTCTCTGGTGTTGAAGAACCACATGACGGCGGACATGATGCATGAGTCGCTGCGCAGTGATGTGCTACTGGCGCTTTCATCCGGCTCGTTTGGGGCTGCGGAAAAGGAGCATGTAAAAAGCGCTGTGCACGAACATGCTGGCGAAATACGCGCCATGATGACGGAGAACAAAGCGCTGCTCGGTGACGGGCCGATTAAAAGCAAGTTTTCCAGCGCGCAAACAGAAATCGAAAAATACGTTGCGATGGCCGAAGGGCTGGTGGTTCAGGCGCTCACTGATCCCAGTGGTGCGGGCAAACAGTACGAAACGTTCGATGCACAGTTTAAAAAATTAGAGATTCAACTCGGCGACGTCAGCGACTTCATTCAAAATGAAAACATGAAGGCGCAGAAACTAGGCGCCGAACAGGCCACACACTATATCAACTCGATCATCACGATCTCGGTGGTATCGCTGGCGTTGCTGTTCGTGGTGTCGGCAACCGTTTCCAAAAGCATCAATACGAAACTCGATCGCATTCGTGAACTCGGCGCGAGTGTTGCCGCCGCCGCCGCCCAGGGAAATCTCACCGTGCTTGTCGATGCGGCGGGCAACGACGAAGTCGGCACGCTGGCCAGCCATTTGAACGCGGTGCTCGAAAACTTTCGCAACTCCATGCTGGAAATTCGCGATGCCAGCGAACGGCTTGTGAATGCCTCCGGCGAAGTGGCGTCGGTGAGTCGCGACACTAGCGCGGGCGTAGAACGCCAACAATCCGAAACCGAACAGGTGGCCACAGCGGTAAACGAAATGACCGCAACCGTGCAGGAGATCGCGCGCAACTCGGTGCAGGCAGCGCAGTCTGCGACGCAAGGCAACGAAGAGGCCAGCAAGGGGCGCCGCATCGTGGCCGAGGCCATCGACTCCATGGACGTGCTGTCACAGCAAGTCGACCGTACCGTCGAAGTGTTGCAGAAATTGAAAACCGACAGCGGCAACATCGGCGTGGTGCTGGACGTGATTCGTTCCATCGCCGAACAAACCAACTTGTTAGCTCTGAACGCGGCCATTGAAGCGGCGCGCGCTGGCGAACAGGGTCGCGGCTTTGCGGTGGTGGCGGACGAGGTGCGCACGCTGGCGCAACGCACGCAACAATCCACGCGTGAGATTCAGGAAATGATTCAACGCCTGCAAACTGGCGTGGGCGAGGTCGCCTCCACCATGGAACAAGGTCAGCAGCAAACGCGCGCGACGGTGGAAAAAGTTTCGGAAGCGGGCGGGTCGTTACAATCGATTACCGCATCCGTCAGTGTGATCACCGACATGAGTACGCAAATTGCGACTGCGACCGAGGAACAAAGCAAAGTCGCCGAAGAAGTGAATCGCAATATCGCCAACATCAGCAGCGTCGCCGACCAGACCGCAACCGCCGCGCAACGTGCCGCGCAGGCGACCGAAGAAATCGCCAGCCTGGCGCGCAATCTGCGCTCACTGGTGCAGCGCTTTAAGTTGGGCTAGAACTACAAATCGCCAAAAGAAAACGGCGCCGACGAAAATTATCCGTCGGCGCCGTTGTTTGGTGTAACGCTTACGGCAACAGGTAGGTCACGTTCACACGCGATACCAGGCCGTTGTCTACGCCGGCAGTAACAAACTCCTTCTGCAACACGGCGTCGACGATGAAGCTGTCGACTTTATAACCCGCACCCAAGGTCAGCGTGGTGTCGGTATCCCACACGCTTGTGGTTTTGTCTTTCTTGGTCACAGTGTTAATTGTGTTCGTTGCGGTGGCGCCACCGACCGTCCCAGAAGCCGGGAATGCCCAGGTTTCTGTCGTCGACCGCGTGGTGAACGATTGATAAAGGTTTTTGCGCACCGCTGCACGCAGCGTGGTGCTGCTGGTGACTTGGCTTTCGAAGCCCAATATCAACGGCAATGTGGTGGACGTGTCTTTATATGTGGAGTTGGTTTGCGTGCCCAGACGCGCAAATGTGGTCGGGCTCGAAACGCCGTTATTATAAGTAGTCGTTGCGTTTAAATTGTTGAGCGTACTGTTCGCAGTTACCGTATTCACAGTCTTGGTTTCATCGTTCGCTTTA
>Ga0315281_10010269_pt1 | contig 12913 bp, 21 predicted proteins | sample YL17G07_0_MG_FD_204540 | JGI IMG/M metagenome (GOLD analysis project Ga0315281, IMG submission 204540) | Sediment microbial communities from Yellowstone Lake, YNP, Wyoming, USA - YL17G07_0 | ecosystem: Environmental > Aquatic > Freshwater > Lake > Sediment | place: USA: Wyoming | collected... | reverse complement strand
TTGGCGTACAAAGAGCGTACAGGTTGGATTCCCCAATGGTTGCGGGGAGATGGGATGCGCTGGATTAGAGCGAAAAACATCAATGATTCCCAGGTGTTCCCTGGACGGTTTTCCGCTTGCGGAAGGCTAGATGTTGTACGGTTGGGTGGGACTTTTTGGTCGCGGGAGGGCCCTACGGGCCCATGGAGATAGGGGTTTACGAAGGGGAGGTACGCCTCAAGGGAAAGAAGGAGAGTTAGGGTTTGGGGAGGTCCTGTTTCTTCTTCTCCGTCTCCTTGTTCTCCTGGAAAGTTGGGGGTGCGTGAGGGTTCTTCGGCTTGGGTGTTTTGTCGGCGGACAGTTCGGCGAACAGCGTGTCGGCGACGGTTTTCAGGGCGGCGATGGCGTCCTGTCGGCCAAGGATCCGTTTGGCTTCCTCCGGGTCGTTCTCGGCGGTTTCGCGGCTGGCTTCGATGTCCTCTTCAAGGATAGCGGTCAACTGCTTGACCAAGGTAGTTTCCACTGCCAGGACCTGTAGCCGGGAAAGGGCAGGGTCAATTCCTTGGGCGTCGATTTGGGTGAGGGTTCGATCCGCCTCGGCGATGGCGTCCTGGGCGGTGAGGCGCCTAGTGGGACTGATCGAACTAGCCCCGAGGATCTTCCAGATGCGTTTGAAGTACGGGTGAGTAGCGACGGCCTGCGGCGGGTTGGCTGCGGCGGGTTTCTTGGCGGCGATCAGGTCTTCCATCTCGTTTACCATTGGGTTCTCCTTTGTATCAAGGCGCTCCTACGGGAGAGCGGGACGGTTGCTCCTTGGAGGAGGGTAGAAAGGCGTTGCGCGCCCTTATCCGTAGTATGGTAGGTGCCTAGCTAGTGCGGTCGCGATGCGGTCCATACAGGAATGGCAGAATATTGATAGGTTACAGGAGGCCGAGGTCGGTTAGGACGGATCCGCCTAGGTCGACCCACGAAGAACTATCAGGCCTTCGGCCGCGAGGGCGGTGAGGGCTTTTGCTTCCCCGGCGTAGTTGTGGCAAATCGATGGAGGGATGTCGAGTGAGGACCAATAGTGTCTGCGGGAACTAGGGGTCTGCCCGAGGTCGAAACCGAAAAGGTGCGGGACAATGCCGGCGGATACGCACGCCTGGACGAAAGCCAGACCGCTGGTCAGCGACGGCGAACAAGGATTATCGGGATCAAGGATGGCGGGCGGCAACCGGTAGACGGTATTGCTAGGGTGGATGAGTGGATAGTTGGCCAGGTCGGTCGGGAACCAGTAGTACCAAGGAAATACGCAGAGGGTGCTGTCGGTGAGCTTGGAGGCGAACATGTCGTCGTCGTTCGGCGGATCGCTTGGGATACAGTTGAAGGTGTGCCAGTTTAGCACCCTCAAGGCGGTCTTGGTGCCAACATCGGTCTCGAAGCCCGCAGTCGGAGCTCTATTGAACCTAACAACGCCAATATGCTGGTCGATCTCGGGACCGAGGTCGCTTCCAAGCAGGGTGGAACTGGAGCCGACGATAGCCAGGTCGGAGAATAAGGCTCTAGCATCAAACGACGGGATTTCCCTTGATGCCACAGTCACCGGATCCTCTTCCACGCCGTGATATTCGGGGGATGGCCTGGGCGTGGGGCGGCGACGGTCTCGTAGCCGAACTTGCGGAGGTCGTCGGTGGAGACCTCCCATAGGTGGCGCTCGAAAACGTTGTCGAGGCAGGCGCCCTGCGGCGCGCTGCCCTCTGGGCAGCCAAGGACCACAAAAGCGCAACTGGCCTCTAGGTTGGCGAGGGCCTGCGGGAGGTACTCCTTGTGGACGTGCTCGGGACCGTGCCACCAGAGACCGAGGTCGTAGGGTCCGCCGAGGGCGGAGGTGGCGACGTCGCCGTCGATGACTGGGACGCCATAGGCTTTCCTGGTGAACTCGGCGTTCTCCGGCCACGGCTCGATGACGGTGACCCCCCATCCCCAGCAGATGAGATCGGGCAGCATGTAGGCGCGCTGGACGGATGCCCCCACATAGAGGACCCGTTTCCCATAGCCGTCGAGGATGCCGGGGCACACGGCGAGGACCACTCCCTTCTCGGGAAGGTCGATCGGCTCCAGCGTGACTGTGCGGGGACCTGGCATGATGGGCTCCTTGTTGCCGGGATCACATGGGTCCCTATCACAATGCGCCGATATTGATAGGGGTTTCAGGGTCTCTTGCTCCAGGCACGGCAATTCCCGAGGAAACGCTTGGCGCACCGGAGGGCTGTGGCGCGGGCGCTGGCGCCCGACGTGCGGCGCCATTTGTAGAACTCGGAGGCCGAGCAGTTGCCCGGCCGGGAGGTCATCTCGCAGATGAAAAACCCATTGTCATTGGCCACATGGAACCTGATGGAGAGAAGGGTGTTGCCCGATTGGAACTGGATGTAGCGGAGGACGCTTGAAGGGTCGAGGTCGGGACCGGTCTCGTCCTTGCGGACGACGAGGAACCGTTTGAGGGTGTCGATGGCTGGTTCGATTTGTTCTAGGAGTTTCATGGATCTATCTTCTCGACCTTGAGCGTGACCAGTTTGGGCGGCTCCTGTTCCCAATACCGCGGAAAAGGTTTGGTCTCGATGCGGAGGCAACCTTTGGTTGCCGGGTTGGGCGGGGCGTCGTCGGAGAGCAGCGCGCCGTAGCGCCTGAAGACCGGTTTCGCGTCGGTGGGATCGAAACCCGCGCACACGAGGATAGTGTGCCTCGGAGCGCGGAGGTTGGGCGGGCGCAGGTTGTTGTCGTGGAACCACTTGGCGATCTTGGGCAGGATCAGCCTGGCTGGGATGTCTGGGCGTTTGAGCCTGACGACAACAGGCTTGTCTCCGACGAGCACAACCCATTCCTTGGCGCCGCCGACGACGGCGGGGTCGAGGAACATGGTGTGGTACAGTTCTTCCCTGATGTTCAACAGTTTCATGGTTATTCCAACTTGAACGCTTCGCAAAATCGCGGAATGGTTGGTTATGGTCCGGTTTGTGGTTTATCCAGTGGTTTCCGGATCATCCGAAGATCAACTTGAGAAGGAGTTCGGCCTTCTCTTCGCGGAAAGCCTGATCCTTGAGGCGGTCGTCGTCGAGGTTGTCGTACATGAACATGGCGAGGTTGGCGATCCAGCCGATCTTGTAGCCTGGGTCGGCGGCGATGGCCTCGCGCATGCGCTTGAGGGCGGAGACAATAGGGCTGGTGGTGTTGAGGGTTCTCATGGTTTTACCTTGAAGCCATGTAGGGCGAGGATGTCGCCTGGGCTGACCAGGACGAACTTGATGGGTCCGTTGTAGGCGTTGCCGATCACCTGTAGGATGAACGCCACCCTCTCCAGCCGAGACATCCCGTCGAAGACGCGGGAGACCACTGTGACCTTCGTGAAGCCTAGCGGAGCGTTCTTCAGGACCTCGACCGTGTCGTTAGGGAACCTGGCGCGCAAGCGCGCCTCGATGAGGTTCCTGGTGGTGTTGAGTGTGATCATTCCGCACCTCAATCGATTTTGGTCGGGGGCTGTTCGACATAGGCGACGCCGACAGCGAAGCCGCCCGCCACGGGCACCTTCACCACGACCATATAGGGCGGTGAGTGGCCGTTCTCTGCGATGTAGTAGTCCTCGGCCATCTTCCTGAGGGCGCGGGCGGTGAGGCGGTCCTTGGGCTGGACCATCGGGATGATCGCACGCTGGCCGCCGATCAGGATAGGGCAGCCGCGCCAATAGCGTCTCGGATACAGCCAGCAGTGCCTGGTGGTCATTTCTTGTCGACTTTCTTACCGCAGCAGCATGGGGGAGTCTTCTCCAAGGTCAAGCCCATTTCCCTGCCGATCTGCTCGAATTCGGCGAGGACCGCGCGAAACTCGGGGGTCTTCTTCGCGGAACTTGAGGCTTCCTGAAGGCGGCTTCGGATCGGCCGGAGAAGTTCCATGGTCTCTTCCACGGTCAGGAACTCCTCCGTCTCCTCCTCCTTGGGTGTGATGGAGATCTTGTTCACCTGGACGCCGCAGCCGGCGCGCTTGACCTTGCCGCCGGTGGTGCCGTCGTCGCCCATGAACTTGTTCCATCCTTCATATGGCGGTTTCAGGGCCTGGAAGGCTGGGATGACAATTGGGTCGATCTTGTCGGCTAGCGCGCGCAGTTGGGCGGCGATCTGCCTAGGATCGGGCGGCGACTCGACGACAGGCTCGGGTTCAAAGACCTCGACGGGCGCCTGAGGCGCCGGCGGGGCAATGAAATCCAGCACGGTATTCAACATCTTCTCGAACAGTTTCACTAGCATTTCCCTTCTCCTTTGTCTTTTTCACTCCAGGTTTTCGTCAGCTCCTCGGCGATAGCGTCGGCTGTCTTGTCCCAGAAGTTCGGCGTGCCGTCGTGCCGCCTGAAGGCATCCCGTTCCGCATAGCACACGGGGACGGGCATCTGGAAATACTCCTTACAGGCCTCTCTCCATATCTTGGCGGCGGGACGGCACAAAGTGTCCATCGCCAGGAAGGTGTTCGTACGGTCGCCTTCGCCCAGACCACCTAGGCTAAACAGCCACCATCCGATTGTGCGGCTCACGACCACCCGGATGGCGGCTCGGGCCATCTCGGCGCGGAGGTCGTGGGCGAGTCGCGGATTCGGACCACCATCGGGTCCGCCCCACAACTGCTCCAGATTCGGAACGAGATCAAGGAGGCTCTCCTTGTCGCGCGAAAGGATCCTGGCCATCTCCTCTTTGGTGCGCCCCGCATCGAGGATGGCGCCAAGGCCGGGACTCTTCCAAATCAGAGTGCCATCTTTGGGGCGGGCGATCAGATCCGGCAAATCCTCCCCCTTGGCGAAACGGAAACTGCCGTCCAGTTCTGGGCAGGGAACCATTCGGAAAGACTTGCCTTTACGGACCGCATACACGCTGGAGGATGCGCCAAACCTGCCGGGGTCGAGGATCGTCCCGAAGATGTCGCCACAGTAGTTGGCTTCCAGCCTCAATTTGAGACTGCGACCTTGGGGACCTAGTTTGGGGACGTCGGGCTCCTCCAGTTCCAACGGCAGGCGTGGAATCTCTTTCTCGTGGAGCCAGAGTTGGACGCCAAACATGCCTAGGGAGACGGCGCCGTAGAAGTCCATGGGGTTGTAGGTGCCGCGGCGGAACTCGTTCCAGTTCTCGACAATGTCGTCGATGTCCTTCCTGATTCCCGAGATGTCGGCGGGGCCATCCATGCGGATCACGCTGGTCCTGTCAGCCTCCAGGACATCATGGAGGGCTTTGGTGAAGGCTTCGCCTTCGACGGAGTCACTAGGTCTTTTGGCCATGGCCTTCCATGCGTCCACGAGTCTGCGTACATGGTTGTAGTTCGAAATCATCCTTGCTCCTTCCCGAACGAATGGAGGACCTGGATTTCCCCGGCGATATGGTCGTTGAACTCCTCCAGCGACTCCGCTGGGATCCAGTATTCCCTCCTGGTCTTGCCGCCCGCACGGGCGAGTGTGAAGTTAGCGAGGAAGGCGTCGTCGACCTCGAAGCGGAGGACGTGACCCTCGCCGGACTCCTTGGCGTTCCAGTCCCTCGCGATCTCGATGGCGTAGCCCTCGTCGAGGATGGCATAGAAAATGGGTTGGTGCGGGAGGCGCGGAGGGAACCTTCCAGCCTGGAGGACCAGGTCCAGTTCTGTCTTACCTGTGGTGCGGTAGAGGATCATGGTCTTTCTCATGCGGTGAAATTGCCGACCGCCACGATGCCGGCTAGTTGCCCGAAGGGCACGGGGCCGGTATAGTACGCTCCCGCCGGATCGGAGGTATCCGGCGAAGACCAGTAGACGAATGCCGGGCCCGATCCGGTGTTCCTGCCGCGGTTGACGAACCATGTGTGCAGGAAAGTGGGGAAATCGAACTGTCCCAAACGGATAACCCTCGTGCTCCACGCGACCATTGTAGCGGCATCCGCCACCGAGGTGTTGCTACTAAATTGGCGGACTCCGGTTCCGTCGGTGCGAACTAAAACACGAGTATCAGTAGTATAATCAGCCATCTATCACACCGTTGGCGTGCTGCCGTCCCAAGGCAAACTGATGTCGCAAAGGATCACGCGGTCCTTTGCCCCAGTGGTTGTTAGCGTGCTTCCCGTGGCCCGGATTACTCCAGGCCACTTCATGAGCGTCGAAAGCCCTTTCCAACTGCCGAGGTTGGTCGCGATGTTGAAATAGATGATAGGCACATTGAACACATCGTCTTTGCTGTCCAAATTTACGTCAAGCCCTGAGGGTCCAACTAACTTGTAGGTGCCCGTATTGCTAACCATCAACGCTGCGGCAAAAAGTGCGGTCGAGAAGGTTCCGTTGTAGTAGCCTTGGAGTTTGGCGTTGTTTCGGAGAAAACTCTCGTACTGGCAGCAACCGGCCCCAGCTACACCACCATTCGCATTGGCAGAGATCACTCCGTTGATGTAGATCGCAACAGCATCAACATCTGCTGCCGTGGAAACAGTCACAGGATCGAAGAACAGGGCATGCGTAGGGAGTGCGGTGGTATTGACCCAAGCATGGCTGGCCCAACTGTAGGGACTCGCATTATCTGCGCAGGCTGACCATCTGAAGCCAGCATCGGTTGCGGTAGCGAAAAGGGCCGCCATAGTAGGTGTAGCATCCGTTCCTGTTCCTAGCAAAACGGCCTCATCCGTCGCCGATCCTACTTTGGTGGCAGTTGGCGTCCCTCCGCTGAATCCAGCGCCCTTGCTGTATTTCACCCGCCATAGGTAACTGGTGTTGGCTCCAACAGTATTTTGCCGCTGGAAACTGAACTGCCTACCAGGAGCTGCGGGTTCCTGGACAACAAACCATGCCTTGGCGTTGTCCATCCCGTTCGCACCACTTCCTGCTCCAGTGATCTGATCGCTGCCGTCACTTTTGAGCGTGGTGCCATCAGAACTCCAAGGAGTTGTCCACCCTGCGGATTTGAGCAGTTCCTTGAGGCGGAAAATGGCATCGGCTGCCGTCGCTGGCGTGTTGTTGGTGTCAAATATGTAAGCCATGGCTGTCTCCTAGATCAGCGGCGTGCTCGATCCATCCCAAGGAAGCACGATTCCCTGGTATAGTATAGATGAGGTACTGTACCCGGTGTACACTCCATCTTTTGCCGCCGTGATGGTAAAGAGATCGCCACGCGATCGCCCTGGAGGCCCACAAGCGCGGAGTAGGGTGGATATGCCCTTATAAAATACGCTCGGCGTAGCTGAGAGATACACATAGGCAACCAAAGGAAAGAGATCATCTTTAGTGTTGAGGACGTTCGTATAACAACCGCCCCACATTTCTGCAACGTAAACCGAGTAGCTGGCGATGAAGCACATAAGACTTGGGCCTGGATATGTGTTTAACTTGGGATACCAGGTTGTGCCCAGCCAAAAGGCGACACTTGCCCCCAAAAACTGTAGTGCTTGTTTCGTCCAAGCGCTATCCGCAACTCCATGGCAGTAGACCACATATGGGTCTGTGTCTTCTGCAGGGCACCCTATTTGTGGATCTAGTCCCAGCATGAGTCCAGATAGTCCTATGGTGGTTGTCCATGTCCAAGCCAGAAAACCATGAGGTGCGGCGCTGTCAGCACAACAGTTAAACCGAAAGGTACCATCTCCAGTGACGAAGAGGAGAGTAGGCATGGTGGGTGAGGCGTCCGTTCCCGCTCCCAGCAACACAACCTCATCGGTGGCAGAAGGAACTCGGGTAGCACTAGGCGATCCCCCGACGAAACCTGCGCCCTTGCTGTACTTCACTCTCCAATAGCGACTTGTACTAGCACCCGTTGCGGAGTTGCGTTGGAAGCACCAAGATCGGTTACAACCCGGCATCTTGACGACGAACCAAGCATAGGCGTTGTCTAACCCTCCTGCCCCCGAGGCCCCAGTCGTGAGTTGCCAAGGGGCGGTTGAGCGATAGGTCGAACCGTCAGAGTCACCGATACGGGTCCAACCCGCTGACTCAAGTAGAGTGAGGAGCGAGAACATTGCGACAGCCGGAGTCGCTGGCGTCTGATTCACGGTGAAAAGCATCGTCATATATTGGATCCTCCGATCGGTTTTTTCCCTTCCCTTATGCGGAGTTATTGATAGGACGCAGCCATCCTGTCCGGCAAGGCTTCGACGAGTTTGTCCACTTCCCTTCTCCGTGGACCTCTCGGCATCTTTGCCAGCGTCGCGATCTCGTCGATGAGAATCGGGGCGAGCGCGGGCGCAAGGCTCTCAAGAATATCCATGAGGGTGGGGCCTCCCCTCTCTGGACTGCGCATGGGATCCGGGTCATACAGGAAAGCGGCGAGAACGCATTCGACGGTGGCGCGCGCCTTCTTGAGGCGGCATGCGCGGAGCATCGCGGGCGGAACCACGGGCTTGGGGATGGGGCCGAAGCAGTCCTCTATGTCGAGCGGATGATCGTGTCCCATCGCCTAGTCCTTGATGATTATGGTTCCGTCGGCGTCGATTTCGATCGGGCAGCTGGTGATGACGAAACCGTCGGGATCCTTGAGTGCCTCTGCGAACAGGCGGCGGAGCTCCTCGATGTCCTCCTCGCTGGGCTCGGCGGGCTTGGGATCGGGTTTGGTGTTCAGTATCTTCATAACTCCTCCAACAGTTGGCGCGCCAGGACGGCACGGACGACAAGGTTGTGGGCGAGCCGCCATGCGGCATCGTTCCTCTTTTCCGGCGGCAGGGCGGCGACCTCCTCGGCGGCATCAGCGACGAACTCGTTCGGGGCGGGGTTCCCCTGCGCTGCCGCGATAATCTGGTCGAACAGCTCCACTCGCCTGCCTTTAGCGCGCAGGACTTCTAGGTCGTGGACCGGTTCCCGCCAAAGCCACGGCAGGAGCGCGTTCTGGCGGTTGAGCATGGTCCTGCGATTGAAACCGATGATCAGGCGCATGCTATTCCCTGGAATCCAAAGCCTTCGCTATGGCACCCTTCAATCCGTTCGCCAGGATGTCATCCCTAGTGAGCGTGATGATGGAGCCTTCCCATTCCCGCCAAAGCGGGTTGGCATGGGCGAGGACCAGGAACTGCTCCAGTTCCATCCGCCAGGCACGTCTCGGAACCTGCCCAAGGAGTTCGGCGAACGCCAAGGTCTCCTCGACCAATGGGCCGCAACTACAGTTCAGCATGGTCAACGCATCGTCCCTGTCGCCGCCCGACTCGAACATCAGGGTGGCGGCGATCGCCGCCTCGGACAGGCGCTGTAACCTGTGCGTCCAGAACTCGGAAAGGATGGGTGCCTTGTCCAAACCCTCCATGACTGCTGACACCGCAGTCTCCTCAGGTTCGATGTGCTTGAAAGGCTTCAACCCTTGGGTTTTGGGCGGACAGGCAAATCTCCAGTGCCCCAGTTCGGGGAACGCCAAAGGCAGGATCTGCTCAAGGGGGATTTTGCCTTGGACCGCGAGCCGCGTCATGCGCTTGGCCGCTTTCTGTAGTTGTTTGGCCTCCTTGCGCATACGGCGCATGCGCCGGGCTTCCTGCTTCGGATCGACCGATGGGACAAGGTCCGCATCCATGAGTTTCGCGAAGTAGGTTCGCCGCGAAGTCCGTTCCTTCTCCAGGACCTCCGAGGGCTGCCACAGGCCGGACAACCCCTCCACGAGTGTCTCCCTTACGTGCCGCCGCACGGACTGCTCGTCGATTCCACGCCAGAACATCAGTTTTTCCACAACCCTGCGCCATAGGGACTTTTTCGCGGCCCCCGGCCTCGTTGGGTTTGGACTGACTCGCATCACTTTCGCCATCTTGTGCCTCCTCTTCGCTGTTGCTATCATTATGCCTGATTATTGATAGATGTCCCCGTTTTTCAGGGGACGGCAATGTTTTCGGAAAGGGGATGGCGATTTCTTTGGTTCCGCAGTCTTACGCAGATGGGGTTTTTCGGGCAGGCGACCGGATCAGCAACTAGGCAGGCGCGGCGTGGGACCTATATCCCTGCCCTTGTCGTCCGCATCTTCCTCAGCGAGGCCTTCGCCTAGTGTCTGTTGTGCTTGAGGCAAATCTTTTTCCAGCACCCAGATTTGTAGGAGGTACGAAGGGCCGAAATGAGGATGGAGTTGGACCCTCTGTATGGCCAACTTTGTTCCTGGCTGGAGTGTAACTTGATCCCCTACCTTGTGGCGGGGTTTGGGCTGCCTGGCAGCCTTCTTGATCAGGGCGTCGAATTCGCTCGCCAGATCGCGCATCCCTAGGTTGTCGAGGGCGTCGGCCGCCCGGATAAGAACGCTGGACAAGCCGGTCTCCTCCTGGTTCGCCGTATCGGCCATTCCGGAGAGCATCTGGTCCAACTCCCCGGCCAAGTCGCGTTTCCCGAGGGCGTCGAGCTCGTCGGCCGCCCTGATGATGGTGTCGGTCATCCTATCCATATCCGTCTCCTTCGCTGGGCCATCTCGCCCAGACTTCGCGCCGGCGCACGCCGGGGCCCAGCACGATCCAGCACTTGATCCCGTGTACGGTGCCCACAATGCGGAGTTCGCCCTGAATGATCTTAACAATGGCCGTCACAGTCTTGTCGTCCGGCCACCTCAACTCGATCCTGTCGCCGTCCGCTATCGTGCGACCTTCAAGGACAAAGGCGCCTTGGCGGTATTCGATCGGTGTGTGTCGCATTCCATGGTCGCCTCCCTCAGGATGTGGTGGGACATCACTTGGTCCCCTTCTCGCGGCGCTCCTTGTCGCGCCTCTCCTGTAGCCGCTTCCAGCCTTCCTGACTCGGTATGCCCTTCAAAGCCCAGTAGGCCTCTTTGATCGCGTTCTCGAACTGGTGTACCAGGCGCGCCGTGTAGCCTTGGGCGACCTGCTCCTTCAGGTGCTTCAGTTCCCACATGGGATGCTCGAACATATCCTGTCCCTTCGCCAGCGGCTCAAGCCGCTCGATGAGTTTCTTGGCGAGAGGTTGCATCTTGAGCCACTTCTTGTGGTTGCGCTCCTCTTCGGCGCGTTCCGATGGGCTCAGCCGCGACAACTGGCGCTCGTTCTCCCTCTCGATCTCCTTCCTCCGCTTGCCTATCTCGTATCGTCCGTGGCCGACCTGGAAAGGCACGTTCTTCACCACCCAGTACGCTTGCCGCACACTCTGCTCCAGATGCTCCGGCGAAAGCGTGTCTTTGTACCCTTGGTCGAGCATGAACCTCAGATCTTCCAGCGCGGAGCGCGCCTCGCGGTCGTTCTCGTCCCGACTTCTCGGCTCCAGGCGTTCCATGAGTTTGTGGGCCAGGCGTACAACCTTGTCCCAGCGCTTTCTGGCCGCCTCCTCCTCAGGATCAAGGGCCTTCGGCCCCGTCGGCGGCAACCCCTTGCCGGGCACATCCCATTCCGACTCGGGCAATTCCAGCATGTATCTGCCACCCTTCACCCCGCGCGCCACGTCATGGGCCCACACCAGTTTCTCCTCCATCGAACGGGTCACATACGCCAAGCCGAGACGCTTGTAGTCCTGCCTGCTGATAACCTCCCATGCTTTCTGCTGCTCCTTCTTGGTGACGATGATATCGCCGGGCAGGAACTGCTCGCCGAAGAAGGTGTGCTTCTCTGGATACTCGGGTGGCTTGTCAAGACCCATTTCCTTGATCTTGCGCTGGTTCTCCTCGCGAATCTCATCAATCACCCGTTTGTTGCGCGCCGGTCCGATGGGGATAATCGGCGTCTCTTCGTCGGCGCGCTTCGACAGCGGGGGCTTCGCCCCACTCTCGATCGGCTTCTTCTCACTGCTGCGCTCCTCTTCGACCATCTCCTCTGACACGCCGTAGACCGTATCCACGGGCTTCACTTTGTAGTACGTCTCGTCGCCGTGTGTGGCTACGCCGACGACCTCGAACTGGATCTGCCCGAAGCCCTTCAGGGCGATCTTGTCGCCCACGGCGCGGGGGCCGCCAGCGGCCCGCTTCGACAGGGGCGGTTGGGCAGAAGCCAAAGCGGCATCACTCGCCTCCGGTAACCAATAGGGGTCTAGATAGGGCTTCTCTGCTGGTTTACCGGTTGGCTCTCTCCATGGCTCCTTTGCCTTTTCGTGCTGTTTGTGGGTGAACTCTTTCAACTTACCAGCCACGTCGGGCGATAGCCCAAGATCGATAATTGGCGGGGTTGGTTCGGCGTGTCTGAAAAACTCCTCAACCTCTTGGCGTGCCCGACGCAACCAAGGAATAAGCGCATCTAAACTTGGTCCGTGCTGGATAAGCATAAGACCAGGGTGCCACTTCGCTTTGGCCGTCATACCATTGCCTACGCGCAATGCTACCACAGGACGTGTGCCATCAAATGGCCAACCAAGGGCCTCAAATTTTTTTGCCCTCTCTCTTGAAATGCTTAAATCTAGCGTAATAAGCTTAGGAGGATTTGGCTCTATGGATAGCCTCTCCAATTCCTCAAAAGATACGAGCGGGGGCATCTTAGCGGCCCGCTTCGAGAGAGGTGGAGTGGCGGAGGCCTCGTCGCGCTTCGGGAAAGACGGCTCCTCCTTCTTCTTGGCGAAGGATTCCTCGTCCCCGAAGGTGATGTGGGGATAGCCGAATACGTTTCCGGGGTTGGTCACCGGTGCGGGATCGTTGAGAGGAGTCGAGCGCTCGCCGCGCAGATGTACGCCGACCACGTTGCGCTCCTTGTCCTCCTTGAAATCGAAACTCGTCCTGGTCTTCGGGTGCGCCCCTTCCCCGTAGTGGAGACGGTCGTGCTTCAGGACGCGGAACCCCTCGCCCTCCGGCTGGAGCAGCGCGTACCAGGCCCAGTTGATGCCGGGATGGACGGCCCAGAAGGCGTCCGGCGGAGCCGGGAGATCCTTCGCCCGTTCGGCGGCCCTCCACTCCTCCATGGATATGGCCCGCTTCGACAGAGGCGGTTCCCGCTTGGCGATCGTTTTCATGGTCAACAGTCCTCCCGCTACCACAAATGCGGATATATTGATAGACTTTTCATGGCCTTCCGAGCAACCAGTCCGG
>Ga0315281_10010268_pt1 | contig 12913 bp, 7 predicted proteins | sample YL17G07_0_MG_FD_204540 | JGI IMG/M metagenome (GOLD analysis project Ga0315281, IMG submission 204540) | Sediment microbial communities from Yellowstone Lake, YNP, Wyoming, USA - YL17G07_0 | ecosystem: Environmental > Aquatic > Freshwater > Lake > Sediment | place: USA: Wyoming | collected... | reverse complement strand
CGCATCCAGGTACTGGCCTTGCTCGAAGGCTTGGTCGGCGCTTTGTGCGGCCAGTGCCACACCGATAACCTGGGCTGCATTGCCTAATATTTTTGCATTGGCTCCCGCCTCTTTGGCCTGGTCTGCATAGAACTGTGCGACTTGAGCGTCGCCGCCAGCAAGGGCTGCTTTACTTGTCTGCAACATCAACTGATATTGCTCATCAGCCGCCGTCTTGAACACATTCAGCAAGGTCACCGTCGAGTTTGCCACCGCCATCGTGATGGCTTTGCTGTCCCCGGATTTCAACGCATCTCTTAAATCCACAAACGAGTTCACCCAGCCGACGATGCTGCCTGCTTGTCCGAGGTAGCCGTTCAGGCTGCTGTCGCGGTCATAGAAATGGCTGATCGCGGTGGACAGCGAGACGAGTCCTTGAATTTGATCGCGGGGGCTGTGCGAGTCGATCGAGCGGAGCAAGGCGCTCATGGCTTTATCCGCTTCCGCCATCGTTTCATTAACAAATGGCATTATTTTTTTCTCCTCTAAACAATAAATAATGGTGCCTTACATTTGACATTTTCACTATTTCTTCCTTTCTCAAGCGCTTCAACCAACCTGACAAGCAGCTCTATCAGCTCATTCACCATGACATTTCTTTTCTTATAGACTTAGCTTTCAGCTATATAAAACTGAACTCCCACTACATCCACAAAACTAATCACTCCGTCATTTTCAGCGCATAAGTTTCCAGCGCAACGGCTGCCGTTGTCTGTCTCACAGTCAGGTAAAGCTTTTGATTCGCTATCACCGTGATACCACAGGTTTCCGCAGCGCTTCCTATCACGTTCAGGGTGCTGCTTACATCACAGGTAGCGGGGGTGGTATACCCGGCATCGGTGTAGACCGCTAGGTTGACGTCCCCGCTGGTGGCGGGGGTCAGGGTGATGGTGAGCGTGCCACCTGTTACATTCGTGTTGACGATGTAATAATTTTTACCGGTCGCCGGGGTAATGCCATTTGAATAACTGACAGGTGCTGCCGGTGTTGAGGTGAAGAACGTGACGGGTTTGGTGAGAGAGCCGAAGTTAGCCGTGCGGATGACGCTGAATGTGCCGCTGTATTTTTTAACGGCAGCTAAACAAAACGTCGCATTGATGTCACACAAGTTCATATCGAAGCTGCCCGTGATCGGCTGCCCAATGTCACCGAATGAGTTGATGCTGATGGAGCCACCGGTGCCACTGCCATCCGCCAGGTCCAACATCACCCCCCCTGTTGTGACCGATTTATCTGTAATCATGGCGTAGGTGCCCGTGCTGGTACTCATGAGGCCGTACACTCCCGGCCAACCGTCGATCGTGCTCAAGACCTGGAAAGACACTCTATTACCCGACTGCGTGTCACTCATCGTGATGGCTCCCATCGGACCACCTAACTGGTAGGCATAGGGGTGGATTTGATTTATGTAACCACTAATTTTGACGATGCTGCCGTTCGCAGTATAGGTGGTGCCGTTGATCGACACTTTATCGGCCGCAGTTCCGCTACCGCCACCCGCACTGTACCCGGTAGCCCCGCCGCACGCGGCGAGCGCCAGGTTGAGGGTTAAAGTTGCAAGCAACGATAATTTTTTGATGATTTTATTCAAAACTGTCTCCCTTAAATATTTTGTCTGCACACAGTATTCCCAAGAAACCGCTGTTGACTGCTCCCCAGGAAAATACGCACTATTTGCCCTGTTCAACCGAGGCATGAAGGTAATCGTAAAAAGAGTTCTTGCATATAGTCCGCGCGGACTATATTGAAGGTTATTTGTCGAGTGGGTTTGCACAATTGAAACTTACATTTGATATGCTATTTCTTAGCCTTTTCAAGCTCTTCCACTGTTTGTTTACAAGCTGGTCTCAATATATGCTCTTCTATATCTTGACCAGTTCCGTCGAATAATAGGATTTGTCCAACCAATAAACGCAGAGTATCCAATGGGGACAGATGCGCACTTGGTGCGGAAGCATCGGTTCAGCTATGCCCGCCGCAATCTCATGCTCACCAGGGTCTTGGTCACATAAGCTTGTTTTGTCCTGTTTTGCTTTGTAAAAAGTGCTGTCTCGACACTCGCTTCTGATTCGAATATTTCTCAGGTATTACTGCAGGATTGTTGGATGTTTACAGCTATGAATAGCTTGCAGGAGGTTTTCTCAACAGGCTTAAAGCGAGTATGATTGCAATTGACTGCTGCAAATAACGCTAATGAATTGGGTAAGTTGAATTTTGAAGAAATCTCTCGATATTATATCAACGATCAGTTCTTCCTATGACGGGGCAGGGTCACACACTCAATGGATAACTGAAATTAATTCTGCGCCCATGAAAGAGCGCAGGCATGCCGAATTTTTTGAAGTGGTTGGTTCATCGTTAGCTATTGAAACACCCGAGCAGTTTTGTGCGTGGACTCAAGGAGATTTGCAGTACATTTTCCCTCATGAAATGTTGGTCTGCGGCGTTGGACTCATTGATAATTCCAACGCCCACATTCAGCAATTATTAACATGCAATTTTCCAGCAGAATATATTCAAAATTTACATAAATCTGGCGGTTTGAATTCATGCCCCGTGCTCATGCAATGGATCCAAACCAGACGCCCGGTTTTGTTCGAGTTATCAGCGGGACTCTACCAGTCCGAGTGGCTGGAAAAAGTTAAACATTCCGGCCTGCAAAATATAGCGGCGCATGGCCAGTGTGATTTGAACAGCCAGGCCGCCAGTTATTTTAATTTCTGCAATATTTCCGGCAAACTCACTTCACGCCATGCAGCATTGATCGAATTGCTGGTGCCACATTTACATGTGGCTTTAGTACGTGCGCTGCTAGGCGCTAAAAATATATCACGCAAACCCAAGTCGGGGCTAAACGGACTAACCGAGCGGGAACAAGAAATACTGAAATGGTTGAGCTCGGGTAAAACCAATCGGGAAATTGCACAAGTCCTGAATATTAGCGAATACACCGTTAAAAATCATGTGCAGAGCATTTTGATCAAGCTTAAGGTCAACACCCGTGAGCAGGCTGTAGCTATGGAGACCCTGATTAAGTCTATGAGCTAACGAGTTGCCTTTTTTATTCGTTTGCAGATTTTTAAGTCCGTTGTAATGTGCCATCCGTTCCCATGAAAATTCTATTCGTCCACCAGAATTTCCCCGGCCAATATCTGCACCTGGCACGCCATCTTGGTTCCATGCCAGGCAATGAGGTTGTGTTTGTCACGCAGCGGCGCGATGCATCATTGCCCGGTGTTAAAAACATTGTTTATCAACCACAACGTGCGGTCACCAAAAACATCCATCACTATCTGATTGATACCGAGGCAGGAATTTTGAATGCGCAGTCGGTTGTGCGTGTTGCGCTGGATTTGAAGGAATCCGGTTTTATTCCTGATGTGATGCTGGGTCACAACGGCTGGGGCGAGATCTGGTATTTGAAGGATGTTTTTCCCAATACGCCGCTCATCGGATATTTTGAATTCTTCTACCGCTTTCAGGGTGCGGATGTGGGATTTGATCAGAATGAGGCACAAATTTTTGATACGGCGCCTAGGATACGCAGCAAGAACCTGGGCAATTTACTTGGTCTGGATGCGGCAGATTGGGGACAGACGCCTACACAATGGCAGCGTTCCCTTTACCCGGAAAAATACCATGCGATGCTGCAGGTGACGCATGAGGGCATCGATACACAGATAGTGGCACCGAACCCGAATTGCCGTTTAAGATTACCCAACGGAGAAATTGAACTCACAGCGGAAGATGAAGTGGTGACGTATGTTGCGCGCAATCTGGAACCCTATCGCGGCTTTGATATTTTCATGCGCAGCCTGCCCGCTATTCTTGAACAACGACCCACGGCGCAGGTGTTAATAGTTGGTGGCGACGATATCAGCTATGGCCACCGCCTGCCCAATGGACAAACACACAGGCAACGCATGCTGTCCGAGCTGGGTTCTTCGCTCGATATGAAGCGGGTGCATTTTTTAGGCAAGGTACCCTATCCGGTTTACCTGCAGGTGCTGCAGATTTCCAGAGTGCATGTATACCTTACATACCCGTTCGTGTTGTCATGGTCGATGCTGGAAGCGTTATCAGCCGGTTGCCTGTTGGTAGCATCAAGAACTGCCCCCGTGGAAGAGGTGATACAGGATGGCGAGAACGGTTTCCTGGTTGATTTTTTCTCGCCAGCGGAAATATCCGAACGCGTGACTGAATCTCTGGAGGCAGGCAGAAATAGCTTTGCCGATATTCGCCAAAATGCACGCCGTACCATTGTTGAGAAATACGATTTAAAAACGATTTGCCTGTCGGCGCAGTTGGTGTTGCTGGATAAGGTACGGTGAGTTTGGCAAAGTACCATGCAAACAAACCATACACCCATTTAAAGGCTATCACTCCAATGCAGAGGATGGGGAAACGTTGTTACCTTGGGTGATGCGTGATGGTGCGTTACCAGCTTGTCATACTGATGTAACTCAAGCTCATGCGCCGGGGTATCATTCATAAATTTGACAGGTTGTGATAGATACTGCGCAGTGCCATCTGTCGTGCGCGTATTGGACAACACTACAAAATGCAGGTGCGGCCCGGTTGAATATCCCGTGTTACCCGAATAGCCGATCAATTCTCCTGCTTCAATCCGTTGCCCGAACGTAACCGGGATACGGTTTTGTGTCAGATGGGAGTATAGGCCCAATGTTCCGTCCTCGTGCAGGATCAGCACATGGTTGGCTTTCAGCAGTGGGTCGGCCCCGCCTTCGCTATAGTTTTGATCGATATCCACCACCTTGCCTTTTCTGGCAGCAACGATGGGCGTGCCAATTGGCACGGTAAAATCGACTGCGTATTTTGAAGCAAGGCCACTATGCGTGCTGATTTTGCCGCCCAGCACTTGTCCGACAGTTATCTCCTGTCCATCTTTGAAAGGCAGTAGATAAGTGGCATCCGGGTTCTGCACAACATCCGGGGTACCGACAGAAAATTTGTAACTCGATGAAATTTTGTACTGTTGGCCGGGTACGGTAATGTGTACCGTTGCAATGGAGATTGTTTCTCCTGGAGGAACTACCACAGTGATGGGTGAAGGACGATCGATTGTTGCATTGACAGGATTAAGCAAATTCACCGTCACCAGGATTGGCGCTGGGCCATTGTTCTGCGCCAAAAGCATTTGCTTGCCAGACTCGGCGCGGGCGAACAATTTAAATGGGTAATCCTGCTGACTGGCACTGGAAAGATGCATTGCAAAAAATGACACAAGCAACAACAGTTGCAACTTTTTTTTCACAATAAACATCATCTCCACACTCATCTGTTCGATTAACTTACCCACGCAACATTTTGCTTGATTTGAAACATGGCAAATGTTTAATTGGCACGTGCGCATTTTACCACTTTTGGGGTTTCGGCCTTGACGCGGCAAACTATTGGGGACGAACCTAGGAGCCTGTCGGACTTAAAGGAAATCGGCTGCAAATCCGCCTGGTCGGTTCATATTTCGCCGCTTTTTTGGTCAATAGAATGACTATTGACCTGCAAAATCGTCAAAATCTGCCCTCGACCAGCCGAATTTTCGCTTCGATTCTTCAAGTCCGACAGGCTCCTGGAACGGCATTGTAGGAGCGCAGATTTCTGCGCGATTGTTATAAAGAGCAATCGCCCGATACCCTAAAGGGCACAAGAACCTCTTCGAGGTGAATCGGGCTCCTACACTTAGGGGGTGCGCATAAGTACTGTCAAGAACGTAACACTACACTAGAACGAATAGATTATTCCTAAGTATTTCGTTAAATACTGAAAGGATGAACGAGATGAGAAGTGAAACCTGGCATATTGACTTTTATAATTTTTGATCAAGGAGATTACCATGATGCAGATGGGCAATGAAAAATTCGCTAGTAGCGGTAGCAATGACTTTCTGACCTTTACGCTGGGCCATGGAGAATATGGTATCAATATCGACAAGGTGCAGGAGATACATGCATATGCCATGCTTAGCCGCCTCGCCCGTGCAGCGGATTTATCCGGGGATGTCACCAAGCTGCACGGCGTTATAGTGCCAATTGTGGATATACGCACCACCTTCCATAGAGGGCTCGCAGAATACAGCGAAAGGTCGTTGGTGATCATATTGAATGTAGCCAAGCGGGTGGTGGGTATGTTGGCGGATGGTGTATGCGATGTCATTTCGCTTAATGCCGACCAGATTCGACCGGCACACGCATATAAAGGTGTCATCGATACACAATATGTAATGGGTGTAGGCACCTTTGATAGTCGTAACTTGCATCTGGTGGATATCGAAGGGCTTATGTCAAGCCGCGGATAAGGGGGGAGTTTTAAACTGGATACCAGGGGTGTCAAACATACAGACACTGCATTTTCGCTTTGTTACTGGTAAATATGGCATGAGTATAGTGCAAATACACGAGGGAAAAAAATTATCCGATAGTAAAGGGCAAAATGAGAAGCAAGCTGGAAGTGAAATACAGGGATGGTCATGGAAAAAGTATATAAAAATGGACATTCGCTGGCAAACGCAGGTGATTTGCGCAAGCATGCGGAAGACAGGTTAAGAAAAGAACTGTCGATAACAAATGTATGGCAACAGCATGATGTCGTGCAGAAGCTTTATGAATTTCGCATCAACCAGATTGAAATCGAATTATTGAGTGAGAAATTCCACAAGTTCAGGAGAAATATTTCAGGAGAGAACAACAGTTTTCAGGAGCAGTGTACATCTGGAGACAGCTACTATTTTCTGGATAAAGAGGGAAATATATGCGATACGAAATTGGTTGAATTTCCTTCAGAATATTCAGGAGGGACAGAATGCCGGGGACGTTCGCTGATTAAATGTATATCCAATGATGAACGTGCGAAGTTCCACCTTCTCTTACAGGAGGCGTTCAATTCGGATGTAAAGCAATCGTGCGAATTTTCATTCGAACATGCGGGCAGTAAAAGATTTCTCGATCTGATACTGCCAAAATATGCTTTGATTTCTGCCATCGTGGATGACGATAAATGTTTCTGTCTGGTTGTGATCAAGGATATTAGTACACGAAAGATAGCGGAGAAACGGGAGAAAGACAGCAAAGCTGCATTGGACATGCTGGAAAAAACGATTGCGGCCAGTCGCAATGAAATATTCATGTTTGACGCACAGCACCTGCACTTTACTTTTGCGAATCAGCGTGCATTGGAAAATTTGGGTTACACCATGGAGGAGTTGAGGTGTCTGAGGCCAGTTGATATACAGAGTCAAGTGTTTAACCAGGAAATGAACGACGTGATCGCATATTTGATGGAGCATAAAAATGCGGTTCGGAAGCACAATTCGGTACATCTGCGCAAGAATGGCAGTATGTATCCGGTAGAAATCTATCTGCAACTCTTCGAACAGGAAGGTAATAGTAATTTTATTGCAATCATTCTCGATATCAGTAACCAGGCTGCTATCGAATCGAAGTTGAAATCAATTGTGGCCTCCGCCGGAGCCATTATCTGGGCTGCGGATGCCGATTTGAAGCTGTCATTCATGTCCCATCAGATATTGGATATTCTGGGCTACAGCGCCGATCAGTTTGTCGGCCATTCATTGATTGAGTTGCTTGATACCGGATTCTTTCATGCGTCTGACAAGGCTGCACTGGCTGAAGCATTTAATCAGGTATTGAAAGAGGGGCGCAATGTTTCTGATTTGCGCTACCGGGCAAATCATGCTGACGGCACTTGGCGCTGGCTCAGCATGAATATGACGCCGAACCGGTCGGTTGATGGCCACATCGGACAGATGGTGGGCGTTATGCATGACATTAGCGCACAGAAGCTGGCAGAAGATGAGTTGCTGCAATTGAATCTGGATCTCGATTTAAGGGTGCGGGAAGAGATTAAGAAGAACATGGATAAGGATATGCAGCTGCAACGTCAATCCAGGCTTGCGGGTATGGGCGAAATGATCGGCAATATCGCGCATCAGTGGCGGCAGCCCATCAATTCGCTGGCTTTGATTCTCACTGATCTGGAAGATGCTGCCCTATATGGAGAATTCGATCAGCAATATTTGAAAACCGCTGTAGACAAGTCAAAAAGAATCATTGAAAAGATGTCCACCACCATAGATGATTTTCGGAATTTTTTCAGGGTAGATAAAAAACCGGGAATATTCAGCCTTAAAAAAGTAACCGACGAGTGCGTTAATCTGGTCGACGCTGCGATGAAGAGCAGCAATATTAATATCGCCATCAAATGTGAACATGACGTAGAGGTCATTGGTTATTCAAACGAATATTCTCAGGCAATGATGAATATATTGAGTAACGCCAGGGATGCCATTGTCGAGAATAATACCGCAGACGGCGAAATATTCATCGAGATATGCGAGGAGGGAGAGTATGGCGTGCATGCTGTGACCGACAACGGCGGGGGAATTCATCCCGAAATTCTGCCAAAAATATTCGAACCACACTTCACGACCAAGGAGCAAGGTATTGGAATTGGTTTGTATATGACTCTTATTACGGTAGAGAAAAATATGAACGGGAAAATTCATGCCGAGAACGTGGCGAATGGCGCTAAATTTACCGTGTATTTACCCAGGCCAGGAACAGGAGCTAAACATGTTATCCATTGATGATACCGGCACGTCTGATCTGGTTCGTAAACTTTCCATTCTGTTCGTCGAGGACGATAGCGAAGTGAGGGAGAGTATGTCAAATTATCTGAGACGGCGAGTCAACCAGGTTTATACGGCTCAGGATGGGGTCGCAGGACTACGCTGCTTCAAGGAGAGGGATGCTGATCTGGTGATTTCTGATGTCCGCATGTGGGGGATGGACGGACTCGAGATGTGTCGAGCGATTCGAAAGACTGACCCCAATATTCCTTTGATCATTATTTCCGCATATAACGAGAGCGATATACTGCTTTCATCGATCGATTTGGGGGTTACAAAATTTATCGTAAAACCCGTGGAAATCGACGTGCTGATGGAGGCTATTGCTAGCATTGCACTATCGCTTGAGCAGCGGCGCAATGCGGATATTCGGTTTCAGCAAATGGATTCAATCCTGAACGAGGCGGGCTACGAAACTGAGCGCGTCAGGGGTTATGTTTCGCATTTTCTTGAGGCTAATCATGGCGACGAAATTGCCAATATCAGACATTTGAATATCCCTAAACTTGATGTGAGTGGAGATTTTTACAGTGTGGCAAAACACATCGACGATTTGTATGTGATGCTGGCGGACGGTGCAGGACATGGACTTTCTGCGGTAATTCCGGCGCTACAAATCCCCGGTATTTTTCAGCAACAGGTTAATCGCGGTTTTTCACTGCAAAATATAGCGGCTGAAATAAACGGTTCATTGCGCGAGCATCAACTTATCGAACACTTTGTGGCGACCACACTGATACGAGTCAATCAAAGCGAACGATTCATTGAGGTGTTGAATTGCGGCAATCCGTCAGTGTTGGTTTTCGGTGACGATGGCGCGTTGCTGCATACCTTCCATTCAAAATCGACGGCATTGGGTATGGTAGGCGATACCGAGTTTTTGGCCGAGACTGAACGCTTTGCAATGAATGGCAATGCGCACATCTACCTGTTTACAGACGGATTGGCAGATACAATCCAGGCAAGTTATCCCGATTTTGGTGACAACGAATTGCTTGCATTATTTGGAAATACCCATCCGCAAAATATCTTTGATTCAGTGGTAAGCAAGATTGAAAAGGCTACTCAGCTGTGCAAGGTGGACGATGTTACGCTGCTGGAAATATATTTTGATTGTGCTACCCAATTGACGGCGCATGTCGAAATTCCTCCTGAAGCCTTGCTCTCAAGTGAAGAAGATATGCCGGTTGCACTGGATCAGATGACCCTGCTGTATGTCGAGGACGATGATCTGACGCGAAACTATCTGGCACGCTATCTCAATCGCCGGCTGGGCATGGTGCACTTGGCCAGGGATGGTAAAGAAGGGTTGTCACTGTTCAAAAAATACCGCCCGCAAATCGTGTTAACGGATATCAAGATGCCGGTGATGGGCGGTTTGAAGATGGCAGAAGAGATTAGAAAGCTGGACCAGGAAGTGCCCATTGTTGTAACCAGCGGTTCGGACAGAAGCGAAGATGCTGAAAAGATGTTCGAGATGGGTATATCCCGTTTTCATATGAAGCCGCTGGATCCTGGCAAGCTGATGAACACAATTCAAAGCTGCATCAGGAAGGCAAATGAAATAAACCAGCTACGCCTTTCGTCATCGGCATTTCAGGCTTCATCTCTGGCTGTTATTACCGCAGATCGAGACAAGCGCATCGTCGACGTTAATCTGGCATTTTGTCTCATTACCGGGTACTCGTTGGCTGAAGTGTTTGGACGTAGTCCTACTCTTCTTTCTTCCGGGAAACACGATGCAAACCAGTATCAGGCCATGTGGAAGGCGCTGGATGAATTTGGTTGCTGGTCCGGTGAGTTATTGTGCCAGCATAAAAACGGGGAAACGATATCCGAGTGGTTAACTGTCAATGCACTGACAGACATGCATGGTGAAGTGACAGGTTATCACTTCATTTTTTCTGATATGTCAGAACGCAAAATGAACGAGGAAAAGGTGCGTCAACTGATGCTTTACGACGACTTGACGCACCTGCCTAACCGCGCGATGTTTGCGGACAAAATCAATGCGCTATTGGTGCAAGCCGGAAAATGCATCGAATGTTTTGCGTTGGTCTATATCAATCTTGATCGTTTTATCGAGATCAATAATTCACTTGGTGTTCATGTCGGCGACAAAATTCTTTTCGCTGTCGGTCAAAGTATCCTGACTATCACAGAAGGAGAGGATGTGGCGTATCGCATGGGTGGCGATGAATTCGCGGTTTTGATACCGGGGTATGGTAAACGAGAATCAATCGAACAAGTTGTTGTGGAGTTGTCTCGGGCAATCAAGCAGCCTATCCAGGTTAATGGTAAGGAAATACAGTTGCGGGTGAGTATCGGTATAGGTAGATATCCAGTAGACGGAGAAACTTATGAAGAGCTGCTCAAGAGCGCATGCAGTGCCATGAATCAGGCGCAACTTGCCGGGGGGGATACCTACCGATTCTTCGATAAATCGGTAAGTCTGCGCGATGAGCGTCAGGTCATTTTGCAACAGGACATACAGGCAGGCTTGAGCAAAAATGAATTCTACATGTTGTACCAGCCCAAGTACTCGCTCAGCCAAAAGCGGGTGGTGGGGGCAGAGGCGCTGGTGCGCTGGAATCATTCGACACTCGGACTCATTTCTCCTGTGGAGTTTATTCCACTCGCCGAAAGCAACGGTACCGTGATCGGAATGAGTGAATGGATCATCGATACGGTTTGCGCTCAAATCGCCGATTGGCGCAGTGCAGGGCTGACGCTGGTGCCAGTCTCCATCAATATTTCTCCGGTGCATTTCCGTCGCGGCGACTTGGTGGAAAGTTTGCGGCACGGGCTGGAGAAGTGGGACATCCTTTCTGCCTTGATGCCTATCGAAGTGACTGAAGGTGTCGTGATGGACACCTCCGAAAAAACACTGCAAGTACTGGAACAGTTGAAAGCGCTTGGTTTTCACCTTTCCATAGACGATTTTGGAACAGGATATTCCAGCCTGAAATATCTCAAGGATCTGCCCATCAGCGAGTTGAAAATTGACCGTTCTTTCATTGTCGAAATACCGGAGGATGGTCAGTCTGACGATTTATCCAAAACGGCTATTCCGCGCGCAATCATTCAATTGGCATCCGAGTTTAATTTGACGGTAGTTGCCGAAGGCGTTGAAACGGAGAACCAGAAGAATTTCTTGCTTAAAAACGGCTGCGATGTGATTCAGGGATATTTGTTCAGCCGCCCCATTCCGGCGAATGAGTTTGCGTTGTTGTTGGCATAAATTCATGACAGGTTTGCGTTGTTGAATCTGGTATTAATGTGAGTGATCTGAGAGATCGCTCAAGTTTTGAGTTCGCAAAGTAATTTTTATACAGAGGGTATCCATCGTAGTTTCGATGGTGGCATTCACGCCATGCCCGTTAGATTTTACGAAATATTACCGGAATTTAAACTGCAAAGCATACTTTAAATCTACAGGAGATTACCATGAACAATTTGATTGATTCTGTACTTAACGAAATTCGCGTTTTCAAACCATCCGATGCTTTTGTGAAGCAGGCAAATGTATCCGGCATGGATGGCTATCAGGCTATGGTCATGGCTGCGGAAAAGGATTACGAAGGCTACTGGGCAAAACTTGCACGCGAAAATATCGAATGGAAAAAACCTTTCACCAGGGTGCTGAACGAAAGCAATGCGCCATTTTATAAATGGTTTGAAGACGGCCAACTGAACGTATCTTACAACTGTCTGGACAGACATTTGGCCACTCAGGCGGACAAAACCGCTGTGATCTTCGAGGCTGATGACGCCAGGGTCACCAAAGTCACCTACCGTGAACTGCATGGTCGTGTTTGCCAGTTTGCCAACGGGCTAAAATCACGCGGTATCAAAAAAGGCGACCGCGTAGTGATCTACATGCCGATGAGCATCGAAGCTGTGGTCGCCATGCAGGCTTGCGCGCGAATTGGCGCCATTCATTCTGTGGTGTTTGGCGGCTTCTCTGCCAAAAGCCTGCAGGAGCGCATTATCGATGCCAAGGCCAGTGCCGTAATCACTGCTGACGGGCAGATGCGCGGCGGCAAAACCATGCCGATTAAAAGCGTAGTGGATGAAGCTATCGCAATGGGCGGCTGCGAAAGTTTACATAGCGTGATCGTATACCGCCGCACCGGCGGCGATGTCGCATGGAACAGCAAAACCGACTTGTGGTGGCATGATCTGATCAATGGACAGGCATTGCAATGT
>Ga0315281_10010267_pt1 | contig 12913 bp, 15 predicted proteins | sample YL17G07_0_MG_FD_204540 | JGI IMG/M metagenome (GOLD analysis project Ga0315281, IMG submission 204540) | Sediment microbial communities from Yellowstone Lake, YNP, Wyoming, USA - YL17G07_0 | ecosystem: Environmental > Aquatic > Freshwater > Lake > Sediment | place: USA: Wyoming | collected... | reverse complement strand
AGGCTTTCCGGCTCATCGGCATTCTATTCAGAAGGATACTTGAAAGTAGAAAAAATTTATAACTACATCCTCTTCCAAAGAAAGGTTATAGAAAACCAATCTGTAAAAATTTCAGTGGTTACTACCAGCTACATTGATTGCAGCTGCAATCCAGCAGCAAGCGAAACTCAGTGTGAAGGGACTGCACTTCTAACAATAACCAAGACCGGTTCGCAGTATTCAACTTATCTTAGCAACTTGATGTTTGATGTCAGTAACGGCAAAGCCATGGTAGAAGGTGGGAATATTTTCAATGAGCTGTTTAAAGCCAGTGACATCACAATCTCAAAAATTTATTTCAGTTAAGAATCTAAGTCAATGCTTTTAAGTAAATGAAAACAAATTGTTTTTAGATTAAAATGCAGATAAAGGGAATAGATGCAACTCTGATTATTCTGTTTATCGCAATCTTATTGATTTCTCCTTTCGCTAATGTCGCTTGCGCGCAAAATGCAACGAACACGACATCCACGACTTTTCCAATTTTCTCATTTAATCTCACCGGAATCTATCCATTTCTGATTTCAGTAAACCCAGTCCTGATGATAATCCTTGGGGTGGTTTTACTCATCTTCTCAAAGTTGGCAAAATTCGTCGGGATAGTTTTGATCATCATTGCCATTTTGCACTTTCTCTTCTTGTTTTTGAAACTTTGATTGACATTTTTAATAGAAACTATATATCTTAGAATTTCATGCGGGAGGTGTGCTCTCTGGCTGGACTACAGTGCGAGAATATTTTAATAAGTGTTAAAATACAATTGACTAATATTTAATTATGAGAAAATTATTTTTTATTATTATTTTTGCAATCGCATTGGGTAGTTTCACAATTTTTTCTTATAATTGGTTAATTGCACCACAAAAATCTATCACTACAACAACTACAACTACTGTTACGACAACAACTGTTACAACAACACCAATGGTGGAACACTATTTCCCTGGTTGGACACCAGGTGATCTTGGATTAGCAATCACTTCGGATGGGAAAAAGGCATATATTACCTTCGCGTCCGATGACGCATCATTGGTTGTGAACTTATCGACATTCACTGTCAGTGATTCAATAAATGTGTCGGTTGCAGGCAATATGATTTTTTCAAATAATGCTGTCTTGAGTCCAGATGGAAAAAAGCTTTATGTTGCCAATCCTGGAGCCAGAAACGTGATGATTATCAATGCAGAAACCAAAAGTGTGGAGAAAGTGCTTCCAATACCACCTTTATTTGCGGTGGCTATTTCCATGTCACAAGATGGGAGCAAAGCCTACGTAACTTCACAAAACGAAGGATTGTTTATAATCAATACTTCAGACTATTCGTACAATCGCATTTTATCACCCGAAGTTAATACAGAAGGCGTGATTTTTGGACCAGTAGTGCCTTCTCCTAGCAATCCAAATCTGTTATATACAGTAGGAACGTTAAGAGAACCCTCAGGAATTTTCTATCCAGCTTTCTTTGTCTTCAATGTTTCGAGCAATACTGTTGTGCGTTCTTCAAAACTGGCAAACGAAGTCATACCACTTTATACCTTTGCACGCAGGCTTGTTATTAATTCGAATGAAACTACAGCCTATTTCGGATGGGTGCACATGGATGACAGAGGCAGTGGGAATTTTGTTGTTTTTGATCTGAATAATTTTCAGGTTTTAGCTTCAACACCAATGGAGAATGGGGTTAATGATTTTGCTGTTAATGAGAAGACAGGTAAAATATACATAATAGGATTTTGGGCTGGTGGAGGCGCTCCCCAGGAACTACCAATCATGGAGTATGATCTATCAACTAACAAAGTTATCCGCAAGATTATGGTGTCACCATCGAGCGACCAGCGAGCAATAGCCCTTGACCCTACGAATGAAAATTATTTGTACATGACTGAAGGTGACTTCAATCTCATACGAAAAGTGGAGATTTCAACTGGAAAAGAAATTAGCAGATTGAAATTCAATAAAGCGGACATTAGACCATACAATATTATTCGTGGTGACAGCACAGGTTACATAATTTCTTGGGGTACAAGAAAAATTTACAAATTGGATTTGAGAACAGGGGATTTGATAGGAAGTATTCCTTTGCCTGATGGTGCCTCCTATGCAGGCGGGTACTACCAAGACAAACTATATTTTTCAGGTGGAAGAATTATCTACTCCATAAATCCTTCCGATGGTTCTCTGATTAAAAGATTTGATATCGGTATGGAAATTCAACCTCTTACACTAACTTTTTTCAATGATAAAATGGCAACCATTGATTTTGAGCCGGGAGGAATGATTGGAAGACGACTTCTCTTTTTTGATGCAAAAAACATGTCTATCATAAAATCAATTGATTTGCCACATGAACCTCATGGCGATAAAGTAATCGTTTCTCCTGACGGCTCAAAACTTTACATTGCTCGTGGCCAAATGATGGGAACAACAACAGTAGTCACAGTATTTAATTCTTCTACTCTTGATGTTATCAACACCATAGAGATTCCTTTTATTAAGATAACACGCCGTGGTGCAACCGGATTTGTCGAAGCTGATTTTGATGAAACAAAAAGAAATCTGTACTTGACAGGATTCACTTCGGTTTATAAAATTGATATGGATAACGACAAGCTACTCGGTATTCTGGACCTAATAGATGTTTATGAAATGCAGAATATCAACGGTTGGCCACCTACCGGACTTAGCGGTTTAGTGTTTTCTCAAACAAAGGATAAGATGTTTGTTGTTTCCGGTGATTCACATTCCATGTACACCTATGATCTTGTAAATTCTTCATGGTCAACAAAAATCACCAATCTTAAAGGATATTTCATCACAGATGCTGTTAGCTCACCTGATAAGCATTATCTTTATACCGTCAACCAGCAAAGTGATAGCGTAACCATGGCCGACCTAAGTTCGGGCGATGTTGTAAGAATAATTAGACTGTAAAACAATCGTGCCATTTTTTTTTAATATCTCAGCAACCTCCAGATACTTCAAGGTATATGCGGGAGGTGTGCTCTCTGGCTGGAGTAAACCATTTAATAATGACTAACGTTACAGTTATGGTTGAGAAAATCTTAACTTAATCATGCAATTTACGATACATAACATGGTAATTACAGTTCAGTTTTCAGATAGGATAGACCTTGATAAATTAGTCAGTAAATTACCGAGCGGTGCCGAGTATTTTCCTGACAATTTCCCAGGTTTGGTTTATCGTATGAAGAAGCCGAGAGCAAGCTTTTTGATATTCTCTACAGGAAAGGCAACATGCACTGGCACTGCGTCTGAAAAAGATGCGAAGGAAGCGATAGAGAATATGGTAAAATTGTTGAAAGACACGGGGGTTGATGTAAAAATTTCTAAAATTGAAATTCAAAACATTGTTGCATCAGCAAGATTAGATACAAGGCTTGATATCGATAAGATGGCTTTTAAATTAGAAAACTCCGAGTACGAACCAGAAACATTCCCAGGTTTGGTGTATAAAATGGAAGGAAGTGTTACTTTTCTTATATTCGGCACAGGAAAAATAGTTTGTGTTGGAGCAAGGTCCGCCAAGGCTATTAAAGAATCGTTCGACCGTCTTGTTAAAAAATTGAGAGAAATTAAAGCACTAAAATGATTTTTAAGAAAAGGCGCCGAGGCTGGGATTTGAACTTGTCATAAATTGAAACCGTAATTTACTAAATCCATTATTAACTGTGATTTGTTGTCATATAAAATTGCTTTATATCCAATTTCTTTGGCAAGAGTAACAAAATTTTTTCTATCGTCTATAAAAAGACATTCTTCTGACTTTAATCCTGTTCTTTCAAGAAAAATATCAAAAATTCTTCTACCCATTTTTTTAGTATATCCGACATAACCAGATGTTATGAAATCTCTAAAGTATTTTCTCAAGTTAAATTTCTTAATTCTAGCGTCCATCCATTCTCTTCCTTCATCATTAAGAGTATAAAGTGGTAGATCAGGGTATTTTTCATACAATCTTTCAACGATTTCAAAAGCATCTTTCTTTAGAATACAACTATAGTAAAGTCTTTTCAATTCTTCTAACGAAATTTTTTCCTTTGAAACATCTATCAAATCCTGAAAAAATACATCTTCGCTTTTTTTACCTACACTTATTTCAGGCCAATGTTTTAGGAAGATTTTGTCTCCTTTTTCTTTAGTCATTCCAAGTCGTTCATGAATAATATTAAAAGAAGGGTCTGTGTTCTCATCATTCCAAGCATTGGAAAAAAGGACATTACCACAGTCAAAAGCAATTGCTTTAATCATACTATCCTATAGAAATCCCACAGATTTATTAATTATGTGCGGGAGGTGGGATTTGAATCACATGTTTCGAAAAATTAAAGCAATCCCTTGAAGCGTATTGTAATATCAAAAACAAAATTCCTTATCTTGCCTGTGGAAATGACGCGGGCCACTAGATTATCATACATCTTCCCATCATCTCTTGAAGCATACTGAGCTTCAACTTTCCAGTCGATGCCCCGCCTGCCCAATTCTTTTGAGACATGATCATACTCAGCCCTGATGCATTCAAGATCATCTTTTACATTTCTAATTACTATTGCTTTCGTGCAATCACCATAATTAAAACTTCTTTTTACCATATTTTAGTCATTCCACGGTAGATATAGATTTGGTACCCCCTCCGGTGGTGAAAAAGAGGATGCGAAAGGAATTTAAAGATTAACTGATGCTTAGCAATTGATGAGCATGATTGAGCTGCTGACAATACTCCCGTATATTTTGCTTGGCTCAGTCCTGAGAATAGTCTGGGGGATGTACAAGATGTACAGCTCTTACCTGAGCATACAACTGAGCTGGAGGAGGTTGTTGATGGAATTTTCAGTTGACATTTTATTTGGAATGTTCGGCGGGATGTTCCTTTCTCAGCTTGGAATAATCTCAATTGGAATAAGTTTGGGAAGTCTGGTGTCAAGCCTGCTCGGTGCGAATGTGGTAGATTTGATTGCAAAAAAATTCGGGCTGACAGGCAAGATGAACATCGTACTCAGCGACCAGCAGTTAGAATTTGCAGAGTTCAATATGAAAGAAATCAATGCGATCACATATGTGAAATCTCATGGAAAGATAACCAGCGGCATTTACCAAAAAATCAACAGCACCACTCAAGATGTGGCCAGGCACGAGCTTGATACTCTTGTGAGTAAATGCATGCTCAAGAGAGTCGGCAAGAAGAAAGGCGCGTACTACGTCTCTGCATGATTTACGCCGTTTATACGCGCGATATAAGCTAGCTTAAAAGAAGCGTATATCCCGCGTAAATAAATATTGGGTTTATATGGAATTGGCGGCAAACAGGCGATGTCTACAAATATACGCGGATATAAGCGGGATTTAAGCATACTGAAAATTACTGATGAATCATTACAAAAGATTAGCAATTTTACCACTAAAATGAGTTCTAAAAGTTAATATAGCTGAAAAGAATGGTTAATTATTATGAAGAAAATAAAATTAGATGCTATCTCAATTGCTTTCATCATTTTAATAATCTTGGGCATAATTTTGCTTCTAGTAGGATATTTTGGAATTAAATCATGGTGAATCTATGGCAAAAAACAACATCGGCGACATTGCAAAAATAGTCATTGCAATTTTAATCCTTCTATACGTTTTGTGGTTTATATCACACCATTCCACTCCTGTCACATTGCAAGACCTGTTTACGGTGTGGGGTGGAACATTGGCTTCCTTCGGAATATTCTTTACAATAATTTACAATAAAGTCGACAAGTCAAGTGGACAGATAAACAATAAAATCGATAGATTGGGCGAGCAAGTGAATAGCAAAATCGACAAATTAAGTGAGCAAATGAATAAGATGTCTGGATATTTCGATGCCATTAAAAATAATGTGAAACTTAAAAAGCAGAAATAGCCATTCAGATCATCTAACGTATATTGTACGAATTTTAAAAGCCCAACACTTTCGTCGGTTAAAGTCATCATGAATTTCTTTTCTCTGAAAGCTCAGAAAGAATTTCTTTAATGTGTTCCAAGCCCATTTCTTTTACTCTTCTTTCAAATTCAGGAAAATTATCATCCCATTCTTTGCCTTCCATCAAAAGTTTTTGCAAGCTGTCCTCTGCCATCTTCAAAACTCTTGAAGACTCTGACCTTATTCCAGCAATAGTTTCTTCATCATCAAATAAATCATTACAAGCCGCACATACTGGCAGGCTACCTATCTCTCTTTGAATTCTAGGAGATATTTTATCTCCAATGATTTTTGAAAGCTCATCTAGAGAATAATTTCCTATAACCCCAAATACAGGATTGTCCATTCCATTTTCAACCAATTGCGCTAGCCTGCCTTCATTTCCCAGGTAGGCAGACCTGTAGCAACAAGCATACACCCCGTCCGGAAATATGTAAACTGACCTGCAAAAAGATTCGGGGAAAGCATCCGCCAAAATAAATTCAGTCAAGTCGCAACATGGCACTGGCTCACCAAAAGACCATTCATATGTTGGTATTTTATTTCTGGCTCTACCAACAGCAATGATATCATAACCTTCTCCAATAAAAACTTTTGGTATGCCTTCCTGACCTCTAACATTTCTCAAGTTTTCGATTTGCTGTTGCTGGTTGAATTTTCTATGAAGTACGCCGTCGCTTACCCTCAATCTATCTAAACCAATGCATTTCAATGTTCGAAGCCTTTTTAGGGCATGTTCCTCGCTTACAGCCCACGAACCGTTGGTGTTCATGTATATTTCTTTTGGATATCCTGTTTCCCTTCTCAAACTGTCGGCATAGGAAATCACTTCATCCAAATGAGGGTATAAAGTTGGTTCGCCTCCGCTTATGCCAAGTGATTCGGTTTCCAATCCTGGAAGTTGAGATAAGTAATCTTTCGCTGCATCTATCGGTATCGCAGATTCAACTTTTGGACCAGATGAATACTGGCAATGGTCACATTTAAAATTACATTTTAATGAAAGGTGAATCATCACATGTCCGACTGCATGCTTTGTCATAATTAGAATAAAAGCATAAACGATTTAAGCTCATTCTTTTTCAATATTCATCTAAGTTTTATTAAAAGAACTCCTGTATTCTATAAATCTTTAACTACCATTCATTAATTTGGCAGTAGTTATGCATACACAACTAAAATATCCAATTCGCCGACGCCCGATGCCAATTACAAATCGTGGCATAGCTGATTATCAACGCGAGTTGGGCATTAATGTCAAAACCCTTAAAGGAAAATCAGTTCTTGACATAGGCGCTGGCTATGGGATTTTTCAAGAAGAGTGCCAGAAGATTGGCATTCCCGCAATTGCTTTAGATCCCTCGTATAGAAATCCAACAAAAGGAGGCGACCGCTTTGAATCGCATTTGAAAATCGCTCGAAGCAGAAAAGGTAAGGTTTCAGGTGTCAATGAAACTTTGCCATTTAAAGAAAATTCTTTTGACATGGTTTTAAGCAATTGCTCTTCCTTTCACTATCTTTATCACAACTATCCCAGGCCCGGCCACAGATATGAAATGGCCAAACTAATGTTCGAGGAAGTCGTAAGAGTATTGAAGCCTGGCGGAGAAGCGCGCATCGGGGAAGTAAGGCAAAGGTCGAATGACAGGAATTTTTATCATGAATTGCTTAAAGAGATTGCTGAAAATTATTATTCAGGAATTTCATGGGAATTTGTCACAGTGGTGATACCATGGAAGCTGGAGGGAAAAAAGAAATTCAGATTTGAAGAATATCTCATTTTGCATAAATTGACTGAAAATGTCCATTAAACCTTCTATGAACTTTTTCTATTTCTTCTAAGACTTGTTAGAAGAAATGATTATATTCTCGATTAAAAATTTAAGATTTAGCGATGGAACTATATAGTTTCTCAGTTAGATATTGTTTTTATCAATAGTAGTGAAAATAAATGAAAGAAAAAACAAAATTCAAATTAGAATGTAATAAACTTTCTGGGGTGGTTGAAATCGCCGTAAAAAGTAATATCCTCAGCTTGGACATAAAAAAAAGTTTCATTTGCCCAGATAATGATGGTTTACAGTTTAATGAAATGCTGGAGAGGATAAAAGATGGAGATGTGTTACTCATCAAGAGGGTAAAAGTGAAAATAAATGAAAGAAAAAATAATGAAACAAAGAAGATTTAGACAGAAGAGATATTCAAGAAGATAAGGAATTGAAAAAGATACCTTTGCCGTTTTTTAAGAATATTAGGAAGAAATTACTTGAATTTTGATAAGATCTGCAGCCCTATTTCTGGAACATACTCTCTAGCTTCCTCGGCTCCTCTAGAAGTTATGTGAATGAGGTATACATTTTTGCAAATCCAAAGATGATAATAGTAAACATTTGGTTCATTGTACTGACCCCCATAATCATTCACATTGTTAACACGAAATAAGCTCTGGTCCCCATAATCATTCTCGCTGATAATTCCTTGGACACTGAACAAGTGCTCGGAACCATATAGGTATGTATCATTCAGGTCTTCGCGATTTATAAATTTCTCCAATTCAATCACTACCCATGTATCATTCAGGCTGTTAATGGTGTAGTTACAGATTCTGTATTGCGCCTGGTCCATATTAAAAGTTGTATATTCCTGTGTTTGGCAATCAGTTTCATTCCAAACTTGAGTCATTCCAAGTTGCTGAAGGTCTTGTTCATTAAGCGCCAGCTCCTGGATTCCTGAAATAGCAGATTCAGGCGGTGTTGAATTTTTTGATATGTTTCCTATTGATCCAGAAATAAAGATAATTAAACCAATTATAAGAAAGATTACCCAGCCTTTCATAATTAAACCATATTTTAATCAAGTTAAAAAGATTTTACAGAACTGCTAAATTCTTTCATGATTTCGTCTCCTGCACGCATGCTTCTGAACATAGAATCCTTTTGACTCCCGCGATATCTTCTATTATCTCTTCTCCTCTTTCAATCTTGCACCCGCACCAATAGCAAACTTTCATTTCGAACCACCTCTTGCAATATATCTCGGCTCCTTTCTCATAATAAAACCTTATTTTAATTAGATTAAAGATTTAAAATTTAACCGAGTGCAAACAATAAAATCAAAATAGCTAGTGTTCTAATGGAAAAAAGTTGTGAAGGTAGAAGCCGACGCTTTTTCTCCAATCTTCATTTTGAAAATTGAATTCTGAAACACTAGTTATGAAATGGCATAGGCATGTGTCTAAAACTAGCTCTTCACCAAACCATTTGCCAGCATTGTATTTTACGCGGAATTTTGATGTTTTATCGCCACTTCTTTCAATATGGCAAGGATAGCCTAATCGCGACATTACCTTGTTTACGTCGGCTTCAACAATTTCATGAACTGCAGTGAATACAGCTTCGTTTGGGTTTTCCGAATTTTGGCTTATGTAGGCATTTAAAGAACCATTTTTAATTTCCCATACACCGTCATAATATTCGCCATATGGCAGAAGAAAAACCGTCTCCCAATCTTTAAATTGACCACTTGGTACGTATTCTGTCATAAAGTAACCTAATAATCTATCATTAAATCCTTTATTAAAATTTATAGAAAATTTATCCTCCATTAAAAATTTAAGAATTTAGTTGATTTAAAATAGCATTTCACAGTTGCTTCATTTTTTACAGAATTAAGCTATCTGGAACATTGATTCCCCACACTGAGTGACCATCGTCATCAACATACATTGCAATAGGTTTGCCCCGAAGCTCAGTGATGTTCTCAACTTTGTATCTTCCAAGAAATTCGTAAATGTCTTCCATGCTGAAAAATTTCCAAACCTTCAAGCTATCTCTGTTTTCTCTTTTTATTTTCACATAAAGCCCGTAATCGTGAAACTGAGGATACGGATGCACGCCTTTTGAAAATCCAGCTTCAGCAATGACGCCAATCTCACGGCCAAGCTTTGAAAGGTCTGGGTCAAAATCCACATTCTCATGGTGGAACCATCCATTTTCAAATCTCCTGTAAGGGCAATCTCTGCCTGCCCTTTCTCGCAATGCTTGCGCCATCGCATATATTTTATTAAATTCTTTTTCCTTGTTTTCTAAAACTTGATCAGCTGCAGCCATAATAAAAATACATCACGCCAACTATTTATTTTTGAATAATTTTCTATTGGATGGGAATCAGTTTTGACTGGCAACTCTAAAGTTTTAAGCTAAGGATTTAAATCTTCATCTAAGACTTATTAGAAGAAATTAGAATTCGATTTATTCTTTCTGTTTTTTCCCTGTTTTATATTGAATGATTATACTTTCTAAAATTTCCTCGATATTTTTATTCATTTGTGCTCTATTCAAAAAAGTATATTTTGTATCACTAATTGAACTTGGAACATTTTTCGTTTCTGATAAGCAAAATATAGGTAATGATTTGTGTAGTCTTTGCAACAATTTTGCCTTTCCCAATTCTTCTCTTATTTCCCCAGGTCTATCTGCCGAACTTTTTGTCCATACTAAAAGAAAACAATTACTTGTAATGATTTGCTCCTCGATATCATCCCAAAGATTTGGGTTCGTTTGTGGATTTTTTTCTATAGCAAACGCTTCGAATCCATTATTTCTAAAAATTTTTACAATTCTGTCAATCAAAGTTTTATCCTTCGGACAAATTCTGTGACTAACAAAAATTTTATAGTTTTTTTGTGGTAATTTCGTTATGAGTATTTTATCTGGTTTTGTTTTTGAAGTTCCTATACTTTCCCAATCTCCATTAGTCTTCAAGTCCATATCAAAGCTCATATTCCAAGAATGGTGAGTAGGATCAACCCATATTGGTATCTTTGTGATCAACTTGTCCCTGATACTTTTACCTTTTGGTTTTGTACCTTTTTTTCCAGGTATTTTAGTGTCAACATGCATTGCACACTTTTCTTTTTCTTCTTTTGTCTTTAACCAATCAAACCAAACATAATATTTAGTAACTCTTAATTGTTTCTTTGAATAATTCCAAATTTTCGGATAACAAATAATCGTATCACCAGGTTGATAACTTTTTTTATTAAAAATCATATCAGAATATATATTAATTGGATGTTCTTTTGGCATAAAATCATCCTCTGGAGTAAAATGTTACTCTTTTGCGTTTTTTCCTTCCAGAAACTTTAGCAAAAAAGGAAATTCTTTTTCTTGCCATAATTATTCACTGTTCTCAGAAACTTATAAACTCTCGTTTTAATTGTATTCGGATTCAAGAAGGAATTTCTTGACCAAAAATGTTAACGCATGATTGCTTTGTTACAGTTTCTTGTCTTGGAATTAATTTTTCAGGTGGTATAACTTTATAAGTTATGTCATCCACTTCTTTCCACCAAACTTCAATTGAAAATTGCTTTGCTTCACCTGGCAGTAATTCTATTTTTTGTGGTGTTAAAGTAATATCGTTTCCAGATTTAACAAAAAAGTTAACGGTGAACTCTCCTCCTATTTGGTCTGTATTTTTTATAAAAATTGTAGCCACAGTATGAGGGATAAGGTAAACCACTTTTTCTTTTTGGATGTTAATATCTTGAACAGTTTGGTATGTAAGGTCTTGTGAATCGTAAATAGTTTGCAAAACGTTATGTGGTGTACAAATCTTTGTTTGCGTACTTAATATTCCGTATAGTGCAAGAGCTATTATTCCTGATATTGTAATTCTATTTGTAAGGAGTTCCCCTATCATAATTAACCATTCTTCGATAAAGCTTATAAATTTAACTTAAAAGTAATTTACATCTGAGTTTCGTTAAAAAAACACCATTATTAGTAATATAAAAAATTTAAGATTTTACAGGGAAAGCTATATAATTCTTATATATCCAAGATTCCTTACTTTCATAATAACAATTAAGCATGTATAGGAACAGGCTGCTGCAATTCATCAAGATATTGTCTCAATTTTTGTTGCAATTGAGTATGCAATTCTTCAACAGTTATTAGACAATCTTGTGCCCTACGGTCATTATGTAATCCAGAAAATGCAGTTTCGAACAAATCCTCACTTGCTAAAGATTCTCCAGTGATTACAATTCCAATAGCTTTAGCATCTTTATATGGCATGTCTGTATCTTTCCAAGGTTGATAGCTTCCTTCTAGAACAAACCTTTTCAGAGCCCCTTTTTTATGCAGAAGTTGCAAATTTTCAAAATTAATAGCATCATGCTCAATGTTATGTCCACTAACAAATTTCATCTGTACATCTCTATCATCAGCATATATGGGCACGCTATATTTTTCTTTAAGGAGAAGTCTATAAGTTTCAACAAGTTTTTGTGATAAGGCCTGCCCTTCCTGAAACGATTTAGGCCCTAATACAGAAATGCTTTTTGCTTCATAATCAAGTATTCTTGCTGTTTCTAAAAAACCTCGGAAATTTATTCTTCTCAATGTATAAACAGGTACTCTTGCCATATTCAAAACATCAATAGTTAAAAATTTAAACCTTTTGTAAGTTCATCAAAAACAACAGTTGTGAGCAATATTCAATCTTAGATTGTGGTCAGAACTTTATTCACAGAGCTTTCCAGATTCCCTATCGTTTACTTCCCTTATTTTATGCTCTGGGTAAGGAACTGCCAGCTCTCTTATCTCATCGGCCGTGATTCTTCTATTTTCATTTATCCTGGACATGGCCCTATCGATCTCTTCCTGCGTCGGCACTCTCCTTATCTCTCCCGAAACGTTTATGACGATCTCTGCCAATCCGACCGTGTCTACAATCCCGCCTTCCGATTCCACCAGAAGCGGTGCCCTGTAAACACTTTCCCCGTCTTGCTCTCCCATGTACATTCTGCTGGTACCTACCACTCTTCCCAATTTTTTTACATCATGGTATGCGGCAACCAGCGCTTCAATCACGGTAGGTTTATGCTCCATAAGGATTAATGAG
>Ga0315281_10010266_pt1 | contig 12913 bp, 13 predicted proteins | sample YL17G07_0_MG_FD_204540 | JGI IMG/M metagenome (GOLD analysis project Ga0315281, IMG submission 204540) | Sediment microbial communities from Yellowstone Lake, YNP, Wyoming, USA - YL17G07_0 | ecosystem: Environmental > Aquatic > Freshwater > Lake > Sediment | place: USA: Wyoming | collected... | reverse complement strand
TGGGCCAGCGTATTAACGCCTTTGAGTTTCAGGAAGGTCGAATTCCGGTCGAGCTCGAAGGACTCGACCTCATGTTCTTCGAACCCCCCGGGCCGTCCCAGGTACACCTTCGTCAAGGCCGTCCCGGGCAGCCCCGTCTCATGGAGCCTGACCTTGAGCCTTCCCTCCTTGCCCTGGCTCCTGAGGATCTTCCCTATCCTGACGAGATCAGCTCTTTTCAATGATCTCCAGATTGAATCTCCTCTTGAGCTTCATCCCGGCGGCGCCGAGAATGATCCGAATGGCGCGGGCCGTCCGGCCCTGTTTTCCGATGACTTTCCCCAGGTCTTCCGGGGCCACCTTGAGCTCGAGGATCGTGGTCTGTTCCCCCTCAAGCTGGGAAACGACCACCCGTTCCGGGTTGTCCACCAGTGCCTTGGCAATCAATTCCACGAGTTCTTTCACGGTGCCCTCCTTTAAGCTTTAGCTTCTCCTGATTTCTTCGTGGGTGCGGATGCTTTATCCAAGAGAGACTGAACGGTTCTCGACGGACGAACGCCCTTCGAAAGCCACTGGTTTGCCTTGACGACATCGATGCTGACGTCCGCCGGCTCCTTGAGGGGGTTGTAATAACCCAGGGTGTCCAGGGCCTGGCTCTGACGCGCCTTTTTCGAATCCATGACGACGATCCGGTAGGACGGTTTCTTCTTGGTGCCAAATCTCATCAGTCGCATAGTAATCATTGTGGTTTCACTTCCGTTATGAACTAAATTGCTGCAAAATCATAGCCGAATTTCAGCCGCAAGTCAATCCCCTTTTAGGGCCCTGTCCACTAAAGAGGACAGCGCCCGGCTGACAAGCCGGGGATTTCGCGTCTCGAACCATGTCCGGCTCATGATGGTTTTGACAGCTCCGGTTCGAATTGTTAGTATGAGCCATACTCACGGAGTCATTTATGAAAGAGACAGCTCGGAGCGGCCAGCCAAAATCCATTATCAGGAACGTGACCATCGCGGCAGTGCTCCTCGCTCTCCTGCCGGCCTGGCAGGTCCTCGGCGGTCCGATCGGAGACCCCGCGGCGCCCTGCCGGCTCAAGGTCGTTCTTCCGAATTCCGTCCGGGCGTTTCCCGAGCCCCTGGCCAAGGACAAAAAGGAGCCGGGATTCAAGATCCGGGGCGCCAAAGGATGGGGCTGGACGCCCGATCAATATCTCGCCGAAATTCCGTTCCTCGAACGGTCCGGCCTGAACTTCCTCATGAACTGTTACCTGTCCATGTTCACCGACCCGGAGAAGATGGTCAACCGCTGGTGGGAACCCATACCCGCCGGCAAGAAACAGGCCTATGAGAAGGTGGTTCAGGCCTGCCGGGACCGGAACATCACGTTTTGTTTCGCCATCCACCCCCAGCTGTATTCAGAAAGGCCTTTGCGTTACGAAAGCGAAGAGGACTTCGAAAACCTCTGGCAGCACTTCGCCTGGATGCAGGGTCTGGGCGTCCGTTGGTTCAGCCTCAGCTACGACGACATCGCCGTCGAGGGCGCGGACAAGGCCAAGCTGGCCGAGGCCCAGGCCCGGCTGGTCAACCGGGTCCTGGCCAGGCTAAGGGAAAAGGATCCCCAGGCCCGGATGATCTTTTGTCCCGTCTATTACTGGGGTGATGCGGGGGGGGCTGACGACGGGGCCTATCTCGGCGCCCTGGCCCGGGTCCTCGACCTGGACGTGTTCGTTTTCTGGACGGGGGACGGCGTGATAACAAGGGAGATCACGGTCCGGGCCGCCGAAGCTTACAAAGCCGCTGTCAGGCACCGGATCATCATCTGGGATAACTACCCCGTCAACGACCGGAGCGGCGCCCTCCACCTCGGCCCGGTCACCGGGCGTGAGGCGGGGCTGGCCTCGGTCGCCTACGGCTACATGAGCAATCCCCTTTCCCCCCAAAACGAGATCAACCGCGTCCCCCTTTCGACGTGCGCCGACTTCGCCTGGAATCCCTGGGCCTATGATCCCGGGCGCTCGATCGGCCAGGCCATCGTTCACCAGGCCGCGACGCCCGGCCAGCGGGCGGCCCTCAAGGACCTGATCGAACTCTACCCGGGCAACCTGGCCTGCGGAACGGCCCGGACGGATTACAATTGCGTCATCGAGGAATTCAACAGGATCCTGGCGGGTCCCGGGCCCGGCGCCGCGGCCGCCGCATTCCTGGCCCGCGTCGAGGATATCGCCCGGCGGCTGGACAGGGAATTCCCGGCCAGGTTCGCCGACGCCAGAAAGACCATCCGGGAGGACCTCGGCCGGCTGCGGGAGAAATCGGCGGCGATCCCGGGCCGCTGACCGCCCGATAATAAATCTTGTGGCGGCTCTCCGATCGGTGCTATCCTATTTTCCCGGACGAGGCTGGAGCCAAGTCAGGGTCAGGGAAGGAGGCCAGGACGATGGCGAAAATCTATTATGTCGGGGATTGGGCCGTGCTCACGGGCCCGGTTTTCGCGGAAACGCCATTTTATTATTCCCACAAGGGCCTGGATATTTTCAACTATGGAAAATGGCTGAAAGAGGCCTTGGAATCGACGGGCAAGCACAGCGTCGCGTCGGTTCCCACCTGGGACTTCTACAACAAGCTCGGCCCGGGCGACTACGAAGAGATCCTGAAGGAGTACGACATTCTTATCTTTAGCGACGTCGACGCCAAGCTCTTCCAGCTCGCCCCGAATTTTTTCGACCGGGAAAAATTCGGCGACGGCGTCCTGACCTTCCCCGACCGGATCCGCCTGACGCTCGAAGCCGTAAAAAAAGGAAAGGGGGCGCTCTTCCTGGGCGGCTGGTATTCCTTCACGGGAGAGCAGGGCAAGGGCGGCTGGGGCCGGACGCACCTTCGGGAGCTCCTCCCCGTCCGTTGCCTGGACTTCGAGGACCTCGTCGAGAGCACGGAAGGATTCGACGCGGAACTGACGCTCGCGGGCGAGGCCTTGTTCAAGAACGTCAGCTTCCAGACCATGCCTCCCATCCTCGGCTACAACAAGACCATCCCCATCCCCGAAGGACGGGTTCTGCTCAAGGTCAAGGAGACCGGCGACCCGCTCGTCGCGGTCCGGACGTACGGCCGGGGCCGCGTCCTGGCTTACATGTCCGACCCGGCGCCGCACTGGGGCTGCAATTTCATCTTCTGGGAAGAATATGCCGCGTTCTGGCTCGACTGCGTGGACTACGTGATCGGCGGGAAGTAGGCGGGAACGCTATTTCAGCCCGCCCAGCATTTTCTGGAGCTGGGGCTTTTTCATCATCTTTTGCATATCCTGGAACTGCTTGACCAGCTGGTTGACCTCGTGCACCGGCCGGCCGCTCCCCTTGGCGATCCTCAGCCGGCGGCTGCCGTTGAGGAGCTTGGGGTTTTCGCGTTCGCGGGGCGTCATGGAATTGACGATGGCCACAAAATGGGCGATTTTTGAGTCGTCGACCTCGGCCTTGGCCAGGTTTTTGAGGGGCCCGACCTGGGGCAGGTGGCCGAGGATGCCGGAGAGGGAACCCATCTTTTTCAGCTGGACGAGCTGTTTTTTGAAGTCCTCGAGGGTGAACTCCTGCTTCCGGATCTTGCGGGCCAACTCCTGGGCTTCATCGGTGTCGGCCTCCTCCTCCGCCTTCTCGATCAGGGTCAAGATGTCCCCCATGCCCATGATGCGGGAGGCCATGCGGTCGGGGTGGAAAACCTCGAGCTTGTCCGGTCTCTCGCCGACGCCGACGAATTTAATGGGCTTGCCGGTCACGGACACGATGGACAGGGCCGCGCCCCCGCGGGCATCGCCGTCGAGCTTGGTCAGGATGACCGAGGTCAACCCGATCTTCTCTTCGAAGGCCTGGGCGCTCCGGACGGCGTCCTGGCCGGTCATGGCGTCTCCGACGTAGATCGTCTCGACGGGCTTGAGGATGTCCTTGACCATCCGGAGTTCTTCCATGAGCTCGTCATCCACGTGGAGCCGGCCGGCGGTGTCCACGATCAGCGGGTCGAACGCCCTGTTCCTGGTAAAGATCATGAGCTCCTTGAGCGCCTCCCCGGGAGAAGCCATCTGGGCCGGGGTCATTTCGTAGAATGACACGCCGAGCGAAGCCGCGATAGTCTTGAGCTGGGCCTGGGCCGCCAGCCTCTTCAAGTCGAAGGAAACGAGGAGCGGGTTTTTGCGGATCCCGGCCACCCAGCGGGCCAGCTTGCCGCACGTCGTGGTCTTGCCGCTCCCCTGGAGGCCGACGAGCATGAAGATCGACGGGGGGGATCCGGCGAAGAGGAGGGCCTTTTGCTGCCCCCCCAGGATGCCCGTGAGCTCGTCCCGGACGATTTTAAGGACCTGCTGGGCGGGGGTCAGGCTCCGGAGGACCTCCTCCCCCAGCGCTTTCTCCCGGATCCGGGCCTCGAACTCCTTGACGACCTTGTAGTTGACGTCCGACTCGAGGAGGGCCAGGCGCATCATTTTCAGCGCCTCGGCCATGTTCTTTTCGGTGACCTTCCCCTCGCCCCGGAGAAATTTCATCATTTTCTCGAGGCGGCCGGAGAGTTGGTCGAACATTACGAGTCATCCTTCCGGGGAAATCGGCATTGGCCATCTTAAGCCAAGCCGGGAGGCCAGTCAAACTAGCGATGGGGCGGGTACCAGCCAGATAGGAAAATTAGGGACGTGTAGTGCGGGGCCTGTCCCCGTCCAAGCTCAATGAGCATACCCGCGGCGCCCGAGAAGGGCTTTGGGGAATGGCCGAAACGTCATGCGCGGTTTAGCCCGAGAATCACGTTCTTCGAGGGAAGTTTCAGGGGAAACCGCCAAAACTTGTTTGAGCTTGGCGTAGCGAACGCCAAGCGAGTTGTTTAGCACCGCTGGGATGAAGGAATCCCTGCCCCAGCGGTGGAAAAACCGCGCTCTGGAGTGGAGGCCAGCCCCAAAACCCTGACGTGGGGCGCAACGGGGGAGAAATCTATCAGAGGATACCTGGAGGTCCCGGGAAACTTGACATTTGGGCATGATGCCATTAAGGTAGAAATACTTTTCGGGAGATGGAAGAGGCCCATGAACGACAAAAACAGACGGCCGGATGAGCCGGAAGACCCCGCCTCGGGGGGCAAGATCGACTTCGAGGAGATCCGGAGGGTGATCGCCCTCCTCGAGGAAAAGAACCTGTCCGTCTTTGAGCTCGAGGTCGAGGGTTTCAAAATCAAGATCACCCGGAGCGTTCCAGCCGCGCCGCCGTCGGCGTACTCCGGCCTCCCGTCCGCCGCGGCCGGCCCATCGGCGTCCCGCGAGTCCTCCGCTCCGGCCCAAACCCCGGCCAAGGAGATGGATGAGACGCTCCAGATGGTCACGTCTCCCATGGTCGGGACGTTTTACCGGGCGCCCGATCCTACCGCCCCGCCGTTCGTGGACATCGGAGACACGGTCAAGAAGGGGCAGACCCTGTGCATCGTCGAGGCCATGAAGCTCATGAACGAGATCGAGTCCGACCTCGACGGGACCGTGGTCGACATTCTCGTCGAGAACGCCAAGCCGGTCGAATTCGGCCAGAAGCTGTTCGCCATCAAGCCCCTGAGCTAAGGCCCCATGATTTCAAAAATACTGGTCGCCAACCGCGGAGAGATCGCCCTCCGGGTCGTCCGCTCCGCCCGGGAACTCGGCCTCAAGACGGTCGCCGTCTTTTCGGAGGTCGACCGCCAGTCCCTCCATGCCCTGCTCGCGGACGAGCGGATCTGCATCGGCCCGGCCAAGGCCTCGGAAAGTTACCTGAATATCGCCAACATCCTGAGCGCGGCCGAGGTCTCGGGGGCCGACGCCATCCATCCGGGCTACGGCTTCCTGGCGGAGAACGCCAAGTTCGCCGAAATCTGCGAGACCCACGGCATCACCTTCATCGGCCCGCCGCCGTCCATCATCCGGCTCATGGGGGACAAGAACAAGGCCCGCCTGACCATGAAGAAGGCGGGGCTGCCCATCCTGCCCGGCAGCGACAAGGCCATTGAAGACGTGGCCGAGGCCAAGAAGCTCGCCGCCAAGATCGGCTTCCCGGTGATCATCAAGGCGGCGGCCGGAGGCGGCGGCAAGGGGATGCGGATTTGCCGGTCCTCCGCCCAGCTCGAAGAACAGCTGCCCATCGCCATGGGCGAAGCCAAGGCGGCCTTCGGCGACCCGTCCCTGTACATCGAAAAGTTCCTGTCCGGGGCGCGGCACATCGAGGTCCAGGTCATCGGCGACAGGAAGGGCAAGGTCATCGCCTTCGGCGAGCGGGAATGCTCCGTCCAGCGCAAATACCAGAAACTCGTCGAAGAGACCCCGTCGCCCTTCATCGACGAAAAGACCCGGAAGCGGATGATGAAGGAGGTCGAGGACGCGGCCTCCGAGGTCGGTTACCAGAGCCTGGGGACCTTCGAATTCCTGGTCGACGACAAGGAACGGTTCTACTTCATGGAGGCCAACGCCCGGGTCCAGGTCGAGCACCCGATCACGGAAGTGGTCTATGGCATCAATCTGATCAAGGCCCAGATCCAGATCGCGGCGGGCGAAAAAATCAACTTTCCGTATGCCCTCGAAATGCGCGGACACGCCATCGAGTGCCGGATCAACGCCGAGGACCCGACGACGTTCGTGCCCTCCCCGGGGCGGATCGACTTCCTGGTCCTGCCGGGCGGCGAGGGGATCCGGGTGGATTCCGCCGCTTATGGCGGCTGGGTCATCCCTCCGGACTACGACTCGCTCGTAGCCAAGATCATCGCCTTCGCCCCGACGCGGGAACTGGCCATCCGGAAGATGCTGGTCGCCATCGAAACGACGACCATCGTCGGCATCAAGACCAATATCCCGCTCCATATCGGTATCCTCTCCGACACGGGCTTCCGGGCGGGGGACTACAACACGCAATTCATGGAAGGTTACCTGTCCAGGAAAGCCGAAGAGCCGGCCGCCTGACGGCGTTTGCCTCAGCCCCGGCGCCGGTAGATGAAGGCCGTGAATTCCCCGCCGTTGTCCTTGATGACGTCCTCGTTGACCCCGAGGTACAGCCGCCCCTTGATGGGCGTCGTGACGCGACTCTCGGCCCCGATGAAGAAATAGGCGGCGACCTCGTCGCGGATCTCCTCGCCCGTGTCCTCGTCCTTCCGCACGGAGATGAGCTGGGCGACCTTGCCGATGAGGGCCCCCAGGTTCTGGTTCGGGATCGGCTGCTGGACGGTCATGAGGTCGAGGCCGGCCGGGCCGCAGGTGGCCGAGGGATTGCCTTTCTGCAGGGTGATTTCCCCGTTTCCGCGGATGGTGAATCCCTCCCCCTGGGCGACGTCCAGGCCGGTGTCCACCCAGCCGGCGTTCGCCGGAACCACGACTTGTTTGACGAGCTCCAGTCCCTCCGCCTGGGAGGCCGGGAAAGCGGAAAAAACAAGGGCCGCCGCTCCGAGGAGCGCCCCCCCGACCGCAACGGCCAGCTTCCGCCTATTCATTTATTCCGTCCTTGGCGGGAGCCACGCGTCCCAATGCGAGGACGTCCATCAGGGCCTGGTGGATCCGTCCGTTGCTGGCCAGGGTTTCCGGGACGTCCAGCCGGTGTTCGCCGCCGGCAAAGCTCGTGACGCGGCCCCCCGCTTCGGCGACGATCAGGGCCCCCGCGGCCACATCCCAGGGCTTGAGTTTGAGCTCCCAGAAGCCGTCGAACCGACCGCAGGCGACATAGCAGAGGTCGAGGGCGGCCGACCCGCAGCGACGGATCGCCTGGGCCCGGACAAGAAACCGGCTCCAGTTGTCGAGATTGTTGACTGGATTCGTCCGGACGTCATAGGGGAAACCGGTCGCCAGGAGGCTTTTCCCGACCTCCCCGACCTCCGAGACCCCGATCGTCCGGCCGTTGAGGGTCGCCCCGCGGCCTCCCCGCGCCAGGAACATCTCGTCCCTCGTCGGGTCGTAGACGAGCCCCAGGATGGTCCGTCCAGCCCGCTCCAGGGCGGCGGAGACACAGAATACCGGGAAGGTGTGGGCATAATTCGTCGTCCCATCCAGGGGATCTACAACCCAACGGTACTCGGACCGCCCGGGCCGGAACAGGCCTTCTTCGGCCAGGATCCCGTGGTCGGGGAAGGCCTCCGACAGGCGGCGGGCCAGGATCTCCTGGGCGCCTATGTCGAACTCCGTGACGAGGTCCACATCCCCCTTGAACGTGGCCTCGGCGCGGCGGTGGAGATTGGCCTTGAGATACAGGCCGGACTCGCGCACGGCGGCCTCGGCGACACTGAGGAAATCGGCCCGGGGCTCCATGGTCCCTCTATCTTACCAACTCGATGTCCCCCAGGCAACATGATAAAACCTTTTTTCCCCCTTCCCGTAGTATAATAGACTGATTATTTTGGACACTCGAATTATGGAAGGCCCCGAAACATGAGCGAAAAGAAAAGCTTTTTCCAGAGAAGGAAAAGGACCCTGATATTCATGGCCGTCGTCCTCGTCATCCTCGCGGTCGTCATCCTCAACCTCCAGTCCCGGCGGGAAAAGACCGTCAAGGTGACCGTGGAGAAGGTCAAAAAGCAGGACCTGACAGCCATCGTCTCGGCTTCAGGCGAGATCAAGCCCAAGAAGAACATCAATATCAGCGCCCAGGTCCCCGGCCGGATCATCAAGATCGGCGTCGAGGAGGGCCAGGAGGTCAAGACGGGAGATTTCCTGCTCAAGCTGGATTCCACCCAGTATGAGGCCAACGCCGACCGGGACCGGAACTTTATCCAGGCGTCCGAGGCCGACCTCATCCAGGCCGAGGCCCGCCTCGTGCGCGACAAGAGCGCGTACGACCGGCAGAAGAAGCTGTTCGAGGAAGAGCTGATCTCCAAGGATATGCTCGAGGGCGTCAAACTCCAATACGACGTGTCCCAGGCGCAGCTCAACGCGATCCGTTTCCAGATCAAGCAGGCCGAGGCGAACCTCAAAAGCACCATGGATAACCTGAACAAGACGATCTTCAACGCCCCGATCAACGGGATGATCACCAGCCTCCGCGTCGAAGAAGGCGAGACGGCCATCATCGGGACTATGAACAACCCCGGGACGGTCCTCATGATCCTCGCCGACCTGTCGGTCATGGAGGTCGAGGTCGAGGTGGACGAGACCGATGTCGTCGGGGTTAAGCTCGGCCAGGAGGCCAACATCCGCGTCGACGCCTTCCCCGACACGGTCTTCAAGGGGAAGGTGACGGAAATCGGCAGCTCCGCCCTCCAGAAAGTGACGGGGGGATCGACGACGCAGGAGGCCAAGGATTTCAAGGTCGTCGTGACCCTGGAAAACCCCTCGCTGAAACTCAAGCCGGGACTGTCGGCGTCCGCGGACATCATCGCGGCCAAGAGAAAAGCCGTCCTGGCCGTGCCCATCTCGGCCCTCGTCCTCCGCGACAGGCCGGCGGCCCCGGGCGACCGGCCCGACGCCAAGAAGGAAGAAGAGGGCGTCTACACCGTGGACAACGGCCGGGTCAAGTTCCAAACAATCGAGAAAGGGATCAGCGGCGGCATGAACATCGAAATCACCGGCGGCCTCAAGGAAAATCAGGACATCGTCACGGGGCCCTACGCCTCCCTGCGTGAGCTCAAGGACGGGGTCCTGATCAAGACCGAACCCCAGAAGGAAACCAAGACCTCATGAGCCGGCCGGACTCCACCCTCATCTTCGTCGAGAACCTCTGGAAGGTCTATCAGCTGGACGAGCAGGAGGTCGAGGCGCTCCGCGGCGTTTCCTTCACCATCGAAAGGAACGAGTTCGTGGCCATCATGGGGCCTTCGGGCTCCGGCAAGTCCACCCTCATGAACCTCCTGGGCTGTCTGGACACGCCCAGCCGAGGGACCTACGAGCTCAACGGGAAGCTGGTCAGCGCCATGACGGAAGACGAGCTCGCCTACATCCGGAACCGCGAGATCGGTTTCGTCTTCCAGGTCTTCAACCTCCTGCCCCGGGCCTCGGCGTTCCGGAACGTGGAGCTCCCCCTGATCTACAGCGGCGTCAAGAAATCGGCCCGCGACGAGAAAGCCCGCCATGCCCTGGAGATGGTCGAGATGAAGCCCCGCATGACGCACAAGCCCGCCGAGCTCTCGGGTGGGGAAAGGCAGCGCGTGGCCATCGCCCGGGCCCTCGTCAACGAGCCGTCCCTGCTCCTCGCCGACGAGCCCACGGGCAACCTGGACAGCCGGACGGGCCGCGAGATCCTCAACCTGTTCCACAAGATCCACGGCCAGGGCAACACGATCATCATGGTCACGCACGACCACGAGGTCGCCAACCAGGCCCAGCGGATCATCCACATCCGGGACGGGGAAATCGAAAAGGACGAACGGAAAGGAGCCTAGCCCATGAGTTTTTTCAAGCGCCTGGAAGGCGTCTTCGTCAGTCCCAAGTCGACCTTCGCGGCCCTGGCCGAGAAGCCGGTGTGGGTCGATGTTCTCGTCGTCCTGCTCATCGCCGTTGCCGTTTATTCCCTGGCCGTCATGCCGTATGCGAGAGCCGAGCAATATCAGATGATGAAGGACAGCGCCAAGCTCAAGGAGAAAATGGGGGAAGGCCCGTTTAACGAGTACATCCGGAAATACGCGGCTCCCCCGACGACATGGGATTACGTCCAGTCGGCGGGTATCGGCCCCGCCTTCGTCTTCGTCGGCCTGCTGCTGCAGGCCAGCATCCTCATGCTCCTGGGCCGCTTCGTGTCCTCTCTCGGGGCCTTCAAGCAGATCCTCTCCTCCCTCGTACACGCGAGCCTCGTCAACATCGTCTTCGGCAATGCCGTCCGCCTGGTTCTGGCCGTGACCCGGAAATCCGTCATGCAGGTTTCGACCGGGCTGGCCGTGTTCTTCCCCAAAATGGAAGTGACCTCGACGGCCTACATCGTTCTCGGCCAGGTCGATTTCTTCCAGCTTTGGATGTTCGGCATCCTGGCCTTCGGGCTATCCGCCGCTTTCAAGATCAGCACCCGGAAGGCCCTCTTCATTTCCTACACTCTTTGGGTTCTCAAGGCCCTGGCCAATATCGGCATGGCCCTCTTCGGCATGAGCTTCCTCCGCTGAACGCAGGCCGAAATAGAGGGGCCTCCGGCGCGGGGGCCGGCCGTTCGTCTCTGTCTCCGCTCGATTGACTTATCTCCGCGCGCCTTATAAATTATGTCTATGGACGAATCGCTCCGCCGCGGGAACCTGTCCCGGACTCCGTTCGTCCACGTCCTGGCTGGAATCTGGAGAGACGAGCTGACCGGCACGCTCGGCGTCCACGGTCCCTCCGGGTCGAAAGATTTTACCTTCGAAAACGGCGCCCTGACCGTCGACCGGGCCGCCTTCCCGGAAAAGGACTTTCTTAAGACCCTCCTGACGACGGGCGCCACGGACCTGATCAGCCTGGCCCGCGCGGAAGAGCACGCCCAGCGCGACCGCGTCCCGGTCATCCGCGCCCTCCTCGAGGCCGCCATCCTCGAGCCCGCCCGGCTTTGGGCGCTGATCGAGCGATTCACCAGGGACGAGGCCTTCACCCTTTTCGACACGGAGGAGGGCGAATTCGAATTCGAGCCCCGCGCCACGCCGCCGGGGCCGACCCTGCTCCGGGACGTTTTCCTGCCGAATCTCATCCTCGAAGGCGGCCGGAGGATGACGAACGACACCCTCATCGCCCGCCATCTTCCCCCCGAAACCGAAGCGGTCCAGAGCCTCGACCCCTATGTCCTCGACCTCCTCGACCTCGCGCCGCAGGAAAGATATTTCCTGCATCTCCTCGAGTCGTGCCAAACGGTGGCCGAACTCTGCGAGTCGAGCGACCTGGGCCGGCGGGAAAGCCGGAGGATCCTGTTCGTCTTTCTTCATCTAGGGCTTGCGGGGACGCGGGCGGTCAAGCCCAAGACCGGCCGGCTCCCCGTTGAGATGTCCCTGGCCGATATGGACAAGCTCTTCGGAGTGTTCAACACGAAATGCTCCTTCATCTTCAAGTACATCTCCAAGGAGATAGGCCCCGTGGCCCTCAGCGTCATCGGGAACTCGCTCGACGACGTCCGGAACCGGCTGGACCCGGCGTTCCAGGGTCTCGAACTCAAGGCGGACGGCAGGATCGAGCTCAAGTCGTTCCTGAAGACAAACATGAACCTCATCGGAGACGAAAGCCGGCGGAACCTCCTGCGGAGCATGGACGAGATCCTCGTCGCGGAAGTCCTGGCCGTCAAGCGGACCCTGGGCTCCGGCCACGAGTCGGCCCTCGTCAGGGGGCTCGAAAAGATCGGGGAGCTCCCGTGAAAAGAAAACAGCTTTTCGCCATGCTCGCGCTGGCCACTCTCCTCGCCGTCTGGCTTCTGATCAAAATTGGAACCTGAAAACCGGAACCTGGTCATCCTCCTCGGCCCCACGGGCGTCGGCAAAAGCCGGACCGCCGTCGACCTGGCTCTGAAATTCGGCGGGGAGATCATCAACGGCGATTCCATCCAGGTCTACAGGGGGTTCGATATCGGGACGGACAAGCCGTCCCTCGAAGCCCGGAAAGGCATTCCCCATCATCTCATCGACGCCGTCGAGCCCGGCATCCAGTTCACGGCCGCGGACTTCGTGCGCGAAGCGCTCCGGGCCGCCGGGGACATCGCCGGGCGTTGCCGCGTGCCGTTCGTCGTCGGAGGGACGGGCCTCTACCTCAGGGCCCTCGTGGATGGGCTTTTCCCCGGCCCCGGACGCGATGCGGCGCTCCGGGCCGAACTCGAGGCCGAAGCCCGGGAGAAGGGCCTGGACGTTCTTTTCCGGGAGCTCGAAGGGGTCGACCCCGCCTACGCCCGCAAGATCCGGAACCGCGACCGCGTCCGGATCATCCGCGCCCTGGAAGTCTACCGGCTCACGGGCCGGCCGCTCTCCGAGCATTTCCTGGCGACGAAATCCCCGACCGGCGCGTTCAACGTCGTCAAAGTCGGTCTCGAGCTTGGGCGCGACGCCTT
>Ga0315281_10010265_pt1 | contig 12913 bp, 10 predicted proteins | sample YL17G07_0_MG_FD_204540 | JGI IMG/M metagenome (GOLD analysis project Ga0315281, IMG submission 204540) | Sediment microbial communities from Yellowstone Lake, YNP, Wyoming, USA - YL17G07_0 | ecosystem: Environmental > Aquatic > Freshwater > Lake > Sediment | place: USA: Wyoming | collected... | reverse complement strand
ACGCAGCCATCCCGCGGAGCTTCCAGCAGTCGGTCAGCCCGCGGTCGTCCCCCAGGCGCTCGAAGACGGCCTCGCACTCGTCGGCGACCCGGTGCCAATCCTGTGCCAAGGCCTCCGACCCGAACCACGCCAAGCATTGGAGGACTCGCGCGGAGGCGTTGGCTCGCTCATCTCCAGCCCTCTCGGAACGCTCGAGCGCCTCGGCGAAGCAGGCGCTGGCCTCGTCGAAGCGCCCGTACGCGTCGAGCGCGGCAGCCAGGTCGGGCAGGATCGCGATGCGTGCCGGATCGGCCGGGTCCAACAACTTCGCTGCTCGGCTGAGGAGGTTCACCATGCCCGCGAGGTCGGACCGCTCGAACGCCCGGCGGCCGGCGGCGATCAACCGTTGGGCGGCTCGTCGAGCCAGGTCACGCGAGCGATCATCGATCGGCGCCAGCTCCTCACGGTAGCGGAAGGCCTGCTCGAGGTGATAGCCGACGATCTCCTCGACCTCGCTGAGGCGGTCACCAGCGGCGGTGTCGAGCCAGCCGGCAAAGCGCTCGTGCAGTTCAGCGCGCTCCGCTTTCGGCAGCCGCTCGTAGGCGGCGTCACGGATGAGCAGGTGGCGGAATCGGAACGCCTCGCCCTCCGACAGGCCGGAGCGGTCGGGCCGGATGAGCTCCTTGCGTACGAGCGTCACGAGGTTGCGCGGAACGTCGGCGCGGTCGGTGTCGGGCGACAGGGCGACGACCGCAGACTGGTCGAAGATGCGGCCAACGACCGATGCCCGCTCGGCCACGGCGCGCTCCTCGGACCCGAGGCGGTCGAGGCGCGCGGAGAGCAACGCCTGGATGGTGGGCGGCACGGCAACCGAGTTCAGATCCCCCGAGACCGTCCAGCCGTCGGCCCCGGCGACCAGCGCGCCATCGTCGATGAGCATGCCCAGGAACTCCTCGACGTACAGGGGGTTGCCCTCGGCCGCCTCGGCGATCCGCGTGCGCACCGTGGGCGGGAGCGCGCCACCGGGCACGAGGGCGTCGATCAACTCCAGCGCCGACCCCGCCGACAGTGGCTCGAGCAGGATGGTGGTGGCGTTGACCTTCCCCCCGCCCCAGGTGGGGCGGTCGTCGAGGAACTCGGGGCGCGCCGGGCAGACGAGGAGGATCGGCGCATCCCGGGCCAGGTCGGCCACCGATTCGAGGAGGTCGAGCAAGGTCGGCTCGGCCCAATGGATGTCATCGACGAGGACCACCAGCGGTCGCTCATCGGCGAGACGCTCCACGGCGCGGCGGAATGCCCAGACCAGTTCTTCCTGCGCGGCCGACGCCTCCAGCCCGATGATGCCGATGAGCCCGCGTGCGATCGCCGCGGCCTCGGGCAATCCGTCCACGAACCTGTCGATCCGCTCGCGCGCCTTCTCGGCAGAGTCGCCTTCCTCGATGCCGACCGCTTGCCGAACGATCTCCGCGGCCGGCCAGTAGGTGATGCCATCTCCGTATGAGATGCAGCGGCCGCGCAGCACGCGGGCGTGGTCGCGAACTGCCCCGAGGAACTCCGCCACCAGGCGGCTCTTCCCCACGCCTGCCGCGCCGAGGATCGTGAAGAGCTGGCACGATCGCGCCGAGACGGCTCGGTCGAAGGCCTGGTGCAGCACGTCGAGCTCGCCCTGCCGGCCGACCATGGGAGCGTCCAGGCGATGGCGGTGCCCCTCGGCCCCGGGGGCGACATGCCGCAGCCGATAGGCGATCACCGGCTCCGACTTGCCCTTCAGCTCCAGTGACTCGGCCGCACCGACCTCGACCGCATCGCGCACCAACCCGTGCGTCGCGGCGCCGATGACGATCTCGCCGGGTGCGGCGGTAGCCTGCAGGCGGGCAGCGACATTCACGGTATCGCCGACCACGATCGCCTCACCCGGTCCGCCGGGCCCCACCACGACGGAACCGGTGTTGATGCCCGTGCGTGCCTCGAGGGCGACGCCACGAGTGGGGCGCAGGTCGCCGTTGAGCCGCTCGAGGGCCTCGCGCATCTCCACGGCGGCGCGCACGGCGCGGAGGGCGTCCTCCTCGTGCACGACCGGCACCCCGAAAACAGCCATCACCGCGTCGCCGATGTATTTCTCCACCGTGCCGCCGTGTCGCTCGATGACCTCGCGCATGCTCGCGAAGTAGCGGCCCATCACGTCGCGCAGCGACTCCGGGTCGAGTCGCTCGCCCAGCGCGGTGGAGCCGGTCACATCGGTGAACAGGACGGTCACCGTCTTGCGCGTCTCGCGCGCCGGGGCGGAGGGCGCCAGCGCGGTACCGCAATACCCGCACAGCCGGAAGCGCTCGGGGTTCTCTTCGCCGCAGGACGGACAGCGAACCATCTGCGGAGTGTAGGCCCCGGATCCGTGGGCGAGTCAGGCCAGGCGTTCGCCGGCGGTGACGGCGATCTGCAGGCGGTTCTCGGGCGGAGCGAGGGGACATGCCCAGCGTGGGTCGTACACGCACGATGGGTGGAAGGCCATGTTGAGATCGAGGATCAGCTCACCGCTTGCGGCGTCGATGCCGTGGTCAGCGGATTTCAGCGTGTCGAGCAGGTAGCGGCCGGCGCGGTAGCTGGCATTGCCGGAGGTCCGGTCGAGGAAGGGCAGGAAGAGCCCGCCGCCGTAGCCCTCGATCCAGAACACGCCCAGATGTTTCCCGATGAGGCGTCCACCCAGCGCAAGATGGCCGATGTGCCGCAGAGCGATGGCGCCGGGGCCGCTGGAGGGCAGGGCGAGGGGGCGCGGCGCGGCGATCTGGTCGTGCGGTCCGGCAGCGGCCTGGAGCGGCACGAAGCGGGCCGGCACCCGCCAGCTCGGATCGTAGTCCCAGTAGGCCAGGCCCCGGAAGCCTGCGCGTGCCTGGTTCGGCATCGGCGACTGCGGGTGCGTGCGGAACAGCTCGTCCTTGGCGCTGCGAAACGCGCTCGTTGCGGCCGCCGGGTCCCCCTGCGCCTCGTGCCGCCAACGCGCCCAAAGCTCCGCCATGCGGCGGCGCCAGTCGAGCAGATCGACGTACTCGCGACCCTGCCCAGCCATCATCCACCTCCCGGAAAACAGCGAGGCGGCCACCGTCACCGGTGACCGCCTCGATCGATGCCACAGGGTGACGATCAGGGCGCCGGCTTGGCCAGGTCGCTGATCTTGGTCAGGCTGTACTTCTCGGCCGTGGCCTTGCTGACCACGAAACCGTTCTGGTCGGTGGCCGCGGCGTACTGGAGCACGGCCAGGCCGAGGCCCTTGAGCCGGGCGGCCAATTTTTCGCTCGTCGCCTTCGCGTCCGTGGAGGCCTCGCCGGCCGCCTTGTTGATGTATTCGAGAGCGGTCGCCGCGTACTCCGCAAGGACGTCGATCTTGCCCGACTGGAGGGCGGGGAAAACGATCTCACGGTTGCCCAGCTGGAACTTCTTCTCGACGTCGAATCCGTTGGCCGCGAGGGTCTGGGCGAACAGCTCGCCGAGGATCTCCTGCTCGTAGAAGTTCGTCGAGCCGACGACGACCTTGCCCTTGCCCGATCCCCCCGCGCCGGGCAGGAGCGCGTTCTTCGTCAACCAGGCGGTGGCCACCGCGGCCGGATCCTTGCCATCGACGACGACGGCCTTGTTGAGGTCGGTCAGTTCGGCCTGGCTGAGCTTGGCCATGATCCCATCCAGGAGGGCGGCGACCCCGGGGTTGGCATCGAGGATGGCCTGACGCACGACGGGCACGAGGTTGTCGGCGATCTGGAGGTGCTTGTCGTCCTGGAGCAGCACGAAGCCGTTCGCGGCGATGGCCGGATCCGAGGTGAAGAGCAGGCCCACGTCGACCTGGCCGCCCTTGAGCGCCGCGACGGTGAGCGGTCCGCCGACGTCGAGCGGCTTGAAGTCCTTGAAGGTGATGCCGTAGGTGCCAGTGAGCCCCTTGGCGCAGAACGGGCGCGCGGGACACTCCGGCGGGCCGCCCAGCACGAGCTTGCTGGCCAGGGTCGTTGTACTGCCCCCACCCGACGTGCAGGCGCTGAACAGGAGCGCCAGCAACGCCGCCCCAAGGGCAGCACTGCGGATCTTCCGCATGGGTCCTCCTCGATGCGTGCCGCGCCGCCCGGCGGGCGGCTTTCGGTCGCGCGACTATATCAGCGGCGCGGTGAAGGGCCGATGATGTCGCCACGGAGACCCGGCGACACCAATCGCCGCTCCACGATCGCGGTTCCGCGCTCCACGGCGACGGCCAGCAGCGCCACCAGGACCGCTCCGCCGATGAGCATGCCGTCATCCTGGAGTGCAAACCCGTCGATGATGAAGCGGCCCAGCCCGCCGCCCGCGACGAGTGCGGCGAGTGTCGCCGTGGCCACCACCTGGACCGCCGCCGTGCGCACGCCGGCGACGATGAGCGGCAGCGCCACAGGCAGCTCGATGCGGGCCAGCAGCTGCAGCTCTCCGTGACCCATGGCGCGACCGGCCTCGACGAGGTCGGCGTCGACACCCTGGATCGCCACGTACGCGTTGGTGAGGATGGGCGGGATGGCCAGCAGCACGAGGGCCGGGAGCGCCGTCGCGAAACCCAGCCCGAAGAGCGGGAACAGCAACAACAGCAGCGCGTAGGAGGGCACTGCGCGGCCGACATTGGCGGCGCCGAGAGCGACCAGGCCACCGCGGCCACCGTGGCCGAAGCCGAGTCCGGCGGGGAGCGCGACCAGGCAGGCCACGAATATCGCCGCGGCGCAGATGGCCACGTGTTCGAGGATGCGAACCGGGATTCCGCCGGGTCCAAGCCAGGTCTGCCCATCGCCGAACCAGCCGGCGACCTGGCCGAGCAACTCCACGGCTCAGCGGCCTCGAGCCCGCCGCCAGGGCGTGGCCACCCAGAGCAGGCCGATGAACAGTAGATCCGCCATCACCGCGAGAGCGACGGAGAGGACCGTGCCGACGCCCACGGCCGTGTAGTTCTGGAGCGTGAAGCCGCGCAGCATGAGCTGGCCGAGCCCGCCTTCGCCGATGAGTGCCGTGACCATGACCAGCCCGATGGTGCTGACGGTGGCCACCCGCAGACCGGCAACGATGACCGGCAGGGCCAGGGGCAGCTCGATGCGCCACAGCCGGCCGGCCGGCGAGTAGCCCATCGCCGTCGCGGCCTCATGGGCCTCGGGCGGCACGGCGTCCAGGCCGGCCACGATGTTGCGAACCAGGATGAGCAGGGTGTACCCGACCAGGCCGATCTCGGCGGTCAGGAACGAGAGGCCTGTGATCGGCACGAGCAGCGCGAAGAGGGCCAGGCTTGGGATGGTGTAGATGAGTCCCGAGATCGCGGTCACCGGTCCGTAGGCACGCCGATAGCGGTGGATGAGCAGCGCCAGGACGGCGCTGACGACCAGTCCGCCGCCGACCGCGACTGCGGTCAGCGCCACGTGCGCCGAGGTCGCGGCGGCGATGTCGTCGAGGTGGCGGGCGATCCAGCCCCAGTCGATCATCGAGCCTCCAGCCCGCCGGCGATGTCGTCCACGGTGAGCAGGCCCAGCAGCCGGCCGCCGGCGTCCACGGCGACGCCGGCGCGAACGTCCGCCCCGAGCAGCATCGAGAGGGCGTCCTTGAGCGTCGTCTCAGGTTCCAGAAAGGGCGACATGGGCACGGCCATGGCGGCCTCGACGTGGCCGGCCGCGGGCAGGTCGCGTCCCTCGATCCAGCCGATGGGATGGTCGGCGGCATCGATCAGCAGCAGGTAGCCGAAGCGGTCGGCGGCGGCGCGCCGTCGGGCCTCGGCCACCTCGTCCCCGGCCCGGACGGTGGCCGCCGCGCGGAGTTGCACATCCCGGACGCGGGTCAGCGAGAGGCGCTTCAGGCCGCGATCCGCGCCAACGAAACGGGCCACGAAGTCCGAGGCGGGGTTGGCCAGGATCTCGCGCGGCGAGCCGAACTGGGCAAGCGTGCCGCCGTCCTGCATGACCGCCACGAGATCGCCCATCTTGATGGCCTCGTCGACGTCGTGGGTGACGAAGATGATGGTCTTGGCCAGGTCCGCCTGGAGACGCAGGAACTCATTCTGCAGGCGCTCCCGGACGATCGGGTCCACCGCCCCGAAGGGTTCGTCCATGAGCATCACCGGCGGATCGGCGGCCAGGGCTCGGGCAACGCCGACGCGCTGGCGCTCACCACCTGAAAGCTGGTGCGGGTAGCGCTCGCGGTGGGTCGCCGGCTCCAGGCCAACGAGCGTCAGCAATGCATCGGTGCGCGCTCGCTGCCGATCCTCGGCCCAATCCAGCAAGCGTGGCACGGTGGCCACGTTTTGGCCGACGGTCTGGTGCGGGAAGAGGCCGACCTGCTGGATCACGTAGCCGATGCGCCGACGCAGCGCGATGGGCTCTTCGCCGGCCACGTCAGCGCCGTCGATGAGGATGCGTCCGGCGCTCGGTTCGATGAGCCGATTGACCATCTTCAGGCTGGTCGTCTTGCCGCAGCCCGACGGGCCGACGAGTACGCAGATGCGTCCCGCCGGGACCAGCAGCGAGAGGTCGTTGACGGCGCCCCGGCCGTCCCTGCCCACACCGTAGCGCTTGCTGACATGCTCGAAGGCGACGGTCGCGGCGCCTCGTCCCCTCTCCGGTGGCTGGCTCACGAGCGGGCCCCGCTAGCCGGTGGCCGAGCCAAGCGCCGTCGAACAGATGCAGCTGCGCTCGGCGGGGATGCGCGGCACCAGGCCGTAGAGGAGTCGGCGCAGCTTGTCGATGTTGGCATTGAAGACCTCGAGCACCGCCTCATGCGTGACGGCCTCGATCTCGCCTTCGATGCCCGCGTCGTAGTCGGTCACCAGCGAGACGTTGACGAAGCACATCTCCAACTCTCGCGCCAGGTAGGCCTCGGGATACTGGGTCATGCCGACCACGTCCCAGCCATTGGCGCTGAACCAGCGCGACTCGGCCCGGGTCGAGAATCGGGGCCCCTGGATGACCACCATCGTGCCGCGGTCGCGACAGGCGATCTGTTCGGCCCGCGCCGCCTCGACCGCCAGCGGCCGCAACTCCGGACAGTAGGGGTCCGCGAAGGCGATGTGGGTCGTCTTCGGGCCGTCATAGAAGGTGTCCTTGCGAGCCGTGGTGCGGTCGACGAGCTGATCGCAGATGACGAACTCGCCGGGCTTGATGTCCGTGCGCAGGGAGCCCGTGGCACACGGGCCGATGATGCGCGTCACGCCCAGTTCCTTCATCGCCCATAGGTTGGCCCGGAAGTTGATCTGGTGCGGCGGGAACTGGTGCTGCCGACCATGCCGTGGCAGGAAAGCCACGTTGCGGCCCGCGACGCTGCCCAGCGTGATCGGCGCCGATGGGGCCCCGTAGGGCGTGTCGACCTCGATCTCGCGCACGTCGTCGAGGAAGGCATAGAAGCCCGAACCGCCGAAGATGCCGATCTCCGCCTGTGGCTGGGTGGTCATCTGCTTCTCCGCACGCTAGGCTCCGTCATCGGGACGGCACAAGGGTAGTCGAGGAGACCGGTGGGCGAGCGCGAGCGGCCGCGCCTTGGCGTGAATCCGACCTCGATCGGCGTGACCCCAGCGTGGTGGCTGGAGGCTGCACGCCGGTTGGAGGCGGCCGGCTTCGACGGCGTCTATTGCTGGGACCACTTCATCTCGCGCGGTCGACCGCAGACGCCGGTGCTGGAATGCTGGACGACCCTGGCGGCCACGGCCGCGGTGACGTCGCGCCTGCGCCTGGGCAGCTTCGTCAACAACGTCATGAACCGCCATCCCTCGGTCCTGGCGCGCATGACCGCCAACATCGCCGCGCTCGCGCCGGGTCGCCTCGACCTGGGCATCGGCGTGGGCGGCAACGCCGCCGAGGCGGCGGCGCTGGGCATCGCCTTTCCGGATGTCGCGGACCGTGTCGCGCTGCTGGAGGAGGTGACGGCGGTGCTCCGCGCGCTGTGGGCGGGCGGGCCGGTCAGCTACGAGGGCCGCTGGTACCGACTGACCGATGCCTACGCGCATCCGGCACCTGAGCCGCCGCCGCGCATCATCGTGGGCGGCGAGTCGCCGGCCGGGGCGCGACTGGCGGCTCGAGCGGGCGACGGCTGGACGACGACCGGCGAGGCGCTGCTGCGCCTGCGCAGCGCTTACGAGGATGCGCTGGGTGCTGCCGGGCGGCGCCGCGAGGACGTGACCGTGATCGTCGCCGTGGACCTCGCGCCGGACGCGGCGCCCGGTGGCGACCCGCTGCTGGCCGACCTGCGCGGCGAGGCCGAGCGCTGGCGGGAGCGTGGCGCCGACGAGCTGGTCGTCAATTGGGTGCGCGCCGCGCAGCTGCCCGCGGTGCTCGAGGCGGCGGAGAGGGCGGGCCTGGCCTGAGCGCCACACGGGCGTCCACGCTACGCTCGTGGCGTGCCACTTCCCGGCGACCCTCTCGTCGATCCCGTCGTCGACCCCACGAGGCCCCACGACATCTGTGGCCGCTGCGGGCGTCCGACGCCGCTGGGCGTGTCGCTCTGCGAGGACGATAACCCGGCGGGTCTGACGCCGCCCAGCGCGACCCAGGTCCACGGCACGATCCTCGGCGGTGTCGTCATCGGCTTCGTCGGACTCGCCCTGCTGGCCCACTTCGTGCTCGCCGGGGTGGGTCCATTCCCGACCCGGATGGAGAGCGTGACGGCCACCGGCGATGGCGGTGTCGAGGTGGTCTTCAGCGTCGACAACGATGGCTCGAAGGCGTCCGCCGCCACCTGTCGTGTCACGCGCGGCGGCGTCGGTCTGGTCAGTGACCCGGTCTTCCGTACGCTACCCATCCCGCCCGGTCAGACGCTTGCGGTGACCCGGCCGATCGCGCCGCCGCCGCCGGGGGATCCGGCCTGGGTGCTGGACCGGCTCGTCCTCCATTGCAGCTGATCACACTCATCCGAAGGTGAGCACCCCGCCCGAGGCCTTTGCGGCCGAGCTGACCCTCGCCATCGATGCCGCGCGACGCGCCGGCGCCGTGCAGCTCGGGCTCTACGAACGTCTCGAACGGATCGTGCACAAGGGCCCCGGTGACGTGGTCACCGAGGCCGACCATCTCTCCGAGGCGCTGATCATCGAGGTCATCCGCGGTGGCTTCCCCGACGATGCCATCGTCGCCGAAGAATCCGGGGCGCACCGCTCCGGCGGCGGGGCCGGCGCCCATGCCGCCGACGGCGCGGAGCGGGCCTGGATCATCGACCCGCTCGACGGCACCGTGAACTACGCCAACGGCGTGCCCTTCTTCTGCGTCAGCATCGGTTTCGTGCTCTCCGGGCGAGCCGCGGTCGGCGTCGTCTACGACCCGACGCGCGATGAACTGTTCAGCGCGGTGGCCGGCGGCGGGGCGCGCCTCGACGGGCAGCCCATCCACCACCCGGACAAGGAGCGCCTCTCCGACTGCGTCATCCATGCCGCACTGCCGCGGCGCGGCTACCGCCGCCGTGATGCCGCCCTCACGCGCGCGACCCGTGTCGGCCGCAACCTGGGGAGTGCGTCGCTGGCGTTGGCCTACGTGGCCAACGGCCGCTTCGATCTGTATGTCCAGCTGGGATCGCTCTCCAACTGGGATGTCGCGGCCGCCGGGCTCATCGCGGAGGAGGGAGGCGCCCGCGTCACCGATGCTTCGGGCGGGCCGTGGCTGGATCTCGCTCGGCCCAGTCGGGGCGTGTCGATCGTGGCCGCCTCGGCGCGCCACCATGCCACCGTGCTCGAGCTCCTGCGCTGAGGCGAGGCCCGGCCTGCTAGTCGGCCCAGCGCGGCACGCGCCCGCGGAGATGCGGCGCACCCAGCAGCATCACCATCTCCAGGAACGGCACCCGGGGCACGCCCCGCCAGCGCAGGTCCTCGAGTGATTCGGGGATCGGCGCGTCCAGCGAGAGCGTGGCCAGTTCGCGGAAGAGGAAGGCTTCGGATCGCTGCTCGCGCAGGTTGGCGGCGAGGGTGAGCGCCCCGCGCACCGAGGCGTCCCACTGCGAGGCCCGTTCCGGTATCGCTTCGAGGTGCTCGTAGCGCGAGAGCACCGCGGCCGCGGATTTGGCGCCCCAGCCGGTCACGCCGGGGAAGCCGTCGGCGCTGTCGCCCACGAGCGCCAGGTAGTCGGGGATCGAGGCCGGCGACACGCCGAACTTCTGGCGCACGGCCGCGGCGTCGATGAGCAGGCTTTTGCGGCGGTCGAAACAGACCACCCGACCATCCTCGCGCACGCACTGGGTCATGTCCTTGTCGGGCGAGAGGATGATCACGCGCTCGACGGCGGGGTCATCGCCGAAGCGGGCGGCAGCGGCGCCGATGGCGTCGTCCGCCTCGTACTCGACCATCGGCCAGACCACCAGGCCGCACGCGCGCAGCGCGTCCTCGAGGAGCTGGAACTGCGCCAGCAACTCGGGCGGCATGCCCGTCTCGGTCTTGTAGCCGGGCCAGCGGTCGTTGCGCCAGGAACGGATGACATGGTCCGTAGCGCAGCCGATGTGCGTGACCCCGGGCTCGCGCAGAAGCCCAAGGACGCTCTCGACTACGCCCAGCGTTCCGCCCACCGCGCGACCGTCGGGTGCCGCCGCCGGCGGCCGGCCGAAATGCGCGCGGAAGATCTCGTAGGTGGCGTCGAGGAGGTGGACCTGCACGCGCGCACCCTAGCACCGGCCGGGGGCCGGGAGGGCATCCGCCCCCGGGAGCCAGATGGCCCGCGACGGGCGCCGCCGACATGGGGCACGATTCCTGCGTGCTCATGTCGTTGGCCGTGCGCGAGGCCCACTCGCTGCCGCCCGCCGAGGTCGCGCGCCTCCTCGACGTCGAGCCGGGACGGGGGCTAACGACCGGCGAGGCCACGCGGCGGGCCGCCCTGGTCGGGGCCAACGAACTGGAGCCGCCGCGTCATGAATCCGTGCTGCGCATGGTCTTCGACGCGGCTACGGAGCCCTTCGTGGTCCTCCTCGCGGTCGCCGGTTCGCTGGCCATGTGGCTGGGCGAGGCCCGCGACGGCCTGCTCGTCCTTGGGGGGCTGGTGCCCATCGTCGGTGCCGATGTGGTCACGGAGTACCGCGGCCAGCGTTCCCTGGAGGCGTTGCGCGAGGCGAGTGCGCCAGTGGCCCGGGTGCGGCGCGACGGCGCCGCGATGGACCTCTCCGCCGCCGACCTGGTGCCCGGTGACGTGGTGCTGCTGGGCGTCGGGGACGTCGTGCCGGCCGACCTGCGGCTCGTGCGCGCCGAGCGGCTGCAGCTCGACCGCAGCCTGCTCACCGGTGAGTCGCTCCCCGAGCGGGCGGGCGTCGAGCCGGACGCGCTCGTGAGCATGATCGCCGAGCGGCGCTCGATCGCCTATGCCGGCACCAGCGTCGTGGCCGGGCGCGGGGAGGGCATCGTGGTGGCCACCGGCGGGCACACGGAGGTGGGTGCCATCGCGCGCGGTCTGGCCGGCGATGAACGGCGTCGCTCGCCGCTGCAGCGCGAACTCGACCGCCTCGTGCGCATCCTTCTCGTCGTCGCCATCGGGCTGATCAGCATCACCACCGGCCTCGGCTTCCTGCGCGGCCGGCCGGCCGGCGAGAACATCCTGGCTGGCATCTCGGCGGCCATCGCGGCCATCCCCGAGGAGCCGCCCATCCTCCTCGCGGTCGTCCTCGGGCTGGGTGCCTATCGGCTCCTGCGGCGCGGCGTGCAGGTGCGCCACCTCAACGCCGAGGAGACGCTCGGCGCCGTCGATCTCATCCTCACCGACAAGACCGGGACGCTGACCGAGAACCGCCTTGCGGCACGAGGCGTGCGCACGCCGGCCGGCGAGGTGGTCGAGCCCGACGAGCGCCGCCGCCTGCTGACCGACGCGCTGCGCGCCGAGGAGGATGCCTGGCGCCTGGCCGACGGCGTGCGCCCGAATTCCTTCACTCGGGCATTGTCGGCCGCCCTGGCCGAGCTGGGCGTCGGCGGACTGCCCGCCACCGATCATGTGATCGAGACCGCGCCCGCGTCCGACGACCAGCCCTATAGCCGTGCCCTGGTCGAGACCGAGGAAGGCCTCCGGGAGTTGGCCCTTGGGGCTGCCGAGTCACTGCTGCTGCCGTCGCCCGAGGGCGCCGATTGGTGGGCTCTCGTCGCCAGGGGTGCCGGCGCCGGGGAGCGGCTGGTGGTGCTCGCGGTGCGACCGCCGGGCAGCGCCGAACCATGGCGTCCGCTGGCCGTGATCGCCTTTGCCGATCCGCTGCGGCGTGGCATCCGCGAGGCGGTGGAGGTCGTGCGTGGCGCGGGCATCCAGGTGCTGGTCGTGACCGGCGACCATCCCGGAACGGCGGCGTCCATCGCCCGAGAGGCCGGCATCGATGCCACCAACATCATCACCGGCGGGGAGCTGGAGGCATGGGACGAGGCGGAGCTTGCGCGTCGCCTGGCGGATCTCCATGTCGTGGCGCGCGCCACGCCCGCCCAGAAGATGCGCCTGGTGAGAGCGGCGCGAACGGATCGGCGCACGATCGCGGTCACCGGTGATGGCGTCAACGACGCTCCCGCCCTGCATGCCAGCGACGTGGCCGTGGCCATGGGCAGTGGCACCGCGGTGGCCAAGGGCGCCGCCGACCTGGTCCTCACTGATGACTCGTTCGCTACGCTCACCTTTGCCCTGCGCGAAGGTCGGCGCATCGTGGCCAACATGCAGAAGGGACTGGTCTTCCTGGTCTCGACGCACGTCGCCATGCTCGGCTTCCTGCTCATCGCCACGCTGGCCGGCTATAACCGCCCCCTCGTGCCGCTGCAGATCCTCTGGCTCGAGCTGTTCATCGATCTTTCCACCTCGATCGCGTTCGAGCGAGAGCCGGAAGAGCCGGGCGCGATGCGTCGTCCGCCCCGGCCGCGCGACCGGCCCCTGCTGACCAACGCCCTGCTGGTCAAGATCGCCGTGGCCGGTTCCTTCAGTGCGCTGACCGCCCTCGTGCTGATGGTCACGCAATACGGCGGGCTGGAGCATGCCAC
>Ga0315281_10010263_pt1 | contig 12914 bp, 10 predicted proteins | sample YL17G07_0_MG_FD_204540 | JGI IMG/M metagenome (GOLD analysis project Ga0315281, IMG submission 204540) | Sediment microbial communities from Yellowstone Lake, YNP, Wyoming, USA - YL17G07_0 | ecosystem: Environmental > Aquatic > Freshwater > Lake > Sediment | place: USA: Wyoming | collected... | reverse complement strand
CCACAAAATAAGGGTTCAAGACCAGATCGTTCTGAAATGTCGCCTGGGTATAGGTATAGTTCACCATTCCATCGAAATACTGATTAAACTTTGCCTTGAAGGTCGTTTCGATGCCCTGACGCCTGGATTCAGGGATATTTTGGTTCGCCGGAGTCCCAAAGTTGCACGTACTAGGATCTCCGCAGACAAGATAAATTTCATCCCGCACGTCAGCCCGGAACAAGGTGACGCTTGCCTCACCCCACGACTGAATCTGTACCTTCGCGCCCACCTCGTAATTGTGAGATCTCATAGGCCTGAGATTGGGGTTACCCTGGCCGAATGGGCCGAGACCGGAACCGAACAGCTCGTTATAGGTCGGCACGCGAAACCCCTGTCCGTAACTGAAGTACAAGCTCGCACCTGGCATGATCAGATAGGTCAGCCCTGCACGAGGGGTTGTCCGGTGAAAGACTTTTGAGCCATTATTGGTACTATCGAGATTGTCTCCGAAATCGATGTCATTGCGATCGTATCGAACCCCGCCGGTCAAGATCAGCTGCGATGTCAGATTCAATGTGTCTTGGGCATAGAGTCCGAGAATGGTTTCGTCAGTCGATCGCAGAGATGAAAAAGGTCCAAAGGAAAAAAGGGCTAGGCTTCGATTTCCAAAGTCGTTCCTGGTGTATTCGCTTCCCAGGACAAGAGCATTGGAATAGCCGAAGGCTTGACCATGATGGTTCAGCTGGAGCACTCCACCTCGCGATTCAGTCATGATATTGTTGGTGCCCCTCCCACTCTGAAACACAGTAAACTGCTCCTGTGCCAGGCGGCGGTAGAACCCATTGGCGTTCATGGAAAACCCGAGAGGAAATTCATGCCGGGCATTCAATCGCACAACGTTTGTCTCGGAGTCGTAAAAGTCGCCGGGCGTGAAATTGCGCTTAGGGTCGATCGCGGCTTGGCTGAGAGGAAGGGTGCCGGCCTGCTGCAGCCGATCTTTAACATAGGTATAGGATACGGTGATATCGGTGCGCTCGGTCGGGCGATATCCAAGCTTGCCAAAAAACCGTGAGATCCTACCAGCCGATTCATCGCGAAAACCAGACTCGGTCTCGCGGCTGAAGTTGCTGTAGTAATCGAATTTGCCTATCGGCCCGCTCGCATTAAGGCTGTAACGTTCTCGGTGGAAACTACCGAACAAAGTCTCGCCCGTCGCCTGGTGTTTGTCACTGCCTCGTTTGGTAATGATGTTGATGACCCCGCCCATCGCATTCTTCCCATAGATCGCGGCGGCGCCTGGAATAATTTCAATGCGGTCGATCGTTTCGTACGGAATAAGGTCGAAGTTCACAGTATTGAAGTCCGGCTCATTCATTCGTTGTCCATCAACAAAAACCGTAGTGTTCGGGACCGGTTGTCCGTTAAAGCCACGGAGATCGATCGTTTGCTGAAAGGCATTACCGACAGCATCGTACATGACGATACCGGTGGCCCATTGAATGGCTTCCTGCACGGTCTTTGCCCCTGATTTTTTGATGTCTTCGGCCGTGATAATTGTCACTTTTGCCGGAAGCGTTTTGGCATCGACCGGAGCATCGGGCAAGCGTGTGCTGGAGACGACGACTTCTCGTGTCTCGATCACATCCTCTGACTGGGCATGGGCGGTGGACGCTACAAGGCAGGATGACAGGACGACACAAACAGAGAAACCCGTAAGATATATGCGCACAGAGACCTCCCTTAGACTCGAAGGGTCCAGTCGAAATGCCCGTTGGATAGGTCTCCTGACTTGCGGCTCGTCGCTTCTCTGCGCCTTCCCATTTGAAGACGTGAATCGTGAATCGTTATGCGTTAGACGTGAAGATTTCTTCCTGCGTTTAACGATTCACGAATAACGTTTCACATCCGACAACAGTGGCATTCGTGCAGAGTCACTCCCCGCTTACAGTGGCGGCACCGTGATGGATTTGCACCATCTTCCCCGTCCCCAACGGTGTATTGACTCGAACGACCTTTCTCCCTGGTTATACAGTACCCCCCCTCAGACCAACGGGCGGCTTGGGTACGAAACCTCACCCGTACTAGCAGGATGCTGGAAAAGTCCGCCTGCGGCGTTCTCGCTTCGCTCAGAGGCTCAACGTACGGCACAACGTACGCCTTCGCCTCATCGCTCGCTGCGGCCTTGCTGGACGGCCTTCTTGAGCCTCCTGCGAAATCTTCTTCTACCTCTGAGCGAATCCCATCGGCATCGTCACACGAGGCCTGCCAGTCTGAGGATGGGCATCCACGACCACGTCACATCCGTACACCATCCGAAGCACATCCGGACGAATAGTCTCCTCCGGTGAGCCGATACGGCAAAGTCCTCCCTCTTTGAGCATCAACACGCGATCGCAATACTGGCTCGCCACATTGAGATCGTGCGAGACCAAGATCACCGTCAACCGGCGCTCAGCCCTCAACTTCCCGATGAGCGAACAAATGTCGATCTGGTGATTGATGTCCAGAAAGGCCGTGGGTTCGTCGAGGAGGAGAATATTCGGCTCTTGGGCCAGGGCTCTGGCGATCATCACTCGCTGCCGTTCACCTCCTGACAGGTCGGAGACTAACCGATCGGCCAGAGACAGGATGTCGGTATCGGCCATCGCATCCTGGACACGAGCAAGATCGTTCGCCGTCTCATCCCCGATCCCCATACTCCACCAGCGCGCAGTCCGATGGGGGAACCGTCCCATGAGCACGGTCTCGGCCACAGTAAAGGGGAACACCTGGGTATATTCCTGAGGCACGACGGCGACCAAACGCGCGACATCCATCTGACTTCGTTTCCCGATCGAGAGACCGCCAAGCCGCACATCGCCCTCGCCAATCGGCAAGAGCCCGGCGAGAATTTTCAGCAGCGACGATTTTCCTGACCCGTTCGGTCCGACGATCCCAAGAATTTCCCCGACGTCGACATGGAACGAGAGATGATCCAGCGTCCACACTCTTCCACGCCCTTCCGTCGTATGATAGCGAAACGACAATCCCTCGACCTCGATGGCGGGACAGCCCACAGGCAGCCAGGAACGCGTTGCTTCGCCGATGTCGATCGTCATCTCAGAACATCCGATCTTTTCGCCACAGGAGGAGATAGAGAAAGAACGGTCCCCCGGCGAGTGCCGTCACGATCCCGACCGGTATTTCCGCCGGAGCCAGAACCGTCCGAGCCATCGTGTCGGCCAACGCGAGAAACATGCCCCCGACCAATGCCGACGCGGGAAGCAGCAATCGGTGGTCCGATCCTATGAGCAACCGCACAGCATGCGGGACGACCATTCCCACGAATCCGATCATGCCGCTCACCGACACAATCGCACCAGTTAACAAGGCCGTCATGGCAAAGAGTTGTTTCTTGACTCCTTCGGTGTTCACGCCCAATGAACGAGCCGTTTCTTCACCCAGTGAGAGCACATTTAACAGCTGTGCTTTATGCATCAGAACCGCGAGAATAATCACAGCGTAGACGGCAAAGACACCGAGGGCTGGATAGCCAGGCGCGGTGAGTGACCCCATTAACCATGCCATCAATCCCGCTGAACGATTGGGCTCCATGATCGAGGTGATAAACATGATAAAGGCCGTTAGAATCGCATTCAAAATCACGCCTGCCAGTAACAAGCTATGAATCGGCAGCCGGCCTTTCGATTGAGCCAACCGATAGATCAACAGGAGTGCCAGCAACCCTCCGGCAAACCCAAAGAGCGGGAGCACCGGCAAGAGCAGAAAGGTAGAGCCAATTCCAAACAGAATGGCCAAAGAGACTCCCAACGCAGATCCGCTCGATACGCCCAACACGTAGGGATCAGCCAGCGGATTTCGCAGGAGCGCCTGGAGTGTGACACCGACCGCAGCCAGACTGGCGCCCACGAAAAAACCCATGAGCACTCGTGGGAAGCGAATCTGAACCATGATGATCTCGGACGTTCCCAGGGTTGCGGAACCTCCTTGGTCGGCACGCAGCATGTGCATGATTGCCGTCGCGACAGTTCTCACATCTACCGACGTGGCGCCGAACTGCAGACAGAGCACCAGCACAGCCAGGCTTGCCAGCAGCAACCCGCCGATTACGGTCACCCAGCGATGAACGGTCAGCACCGCGCCGGTATTCGCCCATGATGAAGCAATATCTGCCATACATAGCTCGGCTTATCGCTCGACTCGACTGCTCGTCACATGATTCGGGTGTAGAATCTCTGCGAGTGATTCAAGTCCCTTGGCGATTCGCGGACCGGGCCGGTTAAGCCAATCGGCCGCAATCTGGTGCAGCCTCCCACGCTTGACCGCTGTCATCGTCGACCACTGCCGCCAGGTCTGTTGTTCACTTTCGGAGATGCCTTCTGCCTTGCCGACAGGAAACACCAACACTTCCGGATCCTCCTGGAGCACGGCCTCCATGCTGAGCCGCGGATACGGGGCCGCGCTCTTTGCGGCCACATTGACCCCTCCGGCCATTCCAATGAGCTGATCGATGAAACTCCCAGGCCCGACGGTGATTAGAGGTTGGCTGTTCAGCACATAGAGCATCCGCACCGGAGCGATGCCCTGGACTCGCTGCTTGATTGCCGCCACCTGTTCGCGAAGCTGCATGGCCACAGCATCGGCCTTCGGCGATCGCCCGACGATGCGCCCGAGCGTTTGGATATGGACGAAGATGCCCTCAACATTTTTGTCGGCCAGAATAAACACTGGAATCTTCAGTTGCTCGAATTTCATGATGACGTCGGGCTTGAGAAAATCGTTGGGCGCCACTACCAAATCAGGCTGGAGCGCCACCAACGATTCCATGTTCGGATTGGAATAACCGACCTTCGGCTTCTTCAGCGCCTCAGCCGGATAGTCGCAAAAGTCCGTTACGCCGACGAGCTGATCTCCAGCCTCCATGGCGAACAACATCTCGGTAATACTGGGTGCGAGTGACACGATTCTTGTGGGAGGTTTGGCAAAATACATCCGTCGGCCTGCGTCATCGACGTAGGCCTGTGCCGATACATGCGCCATAAACGGCATGCCGGTGAGAATACCTTGATGTCGACGTGTCATGCTCGGAGTCTCATCGTCCTGATTCGCAAACGCTGCCGTTGCCGCGATGAGCATGCCCGTTGCTATCAGCAGACTCGCTTGCCATCGACAATGCCATGGAGAGGTGCGCAAATAAAAAAATCCCCAAGGCCTGACAGACCCTGAGGATTGCACCCGCAACTCATCCTCGCCAATTCCCCAGCCCACGAGGGAACGTCGGTCAACTCTCCCGGCAGGTCTTCTGGCTCATGGTTCACCCTACTCCCCGTGCCTTCCCATCCCCCGAGGGGACAGTGGCATTCACGGGTTTCGTCCCCATTTACAGCGGCGGGACCGCGAGGGATTTCCACCCTCTTCCCTTACCCAGGAGTCACAATGTGGTGGGCACTCTAGGAGACCGTGAATAAGATTGTCAAGTTCATTAATGTCCATCAACCCCTCCCCTGCTCATGTTCTGACAGGTGCATGTTCCTACCCATTGGTAAATAGAGCGAAAGACTGAGGCTTTTCAGGCCGCCTCCCGGCATAGGCTTTGCTCACCTTTATAATAGATGACACGCGTGAAGTCGGATACGAACTCACGTGAAAGTCAGACCCACTAGGCAACCATCTACTTACCTAAACTATGAAGCATCTAATCATTGGCATCGTCATCCTTTTTTCCCTCTTCGAGCTATCGAGTTTCATCTGGACTTCTAAGGGACGACCTCCCAGCGCTATCTTCACCCGACTCTTGGAGTCGCCACAATACCGCCTCACGAATCCCGATGAGAATGGCTACTACTATCTCCTCGGCTTTGCTGCAGATGCGCCTCTCGATCCAGCCAGGGTAGGTCATGAGATGTGGATGGAAACCTCTGCCGCTCCGAGCGCGAGCGATTTCGATTACGACAAGCCGGGACGCGCGGAACTGCAGATTCAGCTCCCTCTGGAAGAGATCCTTCCGTCATGGAACTCCGAGAATCCAGTGAGTGAGTTCCGGAATACGAACGGTCGGCTCCAGACTGTGACCACTCGCGACCGCGCCTTATTAGCACGGTACGAGCGCTGGCTCTCGATGCCGTTCGAGGATATGGGATTCGGACGCCGCGCCACACCCCACTTTCTGGAAATTTTTGTTAGCCACCGCCTCTACGTCGCTAACGGATTTTCTCGTGAAATAGTTTTGGGCATACAGCGACTGAAGAAGGATATGCACGCATGGCGAAACGTACTTCGAGACGCGACGACCATCGCCACCAAGGTCATGGCGCAAATCGTCATCGCCGACGATCTCCGCCTACTCTCGACTTTGTTGTCGCAAGCCGCCGTCAACAAGACCGTGTTGGCGATGATCCCCAACATAGCCCCTCCACTCACCGAAGCAGAATTATCGCTCCGCTGGCCGCTTCAACATCAATTTACACTCGGCGTCCTGGGCGATAGCACAGGCGAACTCACCACAGAGGGGCAGATTGAATCCCTCGACAGACATGAACAGTGGTTGGCAAGCACGGCACGTCTTCCCAAACAGGCCTTTCGCCAGATCGCACATCCTCACGGGCGCTCATTCCTTGGAATCCCCCTACAGACGAGAGAGACGTGGGAAATGTATGCGACATACTACGATGCGATGATTCATGCGACAGAAGCAGGACAGAGCGCCTTGCCAAAGCTTCACCAACTTGCCGGTCCCGCGCGCCAAGGCATATTGGAGAGCCTCATCAGCCCACACTCCTTCGAACCGGACTGGGACCCCTTCCACTATCAACTGAGGGAGACCGATGCCAGGTTGCGACTCGCCTCACTACAGATCGTCTTGCGGCGCCCAAGCGCACAGACCACCGTGCCGAACCGACTCGCTCAAGTCGGCTCGTCCTACTACGATCCCTTTAGCGGATTACCGATGTTGTGGAGCCCGACGCAAAAGAAAATCTATAGTGTGGGGAAAGACCGATACGACGATGGGGGCGACTCAAGTTTCGATATCAGTGTGCCGGCGATTGTCTCCCTCACACCCGGGTCTACAGATTCGAAGGCAGCTGCACCAACCCGCCGCACTAACCGCCATTAACTCATCCCCGTAACAGAACACAAAACAACTCCACAAGATGCTCAAAAAGGCCGTCCAGCAAGGCCGCAGCGAGTGAAGATCCGAGGCGTACCCTTGGGGTACGTTGAGGGTCTGAACGATGCGAGAACGACGCTGGCGGACTTTTTCAGCATCTTGTTAGGCTCGATAGCGCAGCTTGAGCAATAGGATAGCCCCAGTCAGAAGCAATGTGATGAAATTGGTCAGAATGATCGGCCAGGAATGCAGAACCAGTCCATACAGAAACCAGAGGCAGACGCCGGCAGAGAATATAGCCAGCATACCCAGCGATACATCGCCCGCAGACTTCGAGACCCAGGTCTTTTGCAGCTGGGGCCAGAAGGCACAGGTCGTTAATGCCCCAGCCGCAAACCCCAGTAGATCGATTCCCGTCATGGTAAGTCACCCTTCCTCTGGCCTGCACCATCAAACCTGCTTGTCACAGCGAATAGCCCTGTGGTAGATTTCAACATTCTCGATCTTGTATCGATTCGGCTAGATAAAGGAGTGCACCCGTGGCATTTACATGCGATCTCTGTAGCAAACGCCGCCAATCCGGCCATAACGTCAGTCATGCCAATAACAAGACCAAGCGGATCTTCAAGCCCAACCTCCAACCAGTCCGCGCACTAATCGATGGTCAGCCAAAACGCATTCGGGTTTGCACGCGCTGCTTGCGCAGTGGCAAAGTCCAAAAAGCCGTTTAGCCGCCGCCGTCCTAAGAAGACCGTTGATCTGGTTTAGTCTGGTTTGTTTTGTTTGCCTGGTAGTTTCAATCGATCCAAAAACCAGATAGACCAGATCAACGAATTCAACCCATCTTGTCAATCGCGCTCATCTCGAGTGCTAACGTATTTTCTCCAGCCTCCGACGAACCTAGCCCGCATTATTCATGACGGTTCGTCGCGAAATCGCTGAGCCGCGTTGCGAGACCAGCGCGCGGAGCCGTGAGGACCCGATGCGTACTCGTGCAGTACGTGGAGGGTCCGAGTGGCGAGCCCGCTGGCCGAAGGATCGGCGATTGCAGCAGAAGCGTTCATGAATAATGCAGGCTAGGCCTGTCCCAGAGATACAAAAAAGGACTCGGAAGCCAATGCCTCTCAAGTCCTTTACCTCTTACACGTGACGTGTCACTTTTTACGTTTAACGCTTCACGTCTTATTTTGGAGCGGGCGAGGGGATTTGAACCCCTGACAACTTGCTTGGGAAGCAAGGACTCTACCACTGAGCTACGCCCGCTCGCTGAATTGAATCCTACGCTGGCCTCTATGCCAAGTCAAGAAACCACTCGCAACTACCCCCTCAGTTCGACCAAAGCGAACTTTCGGCGGCCGACCTTCAGGCGATAGGATCGTCCTGCCACAATCGATAACATGGCCTTCGCGTCGCTCTGTTTCTGTTCATCGATCTCTAAGCCGCCTTGAATGATCAATCGCCGGGCTTCGCTCTTGCTAGGGACTAACCCAGTTTTGGCGACCAGATCGACGAGACTGATGGTCTGATCGTCTCGGAGATCGGACTTGGTCAAGATCAACCGAACGTCCGGCTCGGCGGGAAATTCTCGCTCGGAGAATTTCTGTTGAAAGCCCGCACGGGCTTGCTTCGCTGCTTCGTCTCCGTGGTACCGGGCAACGATCATCGCCGCAAGTGACTGTTTGGCCTCCATGGGATGGGCCGTCTTTACTTTGGTCAGATCTTCGGTGGTCAAGAGTTCGTAATACCGAAGCATGAGCACGTCGCTGATCGACATCAACTTGCCGTACATATCGTTCGGTGTATCCTCCAGCGCGATGTAGTTCCCGACGCTCTTGCTCATTTTCTTCACGCCGTCTATGCCTTCCAGTAGCGGCATCGTGATGACGACTTGCGGTTCCTGCCCATGGCCTCGCTGGAGGTCACGCCCGACAAGAAGGTTGAATTTCTGATCGGTGCCGCCTAATTCCACGTCGGACTTGAGCGCGACGGAATCGTAGCCCTGCACAAGGGGATACATGAACTCGTGAATGCTGATGGGCTTCTGCTCCGCGTACCGCTTCCGAAAATCGTCCCGCTCCAACATGCGAGCGACACTATATTGCGCGCTCAGATGGATCAACGCTTCCGCCGTCATCGTACTCATCCAGCGGCTGTTGAACTCCACCAGGGTCTTCGCAGGATCGAGGATTTTAAAAATCTGCCGCTCGTAAGTTTTGGCATTTTCCAACACCTTCTCCTTCGAAAGGGCGACGCGTGTCTCCGATTGGCCGGTCGGATCGCCGATCATACCGGTGAAGTCACCGATCAAGAAAATCACTTGATGTCCGAGTTCCTGAAAGTGCTTGAGCTTGTGGATTAAGACCGTATGGCCCAGATGCAGATCGGGGGCGGTCGGATCGAAGCCGGCTTTCACACGCAGCGGCCGGTTCTCTTTCAAGGAGCGCGTCAACTTCGATTCAAGTTCGGCCCGCTGAATGACCTCCACCACTCCGCGGAGAATCAGATCGAGTTGACGGGAGAGTTCGCTCATGTAGCCTTCTTCCGTCTGTCTGAAAGTCCGGCATCCGGCGTGACCGTAACCAATGGGCGAATCCGTTCAAGCTTCTTTTTTCCGATCCCTTTGACCGCTCGCAATTCATCGAGAGAGTGAAAGGCTCCCACCGACTGCCGATACTCCATAATTCGTTCGGCCAACTGGGGGCCGATCCCCGGCAGCGCATCAAAATCCCGGTCCGTCGCCCGATTCAGATCGAGAAGGCCATCATGAGGTCGTTTCGAGGTGGCAGCAGTGAACCGCTGATCCGATAACGAGGCGTCAGGGGATTGGCTCACCGTGGTTACATCTCCACTGCTGGAGAGACTCCCGGCCTTCAATCCCTCAAGCGATTCAGGTGCAAAGTCGTGCTCTCGGTCGAATGAGGTCGGCAGGGTCCATCCGATCCAGAACACGACTCCCATAGTCGCCGCGAACATCCCGAGTTTAATGATCAGAGAGTACAGCATAGTCTTCAGGTCGAAGGTCTCAAGTCGTAAAGTCGAAAGTCATCAAGTCTAACGTGCGAAGACTTTAAGACTCTATGACTTTGCGACCTCTTTTCGTTTAATTTGGTGAATCGCTTTCCCTTCGACATCTTCTGCCGCTTCCATCAGGCCTTCGGACAATGTCGGATGGGCATGGATCATCTCTGCCATTTGCGTCACCGTCGCGCCGACTTGCATCGCCAACGCCGCTTCATGCACCAGATCGGCTGCGTGGGCTCCGACGATATGCACGCCTAGAATTTTTCCACTCGGTGATTCAGCAATGACCTTGAACAAGCCTGTCGTATCCCCCGTCGCTTGCGCCTTCCCCAACCCGGCATATCGAAACCGTCCAACCCTGAGCGCCTGGTCTGGATTCTGCCCGGCAGCCTGGACTCGTTCACGGGCTTGCTGTTCCGTCAGGCCCACGCGACCAATCTCCGGCAGGGTGAAAATTCCAGCTGGGATGACGTCATAGTTAACCGTCGCCTCATGCCCCATGATATTTTTGACCGCGACTTTCCCCTGCGCCGAAGCCACGTGCGCAAGCATAGCTTTGCCGACCACGTCGCCGATCGCGTAGATCCCTGGCACAGTGGTTTCCATCCGATCATTGACGAGGATTTCCCCTCGCCGTCCCGTCTGCACCCCTACCTGCTCTAGCCCAATGCCTCGGCTATTCATCCCTCGCCCCACGGACACCAGCAGCTTTTCAGCCGTCACCTGCGCACCATCTTTGAGATGCGCGGTAATGGCCACGGGTGACCGATCCAGTCTCTCGACGGTGGTCCCGGTCAGGACCGTCACGCCGCGTTTCTTCAGCTCACGCGCCGTCGTCGAGGAAATGTCGTCATCCTCCAGAGGAAGCACGCGCGCCATCAATTCAACCATCGTGACATCCGTCCCTAGACCGCTATAGAGCGCCGCAAACTCGCATCCTTCGACACCGCCACCGACGATCAGCAGACTGGCAGGAATGCGATCGAGGTCCAAGAGGTGCTGGCTGGTGAGCAACTGCTGTCCGTCGATCGGAAACTGCGGCAGGTTCGGCCAGGACGACCCAGTGGCAACCACAATCGCATCAGCCTGAATGTCTCGCACCGCGCCATCGGCAGCAGTCACCGTGACCGTCTGCCGGTCCCGTAGCGATCCGGTCCCCAGCACATGCTCGATATTCCACGCCTTGAAGAGCGTCACAATGCCCTTCACAAGAGTCGCCACCACATTATTCTTTCGGGCGACCATCCGAGCGAGGTCGTACGTGACTGGTCCCTTGACGAGCAGCCCCATCTCCTCTGATTTTTTGACCTTGTCGCCGAGTTCGACGACCGACAGGAGAGCCTTACTGGGAATGCAGCCCCAATTCAAACAGACCCCGCCAAGCGTATGGGACTCGATGACGGTTACGCGGGCGCCAAGCTGGGCCGCCCGGATCGCGGCGACATACCCACCAGGTCCGGCGCCGAGAATGGCGATGTGTTTAGGCATGGAAACGAATCAATGCTTCTGCGTAGAGAGAAAAGCCTCATACTGCGCCGCCGTCATCAGCTTCTCGACTTCACCGGCATTGGACAGATCGATCACCACCATCCAGCCTTTGCCGTAAGGATCGGAGTTCACCACTTCCGGGTGGTCTTTCAAGTCGGCGTTGACCTTGGTGATGGTCCCGCTCATGGGCGTGTAGATCGTGGAGGTCGTCTTGGTCGATTCGATCTCACCGATCTGCTGCCCGGCCTTGATGACGGCGCCAAGCTTCGGCATATCGATGAAGACGATATCGCCCAACGCATCTTGTGCGAAATGACTGATGCCGACAGTCGCCTGCGTGCCGCTCACTCGTACCCATTCATGCTCTTGGTGGTACCGTACATCTGTAGGAATCATGCACTCTCCCCTTTGGAGAAGATCGAGGTTGAGGTGACGGTCAAGTGAAAGCCAGGCGCTCTCTTATCGCTACTCAACCTGGGCCTTAGCCTCGACCAGCAATATTTTATCGCCGGATCGTAGTGGTCTGGCGCCTCTTTTGTCAAGGAATCGCCGGACCATTCATCAACAGCAGGTGCGTCCCTGTTTGCAAAACTTTCGTTGCGAGTATGGCTCTCACAGCCGTCACCAGCGACGATGGATCCGCCGCGTCCAGGGTCATGCCCAGCCAGAGTTGCCGTTCATCTCCAGCCGTCGGCGCCAAACGTTGTCGCATCGTTTTCAGCCTTGCCTCTCGCTCATCAGATCGTTCGGAGATACCTGGCTCTGGTTGGACGACCAGGTGGAGCCCCCGTTGCTTGGTCTCGAGCACCTCTTCTCCATACTCCATCAAGGCATCCACTGGAAAGAAGACCGCACGCTCATGCACGGCCACGGCGACCAGGAGTCCCGGTCGCGCCTGTCGCACCTGCTGTGTGAGTCGTGTCACAAAATCTAGATACGCCCTCGTCTTCCACCCAGCCCAACGCCAGGCGTCCGCTGAGACAGACCGATCGAGACTAGTGGATGATGTCCCAAAAGCCCCTTCAAACATCCGTCGCGACGTCGGGCTCCATTCCTCTGAAAATCCCTTGACCCTCCTCGCCTCAACCACCAGCCCATCGATGTCTGTCCGCAACAAATCCAGTGCCACCTCCCCGACCAAACGTTGATAATCGGGATGGAGCACATCCACAGGACCAGCCGGCTGCGCCATCTGGTTTGTGCTGCCAGCCATGACGGTGCCCCACTCCTGATTCACCGTCATCCACCCAGGCTCATGCAGATTGAGCGACGCCAATACCGCCATCCCTTTGGCATGGGCGATCGGCACAAACAC
>Ga0315281_10010262_pt1 | contig 12914 bp, 13 predicted proteins | sample YL17G07_0_MG_FD_204540 | JGI IMG/M metagenome (GOLD analysis project Ga0315281, IMG submission 204540) | Sediment microbial communities from Yellowstone Lake, YNP, Wyoming, USA - YL17G07_0 | ecosystem: Environmental > Aquatic > Freshwater > Lake > Sediment | place: USA: Wyoming | collected... | reverse complement strand
AGCTCACCGCCCATCTCGGTCTTTCCGCTGTCGATGAGCTTGCCGCCCTCCCCCTTGCCGCAAAGGCCCAGGCCCTCGCACCACAGCGGCTCTTGATATGAGTAGTGCTCTGAGATCTCAGCTACATCGAGCTCTTTTAGAGGATTGGTTATCCCTGCCATCTTGTATGCCTTAGACGCAGCTGTGACCAGGGATTCGCAATTAGCCAAGTCTCTGTATCCCAATTCATGGTGGTCATAGCAGCTAGACATCCCTGTGATCCATACCGGCTTCTTGGTCAGCTTCTTGGCCTTCTCCTCGTTGGCCAGTATCAGGGCACAGGCGCCATCTACCGGAGTCGGCTTGGCTTCCTGAACCCTGATGGGGTCACACAGCATGGTTGACCTGAGGACATCTTTCACAGTGAGGCTATCACAGCAATATGCGTAAGGGTTATTCTTGGCATTCTTACGGGCTTTTACCACTACCTTGGCAAGCTGTTCGGGGGTTATGCCGTATTTGGTAGAGTATCTCATCGCCTGCAGGGCGGCGGAAGAGACGAAGTCAAGCCCGATCCTTCTTTGATAGATCTGGTCCATACTCAGGCATTCTATCAGGTTCTTGTCGATCTGAGTTTCCTTGGAGTAGCCGACCACCAGCGTAACATCGGCGTGACCCGAGAGGATCTGCGCGGCTGCGTAGTATACTGCCATAGAGCCATCTTCGATTACTCTCTCGTCCTCTCTCTGCCAGGCACCGACTACGTATCCGAGGAACATGTAAGCACCGCCGGGACCGCTCATCAGGTCATAACCTGATGCTATGGTGCTATCAATGCCGGTACCATCATCTTTGAACTCCAGACCTGTTTGCTTCATGACGTCTCGGCTCGTCTGGTACAGAAGTTCGCCGATGTGTTGCCCTGGCTTTTCTTCAAACTTAGTTTGGGCTACGGCTACAATGCCGACCCTTTGCGCCATTAAGCACCTCCTGTATGTCGAGTTTATTTGCTGTCTGCGAAATGAAAGACCAGCAAGCGCAAACCTGAAATATTTTAAAACATTCCACCTTTGGTGTCAAACGGACATGATGGTATGGGTCAGGAATTCACGATTGAATCCGCATAATTTCTCCATCGGGGGGCCATATTGGGGCATACCGGTAAGGCTGACCGCCTCTTCCGTGGTTTCCCTTTCTTCCTTGACAATGCAGGTTCACCTTGTTAAAGTAGATTTCGCTCATCACTTCCAAAAGACTCAATATCAAGGCCAATGACAAATAAACCGCCGGCGTCTTCTCCTGGAAAAAGGCTTGTTGAGGTCTTCACCGGCAGTGGTAAGGGCAAGACCTCGGCGGCTTTGGGCATGGTGCTCCGAGCCCTGGGACATGACCTCAGGGTCTGCATAATCTTCTTTATGAAGGGTAATTACCCCTACGGTGAGAAAAAAACCCTGGCTCATTTCCCCAATGTCACCTTCTCAATCTTCGGCGGCCTAGGCTTTGTAGACCCTCGTCATGTTAAGGAGGAAGATAAGAGGGAAGCAAAGAAGGCACTGGAAGCTGGCCGCGAGGCGGTGATGAGCGGCAAATATGACCTGGTGGTCCTCGACGAGGTCAATGTGGCCGTCGCCTGGAAGCTTGTGGAACTCGACGACGTGATAAAGCTGATTGAAGATAAACCTGAGTCGGTGGAGCTTATCCTGACTGGCCGTTATGCTGATCCCAAGATAGTGAAGATGGCTGACCTGGTAACCGAGATGATAGCGATAAAGCATCCTTATGATGAGGGGATTCAGGCGCGGGCTGGATTCGAATATTGACGAATCTCTGGTTAGAGAGCCCGTGAAATAACCGTTTAACCGTTTCTTTATCTATTTCATTAAGGGTGTTTGCAGTAATCATGAAAATCACTCTAAGCGTGATCAAGGCAGATATCGGCGGGTATTATGTAGGGCACTCCAGCTCCCACCCGGAAATCCTCGCTGAGGCTCAGAGATGCCTGGAGAAGGCTAAAAAGTCAGGGCTTTTGGTTGACTTCCATGTAACCCGTTGCGGCGATGACCTGCAACTCATTATGACCCATGAGCAGGGTGTGGAGAATGAGCGCGTCCATAAGCTGTGCTGGGATACCTTTGTCTCCGGCACCGAGGTTGCCAAGAAGCTGGGGCTTTACGGCGCAGGGCAGGACCTGCTGGCCGATGCCTTCTCTGGTAACGTGAAGGGGATGGGGCCGGGGGTGGCAGAGATGCAGTTCGAGGAACGCAAATCGGAGCCGGTAATCGTCTTCATGGCAGACAAGACCTCGGCAGGTGCCTGGAACTTGCCCCTTTATAAGATGTTCGCCGACCCGTTCACTACCATAGGGCTGGTCATAGCCCCCAACATGCACGCCGGATTCTCCTTTGAGGTGCACGACGTCAAAGAGACCAAGAAGGTTATGTTCAACGCCCCTGAAGAGATATATGATATGCTGGTCTTCATAGGCGCTCCCTCTCGCTATATAGTGAAGGCGGTATACAGCCGTGAGACTGGCGGCATCGGTGCTGTCTCCTCTACTCAGAAGCTCGCCCTCATCGCCGGCAGGTATGTGGGCAAGGATGACCCTGTGTGCATCGTGCGCTGCCAGGGAGAGTTCCCCGCAGTGGGTGAAGTGCTTGAACCCTTCGCCTTCCCCGCGCTGGTGGAGGGCTGGATGCGTGGCTCACACCACGGCCCACTGATGCCGGTATCTATACCCCAGAGCAACCCCTCGCGTTTCGATGGGCCTCCCAGGGTGGTCGCTGCGGGCTTCCAACTGACCGGCGGCAAGCTGGTGGGGCCTCGCGATATGTTCGATGACCCCAGCTTCGATGAGGCACGCCGCAAGGCCAATATAGCTGCCGAGTATATGCGCCGCCACGGGCCCTTCGAGCCGCACCGCCTCCCTCTCGAAGAGATGGAGTACACCACGATGCCCCATGTGATGAAAAAGATAAAGGGAAGATTCACCAAGATTGACTAAGCTAGCCAGACTCTTGGTCGCTACCAATAACAGGGGCAAGTTGCGGGAATACGCTGAGCTGCTCAAAGGGATATCCTTTGAGTTCACCACTCTCTCGGAGCAGGGGATTACCGAGGAGGTCGAGGAGACAGGCTCGAGCCTGAAGCAGAACGCAATACATAAAGCCACTGCATATGCTAAGCTGAGCGGGCTTAACACTCTGGCTGACGACTCCGGGCTGGAGGTCGACGCCCTGGGCGGTGAGCCCGGCCCTCTGTCCCGCCGCTACGCTGGTGATAATGTCTCGGATAAAGAGAGAAACGACTATCTTCTGGCGAAGCTCCGCGATATTCCCTGGGAGAAAAGGACAGCGCGCTTCCGTGCCGTTATTGCTCTGGCCACGCCTGAGGGCAAGGTGAAGACCGTTGAGGGCGTCTGCGAGGGCATTATCGCCTTCGATGCCAAAGGCACGGGCGGCTTCGGCTACGATCCCATCTTTTATCTTCTGGAGCTGGACAAGCACATGGCGGAGCTTTCACTCGCTGAGAAGAACAGGATAAGCCACCGGGCAAAAGCGGCGCAAAAGGCGAGGCGGTTACTGGAGAAATTGGCGAGGCAGTAGAGAGGGGTTTACAATAATAAGGGGAGTGCAGAGGGACGAAGTCCCTTTGCCGAGGGTTTGGGGGTGTCCCCCAATTTTTTAAAGTCCCCCAAGATTGGGGGACTTAGGGGGTTGAAGGGTATTTGGGCAACACTTTCGAAATCAAAGGTGCTAAGATAGAGTTGGGTTCTTTTGTAAGAACTGGGATAGCATGACTAAGCTTGCTGATTCATATCATCGCCCCATAAATTACCTGCGAATTTCAGTCACCGACCGCTGTAACCTGAGATGTATTTATTGTATGCCTCCCGAGGGTATCTCCTTGATGTCGCACGGCGATGTACTGAGGTACGAGGAGATAGACCTGGTCGCCAGGGCGGCAGCGGAATTGGGAATCACCAAGCTCAGGCTCACCGGAGGCGAGCCTCTGGTGAGGGCGGGGCTGACCGGCCTGGTGGCTATGCTGGCCAGAATAAAAGGTATAGACGATATCTCGATGACTACAAACGGCGTGCTGCTGGAGCGCTACGCCGTCGAACTCAAGAAGGCGGGACTGCACCGCGTCAATATCAGCCTCGATTCGCTCCGTCCCGAAAGGTTCCATAAAATTACCCGGATGGGCAAGCTCGAGGATGTGCTTAAGGGTGTCGAGGCTGCCAGGGAGGCCGGGCTCGACCCGGTGAAGGTCAACATGGTGGTTATCCGCGGCACGAACGATGACGAGATATCACACTTCGCCCTGTTGACTCTCAGCGATGCGTGGCATGTGCGGTTTATCGAGTTCATGCCGTTCATGGAAAAGGGCAAGAAGAATCGTTACCTAATGCCCGTATCCGAGATAATGGAGCGCATCGAGGCGCTGGGCAAGCTGGAGCCATCTCTGCCCAACGGCGTCGGGCCTGCCAGATACTATCGCTTCCCTGGCGCAAAAGGCACTATCGGCTTCATCAGCCCGGTAACCGACTGCTTCTGCCAGGCGTGCAACAGGCTGCGCCTCACTGCAGACGGCAAGCTGCGCCCCTGTCTGTTCTCAGATGACGAAATAGACCTGCGGAGCCCGTTGCGTCAGGGGGCGACAGTTGGGGAGATAAAGCGTTTGATACGTCAGGCGGCTGCTTCCAAGCCGGAAAGGCATAAACTCATGACAGGGGTTACCTGCGAGCGGTTCATGTCGCAGATCGGAGGGTGAGCTGATAGATATCTATGTGGATGGCTCGTGTGACGGCAACCCGGGACCCGGCGGATGGGCTGCTGTAATTGTGGATGGGGGCAAGAGGCGTGAGATAAAAGGGCGCGAGGAGAACACCACTAACAACCGCATGGAGATTCTGGCTGCGATCAAAGGGCTGGAGCAGACGCCTCAAAGCTCCCATGTAGCCATACATTCGGACAGCGAGTACCTAGTGCGCACCATGACTCAGAACTGGAAGCGCAAGGCTAACATAGACCTCTGGCACAGGCTGGATGATTTGGTGGGCGAGCGAAACGTGGACTGGAAATGGATAAAGGGACACGCCGGTCACTTCGAGAACGAAAGGGCAAACAGGATGGCGAGCGAGATGGCCGGCATCGGCGATAAGGTGCCCAAGCCTACCCATTTCGACTCTGAGGGCAAAGTGCGCATGGTGGATGTCTCGACAAAGCCCGCAACGGAACGCACAGCGATAGCTAAAGGCTCGGTTGTGATGAAGCCCACCACGCTGAAGATGATAAAGCAGGGCGAGATGGCCAAAGGCGATGTCCTGGCTGTGGCTCAGATGGCGGGCATCATGGCAGCGAAGCAGACCTCTCACCTTATCCCTCTATGTCACCCGCTGCCGATTACCAGCGTCTCCGTGGAGTTCAAGCTCGACGAGGAGCGCTCTATAGTAGACATAACGTCGACGGTGAAGACTACTGCCCAGACCGGCGTGGAGATGGAGGCGCTCATGGCGGTATCGGTGGCAGCCTTGACCATCTACGATATGTGCAAGGCTGTGGACAAGGGCATGCGCATCGAGAGCATACGCCTGGCTCGCAAGAGCGGCGGCAGAAGCGGCGAGATTGTGCTGGAATAGCGAGAACCGCAGAGATTATATCTGAAATTGCAACAATGAAGAAGAGGCTTTATCGCAGCAGAGACGAACGCATAATATGGGGAGTGTGCGGCGGCATCGCCAAGTACTTTGATGTTGACCCTACGCTTATCAGGCTCATTGCGGTGCTGACCCTGTTCTGCGCGCTTACCGGGATATTGATTTACATAATACTGGCAATTATTATGCCTCTCGAACCTCACGGGTTGTAATCACCGCCAGATTATGGAAGGCTCGTTTCTCAGCGGGATGCGCTTGAACTCGTGCTCGGGATAGCCCACCATCATGGCGCCGAAGCACCTGTGTCCGCCGGGCAGCGCCAGAGCGTTGATGATGGCGGGGAAAGACGAGGCTGCCGCCAGCAGATACCCCGCCCAGCACGTCCCCAGCCCCTGAGAGCAGGCAGCCAGCTCCAGATAGGTCAGGGCAATGGCGCAGTTCTCCTGAGCCAGGGCGGTATCCTTGGGCGCATGAGCCACGATGACGTGGGGCGCGCCCCGCAGCACCCTGTCCTCCCCGCGCTGCCAGGCATTCACGAAGATATCGAAGTGGAACTGCTCCATAAGCCTCGGAGATTTCCTGTTGAGCAGGTTCATCCAGTCGACCACCAGCCCGGCGAGTTTCCTGACCTCCTTGGGGTCTTCCACGATAAGCCAGTGCACAGGCTGGGCATTATGCCCCGACGGCGCATAGCGGGCGATATCTATGAGCTTGGTTAGTACCGCATGAGGCACCGGTTTTTCCTTGTAGACGCGGATGGAGCGGCGGGACTTGAGGAAGTACTCCACCTGCTCTGCGGTGGGAAGCAACTCCTTGCTCACCGTCTCGCAGTCCTCGGGCCTCATGGCCTTCAGGCCGATGGCAGCGAAGGGGCACACGGCGACACAGTGGCCGCAGGTGATGCAGCGTTCCGCCTGATCCGGGATTACACTGGGCATCGCCTTGGGGTCTAGCATCTCGATTATGCGCGGCGGGCATTCCTCCACGCAGATGCCGCAGCGGGTACATTGGGCGTCGTCAACAGTGAACACGCTCATGGTAACTCCTTCTAAAAGGGTGGTTCGCGAACCGCCCCTACAACTTGTCGGTAGAACCCCAGACACAAAACGTAGTTGCCCAATTTATTGGGCTATGGTGCCTGATGAATCAGGCAACTACATGGTTACTAATTATTCCTTCTTATGCCTGGCAACGTTATCAGTATACTCTCCCCACTCGCGACCGATGCTGGCCACCCATTCCTGGCGGTAGCTCAGGATAAAGTCCCAGGGGAAGTCGGCGTAGGTGCCGTGGTCTTTGACGTACTCGATGTGCGGCTTGCCTCGGGCATTGAAAGCTGAGTCGCGGGCGTCGTGTATGCCGTCGAACTCTACCGGGACGAAGCCCATCTTGCGGCAGACTTCCAGGTCGTAGGCAGGGCTGGCATGGACCCATTTGCCGTCAATATACAGCTCGGCGTAGCCGTGCTGTATGAGCAGGTTATCGCCGCCTATCATGGCGCGGAACTTGGGCGAGAGGAGATGGTCTCGCACATCAACAAATCCCAAGCGGGCAGGTATCCCTGCGGCACGTGCCAGGGCCACCAGAAGTATAGCTTTATGCTGACAGTATCCGTTGCCCCGTTCCAGCGTCACGCTCGCCTTGTAGTCTTCGGGAGTGAAGCCGGGGGCGTAGGGGTTGTGCCTGATGCTATCCCTCACGAAATAGTAGAGGGCGATAGCCTTCTCCCTGGGAGTATTCAGCCCTTTGGTCAGCTCCGCGGCTTTGTTTTTAACCGACTTTGCCTCCCAGTCGATGACCTCGGTGGACTTCAGATATTTGTCCATAGCATTAGCGATGATAGGGGGCTGAAGGGGTGGATGTCAAGGGAGGGGGCTGGTTTGGACGCTACGCGGAGTTAGAGAAGTTTCTTAGTGGTCCTCATTTGTGTCTAACGGTGGTTCATTTATAGGAGGAGATATATAAACGAAAGCTTCCTTCACCAGGATAGCGTTTCTCAAAATAAATGATAGGTTATGTTCTACAACGCTGGAACTACTCGAAAACAAGATATTTGAAGCAGAGGATTGCCGGACATAGACTAAATTTTCATGAGTTTCAGTGTCATGGATTTTCAAGTCTCCATCCCTCAAATGATCGATCGTCCCGAATTGCATCTTGTGTTACGCCAGGTCTTAGTTGTACCGCTTGACGCGATAGCCGTCCTTCACTAATGAAGATATGACTACCGACACGAACACTTTCAATCAACGCACGGTGGAAAGAATAGGTAATTGGATTTTCCGCACCTAGAAGTATATTTGGATCATATGGAGTCGTAAGCTGAAGCTCTGTAGCGATGTCGTCGTAAATTGTCTTAATGAGTTTGTAAAGTTGATCATCGGGTTTCTCAATGGTAAGTCCGAGTTCGTCTCTGGCTTCTCGACGATTGATTGTATAATCATGACTGCCTGACTCGCTGCATAAGAAATCTAGTATCTTATCGATTTTGTTCTGAGCAGGAATTTGTTTAGAAAGCAGCCTTCCTGCAAGCATTCTAATCTGAGCTCTTGCTCGGAATGCATTTCCTAGGACAAGAGGGTGTACTTGTTTCACCAGTTCAATGATTGATTCACTAGCGCTTTCATCCGGCTTGAGAAAGGATTTGGAGAACTCCAAAAATGCATTAATATCCTCTACACTAACTGGAACTTTCGCTGTTGCGGGTGCCCCAGGGACCGCTGGGTTAAGAGGTGTATTTACACTTGGGTCAATAGGGCCAAGGGTTGCTTGCTTTGTCATTACGATATTATCAGCACCAAGACAAATAAGAGTTCCAGCGCTACGTGCTTTTGAAGGTACAATGACCTCGAGTTTTTTGCAGAATTGGCGAACCAGATTTACGATGCTCCATGCAGCTAAAGTATTGCCACCACGAGTATATAGAAAGAGGGAGATTTTTTGTGAATCTACTATGGAATCGAGGTGATGAACAAAGAAGTCCAATACCTCTTCGGCAATGATCGTCTCAAGATGCCTTCGATCTCCGGTTACATAAACGAGAACTCTTGATTTGCGGTTCTCCTCTAATTGCTTATACAGTTCAATACGGTTTTTATACACCTTAAGCTCCTCAATGAAACCCACGAACTGTTGCGGGTATATTAAGCCCTTGGTTGTTTGCTGTCAAGGGAAGATCGCATGTTTATGTCCACACCGCTATCACCACGCAGTCTGAGGGATTGTTCACGTCGTTGATTCCAATACGATAATCTGATAAACTGTCACTGCGCCCCAGTAGCTCAGCGGATAGAGCGATCACCCGCTAAGTGATGGGTCGTGGGTTCGAGTCCCACCTGGGGCGCGTTTCGGATTAGGAGGAAAGTACCAGGGAATGAGCGTATGAGAATATTTGACAAAAGCCCTAAAAAGTGGTATATAGTTTGTAGCGGGTGATCGCCCCACTGAGTTATGTGGGAACGAATCAACGAACTAAGCAGGTAGGCCAGGTACAATGCCTGGTCTACTTGTTTTTATCTACAGCTACGTCCACACCGCCGCCACCACGCAGTCTGAGGGATTCCCCGCGTCGTGGAACAGGACGGCGACGTTGCGGCCGGAGACCATTTCGGAGTTGGGGATGGCGCGCGAGGTGGGGATGTTCTCCAGCCAGACGCTGAGGCTGCCTGCGATCTGGACGGCGGCAAGGTAGGTGCCGCTGTCAAATGATTTGAGGATTCCTTTTTTGATCATGTCTTTATCAGCCCCCTCTAGTCCTCTCCTCAAGTTCGCTATGTCATTCTGAGGGAGTCCGTCCAGTCGGACGACCGAAAAATCTCTGATAATAGCTATAGGAAGTATTGAGATTGCTTCGCTGCGCTCGTAATGACATTTTGTAATTTCCTTTTGCCGCTACATTTCTCCCCAATGGGTTATAAACATTCCGTAGGGGCGAGGTCGCCTCGCCCAGGGCTCGTTAGCCAAAGGGTGCGGTGAGATTGCTTCACTGCGCTCGCAATGACATGGGATATTACACTCCTCCCAAGCCAATCTTCAAAGTGTAGAGTCCTTTCTGGGTATCATAGGCATGATGGAGCGAAAGGACTCGGCGTTTGGCAGTGGTCAGGCTGGCGAGGGCATCGCTGATCTCGACGACGTCGTAGAGTTCTTGGCCGCAGTTCAGCGGCACAACTATGTAGCCATCCGCTGACTCGATGGCGGCGTGCCTCAACATGGCCTCGCCTCGGGCGTGCGCCTCGGCTTCCGTGTCCAGATTTATGTCATGTACCTGCGCCAGTCGGTCATATACCAGGTCAATCTCCTCCCAGTCCCAATCCTCGGTCATGGCGACGGAGGACGGCAGGCCGAAGACCTGCACCCGGTTGGCCTGCCTGGCGCGCTCAGTGTATTCGGCTTCCAGTATGGCGTGGTTTGTGCCGTAGGCATAGACGCTTGAGTCCGATGTCTGCGGGTTGACGACGTAGCCGCAGTTGCCCCTGAAGAACAAGACGTCGGGCACCATGGAGAGGAGGCGCAGCACAGCCGTCTTGCCGCTCTCGCCGGGGCTGATGGTGAAGGCCGGGCAGTGGTTGACCAGGGCACCGCTGTTGTTGAAGGAGGAGAACTCCAGGCCGGCGCGCGCCATGATGAAGTTGAGCAACTGAAATACGCTCTTGGTTCCCGCAGCCCAGGCGAACTGGCGCCTGGCTTTCCATCTCTCCAGCAGGCCCCAGGCGTCGGAGGCATATAGACGGAGGACCGAGGATGGGGGGCGGCAGAGGTATGTCCAGGCCTCTATCCAGTAAGCAGGGCCGGAGGAGGCCTCGGCATCCTGCGAGGTGCGGTATCCGGGGCTGAAGAGTACCTCGGAGCCGAGCTTGATGGGAGACGGAGGGCCGGAGTAGCGGCCATCGTCGTTCCTGAGGTCAATTTGAGCTTTTCCTGAGCCGGGGATGGCTTGGGCGCTGAGCGCAATGACATATTCTGTGACATCCAGCGAGGCGAGCTGGAGCGAGGCGCGCCAGACTCCATACGGCGTGGACAGCCAGGCGTGAGTGCTGCTGTGCGCCATCGCCACGCCGTAGTTTGAGGTCAGGTTGAAAGGCACGGGCTCGCGCCACAGGTTTGAGATGTATTCGGCAGTGGCCAGTGAATGCGACCAATAGGGACGGCTGTAGGAGGCTGTGCCGCTGTATTTCTCCACGAAGAAAATGCGAAAGACGTCGGGGAAGTCGAGATAGGGGCAGCGGAACTCGACATTCGAGCCGGGGCTGGCTACGGTGAGCTCCGCCAGGCTCGACCAGGAGCCAGGGCTCCCAGAGTAACCGTCGCCGTAGACGCAGGTCCAGACCTTGTTCTTGCCGGCGCTGTCCTGTCCGCAGATAGCCAGGTTCCAGTCGCCCTGGTAGGCGCAGCCGATGCCGGTGATGGAGGCGGCGCTGTTAGTCCAGGCTAAGGGCGAGCCCCAAGTTCCGCCCGTCCTTTTGATGGCGTAAACCGTGCCGCTCACGGAGTAGAACAGGCAGACCGCGTCGCTGGGGTTGACGGCTGCGGCGAGCCAGCCCACTGTTGCGCCGGCGGTGGTTAGGGATGCGGCGCTGCCGAAGGTAACCCCGTAGTCAGTGCTTTCCCTGACCCTGAGGGTGCGCTGGTCGGTGTCCACATAGAACAGGAGCACGCGAGAGCTGCGGCTGGCGAGGGCGATGCCCGAGGCGCTGGACACTGTACATACCCCTGTCCAGGGGCTGAAGTCGCTGCCGGGACCGGGGCTGGCAACGCGCTGTCGGTAGAGCTGATAGCTGGCGGGGTCGACCCTGGCCCTGACCAAAGAGCCGTCGCCGGGCACGGCGGCGGCGTGGTGGAAATCGGGCTCGCTGCCTGTGTAGAGTCTGGCCCAGGGGAGGCGTGTTATCCCTGCCACACGGTCTACTATCTCAACCTTGACATAAGGCAGGCGGGAGGTGGATTTCTGGGCAGCGAGCAGAGTGGATGATAGGTTTCTCATCTTAAATTCCTATTGAGGCTTCTTGCGTTTTCGGTCTGTTCGAGATAAGGCTTTCCTGTAGTAATGCTGCATGATGAGACCGAATTGCAGGATGGTGGCGCCGATGACCTCGCTGGGCAGGTTGATCCACCTGTGAACGAGCCACAGCATCACTATAGTAAGTACCGTTATCAGAGCGAGCCTGTCGTTAAATGTTGTCCAGCCCATATAATGCCTCCATTGTCGAGAGCGTCTAGAAGCGTCTCTTCAACCCCCTAAATCCCCCAGTCTTGGGGGATTAGAAAAGTGGGGGACACCCCCAAACCCCCGGCAGAGGGGTGAATCCCCTCAGCACTCCCCCGTTTGTGAACACCCTCTGTTATTAAGTCTAGGACACGGGGTAAAGCTGGCGCACGCGTAGCGTGTTCTTCACGCTGTGCTTCGCCAGACCTTTCATAAACTCAGCCAGCCTGTCCTGTCCCCAGGTCAGGTAGCTGCGCCAGGAAGCGGAGCCGCCAACGTTGACGCGGTTGGTAGCGAAGCTGGCCCATTCCATGGCCGCGTAGGCAGTTGCTCCCAGCGCTACCAGGTCTTCAAGCTTGGCGGGTATGGTGGAGCTGTCGGCATTGAGAGTATGCAACTTGCCGTAGTAGACATAAACATCCTCGCCGTCGCCGGGCACGCTGTCGGTGAGCAGGGTCAGGGTATTGGCCCACGTGCTGAAACGGATATATGACGGTGGATAGTTGCCTACGGGATACTCCACGGCCTCGATCTCGATGGGGTCGGTCAATGATGAGATGGAGAGGTCGCGGCTTTCGGCGGTGGTGGTGAGCGTGGCCTTGGCCTCGAGGGGACAGGACAGGCTGAGCTCGCGCACTGCGTGGTCGATATGGCGGTTGAGCTCGCTGTCTGTCCAGCGGTAATTTTGAGAGTCCTCGTCATGGAGGTCTTTGCGAATTCGAGACTTCATATCATTAAGGTTCATTAGATTCCTCCTAGCCTTTCATGTGTAGGGGCACGGTGCACCGTGCCCCTACGTTTTTGTCGGACGTTCTAGTTGCGGACGCCGATGAGCTTGGCCAGCTTGAGGGTGTTGAACAGGGCCAGCGCTACGTACCACTTGACCCTGGTGCGAGTGGCGTCTTTGGTCTCCAGGCTGCCCACCTTTTCCATCTGGAGGCTGCCGGGAGCGGTGAGGCCGGCTACCGAGCCCTCACCGAACATGAGGGCGTAGACGGTGGAGCAGTCGGTAGATACACCCACGGTCTTGTTGTCGGCTATCCAGTCGTTGACGCCGATGGGGATGCCGCTGTA
>Ga0315281_10010261_pt1 | contig 12915 bp, 10 predicted proteins | sample YL17G07_0_MG_FD_204540 | JGI IMG/M metagenome (GOLD analysis project Ga0315281, IMG submission 204540) | Sediment microbial communities from Yellowstone Lake, YNP, Wyoming, USA - YL17G07_0 | ecosystem: Environmental > Aquatic > Freshwater > Lake > Sediment | place: USA: Wyoming | collected... | reverse complement strand
CCAGCAGGCGCTGGAATTCCTCCGCCAGGCCCCGGATTTCCACTCCTTCTTTCAGCCGCAGGCGGCGCAGCTCGAAAAGAAGGGCGATCCCCGCCCCGTCGCAATAGGTGATCCCTCCCGCGTCCACCGCGAGCGGACCAGGCGAGAAGGCAAGGGCCTGGAGGGCCTGTTTCCAGAGGGTGGAGGTTGTGTGCGCGTCGAGCCGCCCCTGGATCGTGAATGCGAGCCCACCGGAGGGGGCTTTTTCGGCCCGAAGGGTTGCTTCCTGGGGGGTTTGAGGTCCCGGATTCATTCGAGTTGTTCCTGAGGCCCATATTGCGGCTTTGCAGGCGGCGGAATCAACCTCATTTTTGTTTGGATTTTGCGGCAACCTTTTTGCCGCTCACCGCGTCCTTCTCTTGAAAGGGCGGTTTCCGGCCGGTCTTGCCCACGGACCTCCCCTGGACACCACGCGAAAGGCGTACCTCCAATGGATTCATCGGACTATGTGCGTCTTGCCGCTTTTCTCGTTGTGATCGTTCTCTCGATCCTCCTCGTGCCCGAAGGGCGCAACGAGCTCTGAGAAAAGCGGGTGCCCTGCCGCGGTTTTGCAGGCCCGTTCCCGCTTCATTCCGACCGGCCGGCCCGTTCTCTTCCGGGCCGGCCGGTTCGGTTGATGCAATTGACTTATGGGAACGGCTGTTTGTGGATAGACAGTCTCTCACTATTGTCCAAAACGTTTCCCCGAAGGGGAAGAATGTGAATAGCCGTGGGTGAAACCCACGGAAGGAGGCCGCCTCCTTTTCGCCCGACCCTGCAAGGGGTCGAACACCCAAGTCCGGATGGTTCAACCCCTTGCAGGGTTGGGGCGCTTTTTTCAACCTGTCCCGTGGGTTTCACCCACGGCTGTTCACATTGGACTCCTGTCGGAGTCCCGGAAATCGGGTTTGTGCTTTGATCTGCGATGATTTCACCCTTTTCCATCAAGGATTATCTCATGGTCGCAGATCTTGTTTTGGACAAGAGTGACAGTCTCTATACAGGGACGGCGTCCCGGGAAGGCGTCTGTTCCGCGGGCGTCGTTCCCGATTCCTCTTCCGGGATCAGTGCGAGTTGCTCGGGTTCCAGCACCGCGAAGAAGGCTCTCAGGGCGACCTCGATCATTCCATCGTCGGGCTGCCGGGTGGTGATTCTCTGGAAAGCGAGACCGGGCAGCAGGAGGAACCGGTAGAGCCAGAGATCGGGGCGCTTGCCGGCCCGGCGCGTGATCTCGAACGCGATGCCGGCCACGAACGGCATGAAGAGGATATGCAGGGCGATGAGAAGCGTTTTCCGCAGCCAGATTGACCACCCGCCAAAGGGGGGATACACGCGCAGGATCAAGGCGGCGAGAATGGCGAAGATGATGATGCTCACGAGGATCACGACCGCGATAAACGTGGTGCCGCAGCGCGGGTGAACCGTGGTCATCGGACGGATACGCTCCAGGTTGAGCGGCAGGCGTCGCTCGTAGGCCATCACCACCTTGTGCTCGGCGCCGTGGTATTGAAAGAGACGCCTGATGTCCTTGAACAGCGAAATCCCCCAGATGTACGCCACGATCACGCAGACGCGCACGAAACCCGCCACCAGGTTGTAGAGGAGCGGCTGGCGTTCCTCGATCAGACCGTCGCGCGACAGAAGCCCCAGAAGATGGGTGGCGGCGTTGGGCAGCGCGACAAACAGCAGCATCGCCAAGCCCATGCTTATCGCGAACACCCCCGCCATGGCCCACGGGCCGATGGGGCGTTCGGCGGAAGCGGAAGGTTGGGGAGAAGCGGAAGGTTGGGGAGAAGCGGGAGGCTGGGGAGAAGCGGGAGGCTGGGGAGAAGCGGGAGGTTCGGGACAAGCGGGAGGTGCGGGAGAAGCGGGAGGCTGGGGAGAAGCGGGAGGCTGGGGAGAAGCGGGAGGCTGGGGAGAAGCGGGAGGTGCGGGAGGTGCGGGATTCTTCTCCGCCAGGATAGAGTCCGGCACGGCGGGGGCATCCTGCGCGGCTTTCCGCGCTTCCTCCATTTCCTTTGCGGCCTGCCTGGCTTTCTGCGCCACCTCTATTTCCTTGGCGGCCAGCCCGGCCACATTCGCCGAGTAGTCCAGCGACTTGTAGCCGAGCACCAGCATCTCGACCAGGGAAACCGCGCCGCGCACGATGGGGAGCCGCAGCCACCCCTTCCGACTCACCAGCGGCTGGAAAGGGTGTGAAATCAGCAGGATATCTCCCTGGGGACGGCGCACGGCCACGGCATAGGCGCGCGGCCCGCGCATCATGACGCCCTCGAGGACGGCTTGGCCGCCCATTGCGAAATCGGCGATTTTCGAGGATTGCGGCTGTTGGGGCGAACTACTGAGGCTGACAGTCACTGCGGCGGCCTGTTCCGGGAAGGAATCCCTAAGGGCTTGTCCGTGAAGACGAGAAACTCCGTGGATTCTCACGGAATCTCCCGCGCAAAACACTAGTTGCGGACAAGCCGTAAAGCCAAACCCCGCCACCGGCAATGCGTGGCGGGGAGATGTCGTCTGGTGGAGGGAGCTGGATTCGAACCAACGTAGGCGGACGCCAACGGGTTTACAGCCCGTCCCCTTTAACCACTCGGGCATCCCTCCCAAAGCGGGGGGTATATTCGCACAACTCCGGGGTGGTGTAAAGAGCGAATTTTGGGAATATTGCGGGAAGGGGGGCTTGCGATATGGGTTCCTTGGCCGGTTCTATCAGGGCGTGGGATGGACGGACACGGACAAGCACGGACGGACATGGACGAACATGGACAAGCATGGACGAACACGGACAGACTGGTGAGGGAGTATGGTATTTCGCAAGACCCTCGCGGAAAGGCGAGTGGTCAGTGGGGAATTGTTTGGTGTACCGGTTTCAACTGGACTTCCCTTTCTCACTTGCACCAAATCCCCCATGCCGCGCCACTTTGCCCGTCGGGGTCTCCGGAATCCGGTCCACCAGAACAATGGTACGGGGCACCTTGCCGGCCGGAAGATGCAACCGGCACCACGCGGAGAGTTCCCCGGTAGTGGGGGCGTGGGCGGGATCGCAAGGGACTACTTCGGCCTGGATCACCTGACCAGCCGTGCGATCTCCGGCGGCCGGGGCTGGTCCCAAGGCGCCAGGCCGCTGCCCCGTGCCCAGGACTCTGGATTTCAGGACTCCGGGGTGGCTGTCGAGCACCGCTTCGATCTCCTCGGGGAACACTTTCTCGTCGCCGGCGCTCAGGCGCGAGACGGCGCGTCCCGCGATTTCGACGCAGCCGTCCCGGCTGCGGCGGGCTAGATCGCCGGTGAAGAACCAGCCGTCCCGCAGGATTTTCTCCGCGGGTTGCGGCGGATCCAGGTAGGCTGAGAACATGCCCGGGCCGCGAACCGCCAGCTCGCCCACGCGCCCTTCCGGCACGGCCTTCCCCGTCTCATCCCGGATCGCCACCTCGTAATCCGGCAGGGGAAGGCCCACGGCTTCCGGCCGGTCCACGGCGCGATCGAGATTCACGAGCGGAAGACCCACTTCGATGATGCCATAAGCCTGGCTCACGGGGACGGCGTAGCGCTCGCGAAAAGCGAGGGCGGCGGCGCGGGGCAGCGAGGCGGAAGTGGACAGGACACGTCGAAGGGTGGACGGGAAGCCCGGCCCGGGGGGTTCGGCCGCCAAAACGCGGCAATGGAAAGGCGAAGCGTAGAAGAAAGAGACCTGATGCCGCCGGGCCGTCTCGAGCAGAATCTCGGGCTGTGCGCTGGGGCAGACCACGATCGTGGCGCCGTAGCGCAGGTAGAGCACGATGGACACGACGAAGTGAAACGCCATCGGCAGCACCCAGAGGATGGTGTCGCGGTCGGAGATATCGAGGCCGCGGTTGGCGGCGGTGATCCGGTCGAGCATGGGACCGTGGGACAGAACGACGCCCTTGGGGTGGCCGGTGGTGCCGGAGGTGAACCGGACAAAGGCGGCGTCGGGCACTTGAGGAACGAGGGGATGGGCGGGATTCCGCTGAGTCGTGGTGAGCCGAAAGGTCCGCTCGCCCGGCACGTTGATCCGGGTGCGGGCGCCGGCAGGGTCAAACGGGACGTTCCCGTCGTCCAGGATCGCATGGAGGCGGGCCGCTCGGATGAGGTGCTCGATCTCGGCGGGCGGGAGCCGGTGGAAAAGAGGGACCACGACGGCCCCGCAGCGCAGGATGGCGAAGAGGCCCACGACAAAGGCGCTTCCGTCCTCGGCTGCAAGGCCGACGCCCTGTCCGGGGCTTATGCCGAGTCGGGACAGGCCGGCGCGGAGGGTCTCGATGCGTTGAAACAGGGTCTGGTAGTCCACGGAGCCGGCTCTGTCCACGATGGCGGCGCGATGGGGCCAGGTTTCGGCGGATCGGGCGGGGATGTCTCTGAGGTCCGGCATCGGACACAGGATAGCCGGGAAAGGGAAGGGGCGTCAACGCGGAAGATGATTCGGACATTCCCCATTTTCCCGCAAAGGACGACTCTTCCACTCCGCAAGACACGCAATTCACGCGCCGTCAGCGATTCGGACCAAATCAACTGAGATTCCCGGGGATGGTCCTGGTTCAGATCGTCGTAATCATACTCCGTTGGGGTTACGATGTATCTGCATCTTATCGGTATTATGTCCGCCGATGTGACGCCGATGTGCGCGCTGGGTCAGGCGCTTTTCCGGAAAACGGGATCGAAGGATTTGCCGTGAGGAAGGCGGTAAATCGTAAAGTCGCTGTCCAGAGTGGCGATTTGCCGGATGTTCATTTTCTCCGCCAAAGCGACGAGCGAAGCATCCGCAAGATCCATCGGAACATTCTGGAAACGATCCATCAATTCGGCGGCGCGCACAATGTCCGGTTGCTCCATCGGGAGGATAGAAACAGCGCCGGAGGCAATCCATCGGAGGAACGTGAGCTGCGCCTGAATGTGAAAGTCCAGAAGGTAAACGGTTTCAGTCAAGACAGCCACATTCGTAATGAAACGGCCTCTGAACCGTTTCATGAAATCCAATGCCTGCGCATGATACTCGTCATGCTTATCGAACAATGCCACGAGAATCCCGGTGTCAACGAGCACGTTTTTTAGCATGGGCTTTGTCTCGTATCTTGTTTCCTAGAATCTCTTCGCCCCGGATGGAGAGATCGCCATTTGCGCTCCCGTACAATCCAAAGAGGTCTTTCCCCAATTCCCAAGGCGTTGGTGTTTTCTCTGTTTCCTCCAGATAGGATTGGAGGCTCCGCCGCACCAGGAGCGATTTGGTCACGCCCTCTCGTTTCGCGCGGAGTGCCAGCTTTTGTTCGGTTGTATGATCCAATCGGACGGTAATAGGCATGGTCAAGGTCTCCTTGTACGACATACTGTAATACATCTTGCTGGAGGTGTCAATCTCTTTCCGCAACCGTAAACGCAGGCGGGAAAGCCCGCGCCGCTTATCACGCAAGAGGCTCTTCCCCCGTTTTCCCGCAAAGGACGACTCTTCCACTCCGCAAAACACGCAACCCGCACGCCGTTGGCGATCCGGACCAAATCCACTCGAGTTATCCCGGAAGGTCCCAGGATGATGGCGCCGTCCCGCCGGATTCCCTTGCATCGGGCCGGGGGTGCGGTAGAATAATGCCAGAGGGGTGGCGCCGGCGGCATGAGTTCCCTCCACGTCCGACATGGAAGACTAAATGCGGCCAAAACAGATTTGGGATACATTGTCTCATTTGTTCACGCTGGATGGCGAGGAGGAGCCGGAGCGGGCGCCCGGCCCATCCGCATCGGAGCGCGGTCCCGCGGACGAGGATGAGCCCGCCACCGTTTTTCCCGAGAACGGCTACCCCGAGAAGCTACCCCAACTACACCACCAGATGATAGGGCAACAGCTTTATCAGTACAGCCTTGCGCGGTTCCTGGTGGTCGCGGGCATCGTGGGCGGCACGCTCTTCGCCCGCTACGCGGTGGGTGTGGGGAATCTGGACGTAAGCGGTCTGCTGACCCTCGCCTTCTGTCTGCTTGTGTATAACCTCGCCGTGTTCGCGTTTGTCCGCCGCTACCGCGACATGGTGATCACGCCGGCCATGCGGCGGTTGCTGGTGGGCGTGATGAACGCGACGATCCTTCTGGACTACGGTTTTCTCACGGTGACCCTCTGGCTGGCCGGAGGCACCCAGTCCCCCTTCAAAGTCTTCTACATTTTCCACGTGATCCTGGCGTGTTTCCTCCTGCCCAAGCGCATGGCATACGCGCACGCGGCGCTGGGCTACCTGATGTTCGCCGGATTGGTGGCGGGCGAATGGCTCGGCTGGATCCACGCACACTATCCCGTGGGCGCCGTAGCCTCCCTGGCGCCTATCCAGGGCCGGTACGCCGTGACGGTTCTTGCGGCCCAAGGCATAGGCGTGGCGGTGACGTTGTATTTTGTGGTGGGCCTGACGCAGAGGTTGCGCCGGGGCGAAGCGGAGCTGCTGCGGGCCAACGAGGAGATCCGGCGCTTCTCGGAGATGCAGCGCAGTTACCTGCACTTGGCGATTCATGACGTCAAGGCGCCGGTCGGCGCTGCCCAAACCTTCCTGAACAACCTCGAGGAGGGGCTTGCGGAACCGCTGGGCCCCAAGCAGGCCGCGATGATCGAAGGCGCCCAACGCAGGCTCTCTGGGCTATCGCAGCTGCTGCGGGACTTCGAGGTGCTGGCCGCGCTGGACACTGTGGAGCTGGATCGCCAGGAGCAGGTCCCGCATCCGGCCGAGATGGTCCGCAACGTTGTCCGGGACAACCAGGACCTTGCCCAGATGCACCACCACGAGCTCCGCGCGGAAATCCCCGGCGATCTTCCCCCGATCCCGGGGATCGAGCGGCTGCTGAGCGAATGCGTCTCCAATCTGCTCACCAATGCGATCAAGTACACTCCCGACGGCGGCAAGATCACGGTGCGGGCGGTGCCGCGCGGCTCGTGGATCCGTTTCGAGGTTCAGGACAACGGGATCGGGATCGGGCCGGCGGACCAGAAACGGCTGTTCCGGGACTTCGTGCGGATTCGGCGCAAGGACACGGGCTTGCCGACGCGGGCGGGCAGCGGGTTGGGCCTCTCGATCGTGCGGCGGATCGCGGAGATGCACGGCGGCCGCGCCGGCGTTCAAAGCGAACTCAACAAGGGAAGCACGTTCTTCATCGAACTGCCCCTCCTGTAGCAAGGTTCCTGAGCCGCCCCGCCGCCCTCATGGGGCGGGCACACTGCCGGCAAGCAATCCGCCTGTCAGTAAAGCGTCCAATGTGCCGAACCTGCCGGGACAGGCACCCAGCGGATCGCCAAACTGTGCTTCCCGCCCGCGGATCCGGCAGGCAAGATGCGCGGGAAGCGGCGGAGGCGCGCCGCTCGCACCGGCGCTCCAAAAAGCGATGCCCGCTTCCCAACCCCATTGATTCGGTTGAGAAGCGGGCATGTTATTCAGCAGAGGCCGGCGGCTCCCGCGTGTCGGCTAGCGCCGCGGGCCGCGATCTCCGCCCCGGTCGCGTGAGCCGCGGTCGCCGCCGCGGTCGTGCGGGCCGCGATCCGCGCCCCGGTCGCGCGAGCCGCGGTCATGGCTACCCCGGTCGCGCGAGCCGCGGTCGCCGTGTCCGCTGCGTTCCGGTCTCTCGCTGGGCTTGTACCCTTCGGGCGGAACAAAGCCCGGCTCGTCCACGAGGGCGGCCTTGCGGCTCAGGCGAACCTTGCCGGAGGGGTCCACCTCGATGACTTTGACCTTCATCATGTCGCCCTCGCGGCAGATATCGGTGACCTTCTCCACCCGGCTGAAATCCAGTTCGCTGATGTGGACCAACCCGTCCTTCTTGGGCAGGAGCTCGACGAACGCGCCGAACTCGGTGATGCGGACGACCTTCCCGGTGTAGGTCTGGCCGACTTCCACGTCGGCGGTGAGCGCGAGAACCATGGCCCGGGCTTTCTGCATCGCCTCGCCGTCCTCGGTGCAGATGAAGACGGTGCCGTCGTCCTCCACGTCCACCTTGGCGCCCGTGGCCTCGACGATGCCTCGGATGTGCTTGCCCGAAGGCCCGATGAGATCGCCGATTTTGGAGACGGGGATCTTGAGGGTTTCGATGCGCGGAGCATTCGGCGAAAGTTCGGGACGATACGCGGGCAGGACCTTGAGCATCTCGCCCAGGATGTGGCGGCGGCCTTCGAGGGCCTGGGCCAGGGCCCGCTCGAGAATGTCGAACCTGAGCCCCTCGACCTTGATATCCATTTGCAGGGCGGTGATGCCGTCCTGCGTGCCGGCGACCTTGAAATCCATGTCGCCGAGGTGGTCTTCCATGCCCATGATGTCCGTGAGGATGGCCACACGGTCCCCCTCGGTGATCAGCCCCATCGCGATTCCCGCGACGGGCGCCTTGATGGGAACGCCCGCGTCCATCAGCGAAAGACAGCCGCTGCAGACGCTCGCCATCGAGGAAGAGCCGTTGCTTTCGAGAACTTCGGAGACGATGCGCATGGTGTAGGGGAACTTTTCCTGGTCGGGCAGGATGGGTTCGAGCGCGCGCTGAGCCAGCATGCCGTGGCCGAGTTCGCGGCGGCCCGGCCCCATGATCCTGCGGGTTTCGCCCACGCAATAGGAGGGGAAGTTGTAATGCAGCAGGAAGCGCTCGGTGGACACGCCCATCAGGTCGTCCACTTTCATCTGGTCGCCGATGGTTCCCAGCGTGGTAACGCCGAGGGACTGAGTCTGGCCGCGCGTGAAAACCACGGAACCGTGCGCCATGGGCAGGAACTGCGGCTCGACGGTGATGGGCCTGACCTCGGTCAGGCCGCGTCCGTCGGCCCGCACGCTCTTGCTCAGAATCATCTCGCGCACGTTTTTCCTGTAGGCGTTGTCATACACCTCCGCGATCTGCTTTTGCAGCGCTTTGGCGGCTTCCGGGGCCGGGGCGAAGCGCTGGAGGAGCTCCGTCACGATTCTCTCGCGCAGGGCGTCCACCGCGTTCTCGCGCTCTTTCTTTTCGGTGATCCGGTTGATCGGCTCAAAGCCGGGCCAGGCCATCTCGTCCACGGCCTTCGCCAGCTCCGGATTCAGCTGGGGCGACTGGAACGGCATCTTCTGCGTCCCGCACATCGCGACAAGCTCCTCGATCTTCCGGGCGCAGCGGACCACCCACTCGTGGCCCAGCTTCAACCCGTCGAGGATGACCGACTCCACGAGGTACTTCGAACCGCTCTCGACCATGTTGATGGCGGACTTCGTCCCCGCCACCACCAGGTCCAGCGCGCTTACCTCCCGCTCCTGGAAGGTGGGGTTAAGAACGAACTGGTCGTCCACGTGTCCGATGCGGACGGCGCCGACGGGTCCGCTGAAGGGGATGTCGCTGATCGAGAGCGCGGCGGAAGCGGCGATGAGCGAAGGAATGGCCGGGGGATTCTTCTGGTCCATGGAGAGGATCGTGATATAGACCTGGACCTCGTAGTTGAACCCGTCGGGAAACAGGGGACGGATGGCCCGGTCAATGAGGCGCGCGTTGATGGTTTCCGGGGTTCCCGGACGGCCCTCGCGGCGGAAGAAGTTGCCCGGGATGCGCCCGACGGCGTAGTGCTTTTCCCGGTAGTCCACCTGGAGGGGGAAGAAGTCGGTGTAATCCACCGGCTTGTTGGAGCGCACGACATTGGCCATAACCATCGTGCCGCCGACGCGGGCGGTGACGGAGCCATGGGCCTGGCGCGCGATGCGTCCTGTTTCCAGGACGAGTTCTTGTTCCCTGCCAAAGGGAATGCTGATGCTGTGAATCATGGTGAGACTCTTTCCTCACCGTCCCTGGCCACAGAAGCGGGCGCGGAGCGCGCAAAACGCCGCATGCGGGAACATCCCCAACGGGATGTGGGAATCTCGCATACAGCCGCTTGGCGTCGCCTCGCGCGGAGCCGCGTTGCGCCGCCATCTTCAGATTTCGGGGTTTTAAAACTCAGGGTCCGGGAACAGGGCGGCTCGGCGAGGCGAGAGAGTCGGCCGCGGGACCGGGCACTCAATTTTAAAATCCCGAAAAGCAGCATGGCGTCGGGCGCAGGGTCCGGTGATATCTGCTATGTGTTATCCACCCCTGCTCAAGCAGAGGCTCTACTCCCATTTGCCTTCCACTGAGGGGAAGCGGGCGGCTCTTCCGGCCCGCGCCAAGCGGACCGGAAACAACCCCCATCGCCTAGTGGCGAAGACCCAACCGCGCGATCACATCCCTGTAGCGGCCGATGTCCGTCTTGGACAGATAGGTCAGGAGGCGTTTGCGCTTGCTGACCATCATCAACAGACCGCGGCGGGAATGATGATCCTTCTTGAAAGTCTTGAAGTGCTCGGTCAGATTGTTGATTCGCTCGGTCAGAATCGCGACCTGCACTTCGGGCGACCCGGTATCCGTCGGGTGGGTCTTGTACTCTTCGATGAGTTCCTTTTTCCTCTGCAGTGTAATAGACATTCCGGTTTTACCTCCCGGGGTACGGAAAAATGGTGCTTCTTTGCCTATCTTCTCGCCAGTCCGTCCACCAGCGAAGCATGATTAGACCAGAACCACGCGGCCTTGTCAACGGAAATACGGTGTCAAAAAAGAGGGCCGAGCGTCCTGCGATACGGGTTCCTTGGCCGGTTCTACCAGAGCATGGGATGGACGGACACGGACAAACACAGACGAACACGGACAGAATGGCGAGGGAGTATGCTATTTCGCAGGATCCCCCTCCCCGTCCAAGGACCTCCCGATTTTGGTTGCATTCGCCGTCCCGTTCTGGTGTCATAAAGGGGACGGAAGCAGCAGGAAACCTGCGCCCCGGCACGGAAAAGAAAAGGCATGAGGGATCCCATCCTGACCGCAGTTCGTCTCGACGAAATCACCGCCATCCTCCACGAGCGCCTGAGCCCTCCGCGCGTTCTCCATTCTCTGGGCACCAGTCACAGCGCTGTTTTTCTGGCCAACCGGTGGGGTTGCGACCCCGGCGAAGCCCTGCTGGCCGGCCTTCTCCACGATATCGCCAAGGAGGAGAAACCCTCGGCCCAGCGGGAGATCATCACACGGTCCAAACACTGGCACGACCCGGTGGACGATCCTTTTCCGGCGATCTGGCATGCGGTGGCCGGCGCGGCGGTGGCGTGCGAGGAGTTCGGCGCTCCGGAAACGGTGGGCTGGGCCATCGCTCTGCATCCGACGGGCGACGCCGGGATGACCCTGCTGGAGAAGGTGATTTTCCTGTCCGACTACATCGAGCCTACCCGCGTGTGGCGGGGCGTGGGGGATCTGCGGGATCTGGCGCGTCGGGACCTGGAGGAAGCGGTGTGGGTGGCCGTTCTGAAGAAGACGGCGCACGTGAAATCGAAGAGGAAACCGCTGCACCCGCGCTCGCAAAGGGCGCTGGTGGAAGCGGAGAAAAGGAGATGACCCGGTTTGAAAGCGCAACGTGAGCAGGCTCGGGACGTCCAGGACGAGGAGGACGCGCCGGAAGGCGCCGGCGTCATGGAGACCTTTGAGAAGGCGGTTCTGGCCGCGCGCATAGCCGATGAGATGAAAGCGGAGAACATCGCCGTCCTGGACGTCACCGGCATATGCAATTTCACCGATTGCTTCCTTGTTCTTTCCTGCGGATCTTCTCTCCAGCTGCGCGGCGTGGCACACAAGATCGAGCGTGGCCTGCGCGAACACGGCATCCGCGCCATCAGCAGCAGCGGATACAACACCACGGGGTGGATCGTTCTGGACTACGGGGACGTGCTCATCCACCTCTTCCATCCGGAGACGCGCGGCTACTACCGGCTCGAATCGCTTTGGGCCGACGCCAAGAAGGTGAAATGGAATCCCTAGAGCATGCATCTGAGCTGGAATGAAGCCGATATTGCTTTTTTCGATATGGACGACACGTTGATCGCCAACGACTGCGACGTGTCGTGGAAGGAGTTCCTGGTGGACGCCGGCCTGGCGCCGGAGGACGAGCGGGCGCACGCGCAGCGCTACTGGGACGATTACTGCGCGGGCCGGCTCGACCAGCAAACGTTCCTGGAGTTTCAGCTTCGCCAGTTCGTGGGCAAAACCATCGAGGACATGCGGGCGCTGTCGTGCCGGCACTTCGAGGCGCGCGTCCGCGCCCGCATCTACCCCCAGGCCCGCAGGACCATTGCCGCCATCCTGGAGCGCGGCGCTCCCGCCGTTCTGCTGTCGGCCACCAACAGGATTATCGCCGAGCCCATCGCCGAGGCCTTCTGCATGACGGATCTCATTTGCACCGAATTGGAACGCCGCGACGGGGTTTTCACCGGCGGCATCATTCCGCCATATTGTTTCCGCGAAGGCAAAGTCGCGCGGGCGCAGGCCTGCTGCGCCTCGCGCGGGACCACGCTGGACCGCGCGGCTTACTTCGGAGACAGCCCGGCGGATATTCCCATGCTCGAAAGCGTGGGAGCGGCGATCGTGGTCAACCCCCGCGGGCATCTTCTGGCCAAGGCGCAGGAGAAGGGCTGGACCATCGAGGAATGGAGGCTTGAGACTTGAGGCTTGAGGCTGGAGACTCAGGACTCAGTCCACAGCACTCAGCACTCAGTCCTCAGCACTCAGCACTCAGCACTCAGTCCTCAGCGCTTTAACAGAAAGGATCTCACCACATGAAACGCACTCTCACCACAGTCTTCTTGCTTGCCCTCTTGCTCGCCTCCCAGGGCTGCGCCTATTTCCACGACCGGGGCAACGACGCCTTGGATATCGTGGACCTTGGACTCACCTTTTCCAAGAAACCGCAGTTCTCGGCCTACGTGAACGCGCCGTTCGTGGCGCTGGAACCGATCGGCTATGGAAACGTGGACGCCAGGTTCGTGGGGATCGGGGGCGGGAAGGCGGCCTGGCTGTCACCGCACTTCGAGCGGAGCGCGGGCCTCTTGCTGTGGGGCCGGGAAGAGTTGACCTTCGAGCACACCCGCG
>Ga0315281_10010260_pt1 | contig 12916 bp, 11 predicted proteins | sample YL17G07_0_MG_FD_204540 | JGI IMG/M metagenome (GOLD analysis project Ga0315281, IMG submission 204540) | Sediment microbial communities from Yellowstone Lake, YNP, Wyoming, USA - YL17G07_0 | ecosystem: Environmental > Aquatic > Freshwater > Lake > Sediment | place: USA: Wyoming | collected... | reverse complement strand
TGGGGACGGGAAAGCAGCTGAAAAGATAGTAGCAACAGTGCGCAAGGAGTTGAGTTCCTAGCGTCCTTCATGAAATATACGTGATTTTCTTGTCTTCCTCTTTCCGTGTTTCCTCAGCTTGCAAAGCCCTCTTTTCCTCAATCTTCTGCAAGCGGGTAACCATCTTTTCCGCCTTTGCAATTTCCTCGTTCAAGCCGTTCAAGTTGAGGTCGAACTTGAACATCGCATGCAATACTTCCAGCACGCTTTTGGCGGCCTCTGGGTCAGGTAGGTATCCTCGGGTTTCGCCCAACAGGCAAAGAGCTTCAACATTTCTGAAGTGTGCCATTCCAAGCACGAGACCAGCTGTACCTACGATTGGACTTCCTGTCGGGCTTACTACGGCGCCTGCGCTGAGGGCTCTTTCTAAGAGGCTTTTGTCTGTTGCTGCCGCGACTACTTTCGGTTTGTCCTGCGTTTCTATTCGATATCCGCCTATTGTTATTATCATCTTCACTTTATGTTTCTCGGCGAAACCCAAAAGGTGATCTGCTATCTCGTATTGCCCTTCGATTGTCTGTGCCTGGCTGTCACCTGTGAAAAATATCAAATCATTCTTCTCATTCTTGTTCTTCCAATAGTAAAAAGTTCCGCTTAGGAGTCTGACGCTTCCTTTCTTGCTCACGAGAACGAAATATGGAAAATGCGGTGAATAAAGGCTGGCGAATTTCTCGGCCTTTGATTGCCTGATTAGGTATCGGATGGCAATTTTTCCGACGAGGCCCAAGCCTGGAAGCCCTTCGATCAGAATTGGATTGCTCAGATCGACCGTTGTGGTTTCCTTGATGAAAGTCTCTTTCACTTTGTTGAATCCTCCCACTTCAGGAGCATTCTATACTTGAGGTATTTGTCATCAGGTGAGAATTTCGGCGGATGGGGAACCCGAGTTTTCCCTCCGCAGTATGGACACGCGTCTTTCTTCAACGTGTAACTTCTGCATTTCTCGCATCTTCTTAAGAGCCAAACCATCACTTTTCCCTTCGAAAGACCCCTTGCCCGCCTGCCTTGCTAACATTTGAAACAACTGTTTCCGCCACTTTCTGCAAGACATCCTCTGCGTTCTTGTAGTTGTCCGCCATGACTTCTACGCGGTATTTAGGCGCTGCGACTACGTAAAAGCGAAGTTTGGCAGTTCGAGACTTTTCGGCTTTTTTGGCATTCAAGAAGGCTTCCTTGATGACTTTGACACCGTTTGGTCTCATACAACTGACTTCAATAATGCCTTTCACCTTGACCATAGGGACATGGATTCTTTCTTGTGCAACCGTGACGAAAGCATTTGCGAGTTCCTCAGATATGCCGATTTTTGTCAGAATTTCGGGTCCTTCTTTGACAGCTCTTTCAAACCCTTCATACAGTCCATATTCTTTTTCAATGGCCGTCCCGGCTTTTTCGTAGACCTGTTCTGGCGACAAGCCCATTTTGTCGGCGACACTCCTGACAAGGGTTTCAGCTTTTCGCTCCTTCTTCCAAGCCATCATCTTTTCGATTTTCTCTCTTTTCGTCACCCTTCTGAGAGACAGGTCGATGTGTCTTTTCTCTACGTCCACCCTCAGGACTTTCAAAACAAGTTTCTGTCCTTCCCGTACAAAGTCGCGGATGTTTCGAATCCAAGACGAGGATATTTCTGAAACGTGCAATAGACCTTGTTTGTCGTATTCGTCTAGTTTTGCATAGGCGCCATAGTCAGCAACGCTCTGTACTGTGGCAATTACCAAATCGCCGGCTTCAGGCCATTCCTGCTTGGTTCGAACTGCCATCGTTGCGCCCGTCCTTATTCGAAAATTGCCACTATTTCGCCTTTGATTTTAGCTTTTCCACCAGAAGGCTCTGCTAATTCGGTTCCGCAAACGTTGCAGTTGACCTTGTTTACGACGCTGCTGAAAACTATCTGCTCGTTCCCACATTTCAGGCATTTGACACGGACGAAACTGCTCCTAGGTCTTGGAATAAGTCTCTCCCATTCTGCCATACCACAAACCTCCTTAGGCAATCACCAATTTCCTTAGTCGTATACCATCTTTATGTCTTGTGCGACCGCAGACCCTACACTTCAGCTTCAGAGTCTGCTTCTTAGTAGTCTTTGAAAACTCCCTCTGAAGCGGATATTTCTGCCCACCATACCCACGTTTCTCCCTATCATGGTGGCGTTCCCCTTTAGCCAAAGCCCTCCGTTTTCCGGCCTTGTAAAGAGAAACCGAATGGACTTGATGCTTCTTACATTTCGCACAGTAAGTCGTGACTTCTTTCGGAACATTCACCTTTACCACTACAGCCTTCCATAGAAAAGACAACCATGTTCTTATACTTTTTCGCTATCATTCCAACGTGCTGATCCACATCAGAATGAAGGCCTAGTCACCAGCAGCAGAAGAGACATTGCACCCTAGCTGACTTCAATTCTTTCAGCCAAATGCTGTTTGACGAGGATTTTTGCATTATCAAGAGGCAAGGAGGCAACATCTTCAGCCTGAAACGGCCCGTAAGGTTTCATATCTGCGCCTATTATTGCTGGAACCTGCGTCAAGAAGCGCAAGACAGCCCTTTTGCGCTCCTGTTTGGCCTCAAACTTTGGCTTGCGTCCTTGAAGAACTTCTTTGGCTAAAGTTTGGAATGCATCTGAAGAGGCGGAAATGTTTGCGAAGATTCTCTCTTCGTCACTCGTCAAAACATCGGGTGGAACCTTTTCGCCCTTGGCGGCTTTCTTAACTAGCTTTGTGTAGCGAGCACGGACTAATTCTCGAATCATGCGTTTAGCATTTTGTGTCTCTTTCTTCAGAAGATTCGCCTTTGCAGTTCTCTTATCGAGCATTCTGCCTTCTTCCGCGAGTTTCCTAACGTAATCAGCAGTTCTGTTGTAAAAGTCGGGTGGAAGCGTCGCAAGTTCACTATTTTCAAGTTCTTGCTTCCAGACCTTGTACAGTTCGTCATACATTCTACTCTGCTACCTCTGCCCTTTTCTTACAGATGAGGAGTATAGCTGCTGCTGTCGGCAACTCGATCCTCTGATTCTTGTATGGGCCAAAAGTCTCATCACCGAGCCTGAATTCTGGCGCATCCGATACGAAGACACTTGCAGTTCCCTTCTTAAAGGCTACTGCGCTCTTGAGCGGATCAAAAGCTTCAATGCTTGATATCGTAGACTCGATCTTTTTCAAACCAGTTTTTCCATGCAGGGCACCGACTAACCTGATCAGGCGATGTAAGTCGGTTGTGACGACAGTGTCTATTTTGGCGGACATAGATTCTGTGCAATTATCAACTATTTTTCTCCATGTTTCGAAGCCTAGCCCTTTTACGGCACGGTAAGGTCCCACATCGTTCCAGCTTTTCAAAATCGTTTCTCTCTTTTGAATTATGGTCTCAACGACATTCCGTCTCAGTCCTAGCTTGGCACAATCCTCTTCTTTGCCCTTCAGGATGAAGTCGTACATGCATTTGGCGATTCGTCCACGCCAACCTGAATCATCTAAATGAGGTACATTTGGGAAGCTTGGCTTGCCAGAGCCTTTTTTGTCCAGACTGCTAAAGCCCATGTCCAGGCCCAGACCAGAGACATAGTCTACGATTTCTTTGCGTGCAACAGCATCAAGCGCCTTGATCGACTCGTTTTCAACGTGGACATGGTAGCCGCGATGACCTGAAAAGAAAGCGTGCACGCTCTTTTCGCAGAAGCCAAAGTCCCTCAACAACATATCCAGAAGCTTGACTGTTTCGTCCTTCGCGGATTCTAGACAGGCTTCACATGGCCAAGTTTTAGTATCGAATTTTTGTCCGCCACATATTGGACACTTTTCAGGGGTAAGACCTCTCCCATCGAAACCACATCCACCACAAGTCCAAGTGTCATGAACTTTGCCACAGCCAGTAGTTATGTGGTCAGCGTCAATGTCAAAAATCAAATCTGCCCCCAACCAACCCTTCTTGTCCATTTCGGCCTGAGGGTTCTCGTAGTATGCGCATGAAAAATAGGCATCTGAAGGAACACAGGTTTGCAAGAACGCTTTCAGGCCCTCGCTTTTGCTGAAACCTTTGTGTCGCAGCATTTGTCCTTCAAACAGGGCGAAGCCAAATTCACGGCTTTCGGTGAATGAAGGCGAAAGAATACTGAATGGGTTTTCCTGGTAATATTCTGCAAATTTCTGTTTGATGAACATCAACGAGGATAGGATCAACTCAGTCTAACCTTGAAAGAAGAACGCTTGAAGAGTTTTATAAGATTTAGTCGTGCGCTTAGGCAGAACACTGCTCTCTGCTCTAGTGTCAATAAAAGGCAGCTTGTGGAAGGCTAGATTCATAAATAACGCTTGTTGTAGATATGAAATAACCATTTCCAACCAATGAGAGACAATGGTTGAGGAACGCTGAATGCAAGACCGTACACAGAAAAGCGAGAGGTACGCCGATGTCTTCAAGAAGGCTTTGCCAATCCTCTCATTCATAGTACCTTTGATCATATTGTACTCTCTAGACCCGATGGTTTTTGAGAAGACTTGGAAGGGCAGGATCTTCGATATTTTCTTTCTGTGGCTGGTTTCGATGGAACTGATTTTAGGGTGGGAAAAAATTCAAAGCAGGCTTGCAGGAGTGTTCTCCGCACGAACTATTGCATTCGTGTTAGCTCTTCTACTACCTACCATATACGTTATTGCCACCAATTTCTATGGGCTGAATACTGCGATTGTGAGCTTTTCAATTGCCAATAATATTCCGCAACCTTGGGCCGGCGCGATGCCTCTCTCGGTGGAATATCTGGTGTTCGCGATGCTTTTCATCCTGATAGTGTTGCTGGAGTATGGGACAAAGGGGTTGGGCAAGTTTCTAATCTCCACAGTTTTTCTTGGGATTATCGGGATGATATACATGATAGACAACATTTATCCTAATGGTCGTTTCACTCCCTTTCAGATGATTGTTCCCACGACGGCTGCGCTTGCAGCAAGTGTTCTGGGAGCGATGGGCTATCCTGCGTACCTGAACGGCGTGGCTTCTGATGGTGGTTCTAGATTGATGGTTCGAGTAGCTGGGGGAAATTGGGCGCAGTTCAATGTGTCGTGGCCATGTTCGGGCGTTGAGAGTCTTTTGATTTATGCGGTTACCATTCTGCTGTTTCTGAAGGATAGCGCATTTTCTTGGAAGCAGAGAGCAAGATATTTCATACTGGGAGCCGTGGTCACATATTTGATCAACGTTCTCAGGGTAGTCACCATTGTGGTCATCGCGTTCAACAATGGCCAGGATGCCGCCATGGCTTTTCATGACTATTATGGCCAGTTGTATTCTATCACTTGGATAGTTTCCTATCCTCTGCTGATAATTGGAAGTCGGATGCTCTGGGCGAAAATCAGAGAGTGGAGGACTGCGAGACCTGTGGTGCAGGTATGAGTGTTCGTGTTTTCTAGTTTTAGTTTCTTGCCATGTTTGGATTATTGATGACATTATGTCTAACTGGACCTGCTTCTCAGTCACGGGCTTTTTCCTGGCGTTTGGTGTGACTGTTCCAGAGTGAGTGGGTTTAGGGTGCTATGTTGATTGTTCACGTGTTTCAGCTATTCTGTAGGGTGTAGGAGTGGCGGTTGCGCGTCACAGTGTCGTATGGCCTATGCTGCTTTTTCGGCTGAAAGAACATGCGGTGTCGCAGGCTCAACATTGAAGTGAGTATCTCCAATGTTGCTCTTCCTAGGAATCGAGCTGCCGTTCCAGTCTTTTCCTATTCTTGCGCAGCGCGCTTTCAACCAAACACGTTTCACCCAAGTCCTCATTCTCGATAGACAGAGCCGCAATAATGCCAAATCCGAGGTACACGTGGGGTTTCGCGCCGATCCTAAGCATTGCAGCACGAATCTTAATTCTAGTGTGCCAAGGAACCTATCATCAGGCCGATGGCCATAACTAGTGTTTTCGAGCAGAAAAGAACAGCACACCCTACGATTATTGCGGGATGTTTACCTTGTTCCCCCAGAAGCTCTCTTAAAGCCAGAAGCGAGTGGTTGACCATTGGCCATAGGGTCCGCTGCTTAGTACGCCTCGCAAAAGTCGGCATGGTGTTGCCATAGCGGAAAGACTTGAACAATACCTTTCGAATTGAGGTGGGCTCATAGTGACAGAGTTCAGATTTGACCCACGTTTCTCTTACATTCATCCTCCTAGCTCTTTTGTAGAGGTCGTAGTCTTCCCCCCAGACTAGGCCATCATTGAACATGCCCGCACGAACTATCGCTTCCTTTGTGAAGAACCGGGGGTCGCCTGCTAGAATGTTTCTAGTTGCTCCATACTTCTGTTCAACTCTTCCGTAGATATTCTTCCATTCGGCAGAGCAGGAACCCCAGAAGCCTTTTCCCACGAAAACTTCCGGAACCTTAACCATCCCTGCACCCTCTTTTCCGCATTTTTCAACGCACTCCTCGATAACCGAAGGCGATAAGACTTGGTCTGAATCAACAAGAAAGATGTATTTGCCCGTGGAGTTGGCTATGCCCATGTTTCTGGCTGAGGCAGGGGTGGATTTTCGCTGTATCATTTTGGTTTTATACCGCGCCGCAATTGCTGTGGTTGTGTCAATGCTTAGGTTGTCAACAAGTATGATTTCGATCGGGGAATAGTTCTGATGGTGTATGCTTCTGAGACATTGTTCGAGTGTGGCGCCTGAATTGTAAGTAGGAACTATTATCGATACCTTAGGCTTATCCATGGGTTTGCTTCCAGCTAGCCAACAGGTGTACTCGTAACAGTTATGTTATCGACGTAGGCGACGTTTTCTATACCGTCGAAATCGTAATTGACGAGTTCCATGATGAGAGTAGCAGGGAGACTCGTGTTGAAATTCTGATGCCACAGGCTGCTTATGCTCGATGAGTCCTTGAACTCGTAAGTTCCCACAGATTGATTTAGCAGCTGGGAGTGCCTGTAGTCTCGATAGACTCCGTTTGGAGTCGTCATTATCAAGGTTTGGTTGCGATAGATGTTAGAGATCAGTACGGCGAAAGTATCCTGGCCATTGAAGCCTCGGGTGGCATTCAGTCGAAATGAAAGAGTAACATCGGAATCGTTTTGCACGTAGATTTTTCTTGTGATGTAAGTCGCATGTCTCCATGTGAAAACAGTATAAACGGCTTGAGAGGTGATTCTTAGGCTTCTTTGCGAACTGTTTTCAAAGTCATTTTGTATCGTTACGTTTCCCAGACCGTTGCCTTCAAAGTAAGTTTGCCATCCGTAGTCATCCCAACGTTCATGCTCGAAGTCGTCCAGAAAAACCGTATTAGGATTCGTGTAATTGAGTTTGAACAGGTAAGCGTTGCCGAAGTTCTTCACCAGCTGGAAGTTTGGATTGCCCAGAAACAACCCAGGATCCCACTTGCGCTGCTTAAACCACCAGTAGGCGCCATTAGAACCCACGTACACGTGAGATATGGACAAGTTGGAAGCGAGATCATACACTGTTCTGTTCACAACATTATTGTCAAGAGAATCCAACAAAGTTTGATACGAAAGGCTGAAGCTGCTAGCAGAATACGGATAGACTATTCTGTGATGTGAAATAGTCGGGATGTATAGACCAGGTTCATATAAGCTAACTAGAATTACCGCGTTAGAAGACAAATTCGCTTGCATCCAAGTCATCAAGTCAAGGTCATCTTGAGTTGTGACTGCAAACATTCGATAGGTGCCACTCAGACTGTTTGAGTCTATCATTATCCTATGATATATGAACGGGGCAGTTATCAGCGCAGGAATCACAACAGCTAACATCAGATTGACACGAGAGAATTTCGAAGAGAGCCTTGACAACCATGTAAATTTCATCCCCTTGATGAGCCGTGCAAGTTCCAGGAAGAAGGCCAGTACGAAGAGATTCAGTGAGATTGCGATAATTATGCCTTGATGGCCCCATGATACTATTTCGAAGTCTCCAGGAAGAAAGAATGCAATGAAGGACAGTGAAACTGCAGATAGGAAGATGGCAGAAGCGTAAGCCAACATAGACTTCATGTTATTGGATTTTCGATTTATCCAAACAAGCACGCAGAGGCCAACAAGCGGAAACAACATCAATAGTCGCAACTCAAAATACGGAGACAAATTGTCAAAAGCCCATTGCACAGCTTGAGTCAAAGCAAAACCTTGTTTCTGATATCCGGAAAAATCCTCTGGAATGCCGATGTTGTGCCCAGGGTACTGATAGAAGGCAACGAACCTATACAGGAAGGGACTCAGAATAAGCAGGCTGACCGAGAATATGATGACGAATTCGAAAAGCTTGCGGCGCACTGATTTGGACTTCGTAACAAGCCAATAGATAGAAACGAGAGCTGCGACCATCATTAGAGTTTGCAGATAAGTAACAATAATCGCTCCAGCTAATCCTAAAAGCAGACCAGCGGCTACGAGTTCCTTGTAACTCGCTTTCGTTTGGGAACGGATTAAGGAATAAAGGAGCCCTAGACAGACAAGAAAAAGGGGAAAGCCCACAAGGAAAGGATTTGCTCCCCACACAACGAAGAGAGGCCAGCTGGAAATAAAGGTGAAAACAAAACTCAGACCCAAGTAGTATTCTCTTGCAAGACTGAGCTTCCTACCCAAAAAGTAGGCGCCAAACACGGTCAGCGCCTTGAAGAGGACACTCACATAAAAAACGACTTTCGGAATTATCATATTTAACGCATAGTTGCCAAAAGCAAAGATAACATGGGACGCTTGCGGATAGATGTTTCCTTCTCGTAAGTAAGGTTGCAGAGTCAATGGTACATAGTTGTTTTCCACAATGACTTGCGTTTTAAGAGCGTGTATGGATTCGTCGAATATACCGCCGAAAACATAGCCTGATATGGCAGTGAGGTCAACGAGCAGGACAATTATGAACATCGCAAATAGAGGCAAATAGTCATAGAATATAGCCTTGTTATCCCCCAAGAAGGCGCGTATTCTGTCCGGTTTTGTCACCTGTCGCAGTGCATTGGAATGGGCGAAGACAGAGACGCCAAAGCCCAGAACTGTTAGCCCGAGAATAATGAACCGATTAAAGAGCATAAGCGGCAGCATAGCAATTACGTAGAGGAGCAGCCCACCAAGATAGACGTCTAGAATGCAGATTTGCACAAAATCCAAATCTGAAAACAATCTTAGATGGCGAAGCAAGTAGAACCTCAAAGGCTCACCGTTAACTATCATAAGAAACATGAAAAAGAGCAACTGCAGGACTAGGAGCACCATCAATTTTTCCCTTATAGCCTCTCTACACATTCCATACTCTTAAAAAGATAACGATCTCCTTCTGAGTAGCCCATTATGAACACCTCTGACTCTTATAATGTTTGTTCGCTGTCGGCACAGGAGCCGCAAGTCCAAGCCAGCAGCTCCGATTCATTAGAAAACCATAAACGGCAACAGCGGACACTTAAAATTGGATAACATGAACGTCGCAGTCTTTGTCGAGTATTTTCCACCCAAGCTCGGGAGTGATAGAAGGATATTCGAGATTATGAAAAGATTATCGCAGAAACATGAGATACACTTCATAGTTTTCCCTCCGATGCGAATGTTGTTAAGAGGAATGCAAAAGAATGAAGGCGTTGACAAGCTTCATCTCCAAAAGATAACTAGCACCGAAAAGCATGCGAAAATCACGGGCCATTTTATTCCAATATCAGCTAGAATTGCCAAGATTTGGCAATATTCATTCCCACTAGCATTTCTCTTGACTTCCGTGTGGGTACTAAAAGAGGCTGCGAAGGTTTTTGGAAGGATGAAGCCAGATATTATTGTGCTGAACTATCCGAGTCCCTACACTGGCTTGCTCGGACTCACATTGGGAAGGCTGTGGAGAAAACCCGTCGTGCTAGATTTTGATGATCTAATAGCTCAATACGCTATAGAGCTCCTTAACATCAAAAAGAGTGGCTTTATGGCCAAGCTAATTGTCCTTATCCAAGAGTTTATTGCCAGAAACTCTCGAAAGGTCACAGTACCAACACGGTTTATCAGAAACTACGCAGCCTCGTTAGGAGTACCTGAAAGGAATTTAGTGACAATTCCCAATGGTGTTGATACAAGCGAATTCGATCCCAATCGATACGCTTCTGTTCGAACCGACGCGAAGTTAGGTAATCACAACAGGAAGACATGCCACTATTATGGACGCCTAGACGCATGGGCCGGGCTGAACATAATATCAAAGCTGTGTGACAGGGCAAGAGAGAAGGGATTGAATGTGAAGTTTGTGCTCACAGGAAGCGGAGCAAGCAGGGAATTCTGCAAAGAAAACGCTATTTTTCTGGGAGAAACGCCGCACGAAAAGATTCCACTTCTATTAGCAGATGCAGATATTGTCCTGATTCCTTTTCCCAGCAACGAGGTCTCTAACGCAGCAAGTCCACTGAAGCTCTTTGAGGGAATGGCCATGCAGAAACCTGTAATTGCAAGTAGGGTAAGTGGGGTTGAAGATGTGATCTCCGACGGAGAGAACGGTTTTCTCGCGGACCCCGACAATATCGATGAATGGGTTGAAAAGCTTGAGACTATATTGGCTTCGGAAGCGCTTGCTGCGAAGGTAGGGCAGAATGCGAGAAGGACAGTTGAAGTGAGGTATGACTGGACATTTCTGGCGAACCAATTTGACCAAGTCTTGAACGCAGTTATTTCTAACAGTGGAGGATTGCGAGAAACAAACTGATGAAATGTGACTGCGAATGCATATAGTACAGGTTACGCCGCGGTTTCCACCAGCGATTGGAGGAGTAGAGGAGCATGTTTACAGGATTTCCCTTGAACTCTCTGAGCGTGGCCACAAAGTAAGTGTGGTTACTTCCGACGACATTGATGGCAAGAGCAACTCCGTCCAAACTGAGAATGTGAAAGGGATTGATGTTTACCGATTTCCGTTGTTTATGTCGAAACTGACTAGAGAGCTTTGGTTCATACCAGGCATTTTGCAGATTCTGGGTCAGATCAAGGGTGATGTGGTTCATGTGCACGGGTATCGATGCTTAAGCTCATGCACTGCAGCTTCGCTTTCCCGGCTAAATCATGTTCCAGTGATCCTGACGCCTCACGGCATTTATCCTTCGCGATCCGTCTCCAATGTCTTGTTGAAGGCAGTTTTTGATCACACTGCTGGACGTGTGCTTCTCAGTTTCTCTGACAGAATAATAGCATTAAGCGAGCACAATGTGCGTCTGATAATGCAATTAGGAGCATCGGCTGATAAGATAACCGTCGTGCCAAATGGCGTCAATACAGAAGAATACGCGCATGAAAGGAGTCAAAAGATTCTGAACGAGTTAGGCTCTGGTGGTCCAATACTGCTTTATGTGGGGAGAATCGACTGGAACAAACAGATAGGCAAAGTCATTGAATCAATGCCGCTTATATTGAAGGAGTTTCCATCCGCAAAGTTCGTCGTTGTCGGCCCCGACTATGCAAATCTTTCAAGCACATTGTTAGGCTTGGCCTCAAGACTCGGGGTCAAACATTCGCTTGTCATGGCAGGGAAAGTTTCAGCATCGAGACTGAAAGAATTCTATTCTAGCGCGGATATCTTCGTTTTGCCGTCTTCATACGAAGGGTTTGGTCTAAGCATGCTAGAGGCGATGGCAAGCAGAATCCCAGTAGTTGTTTCTCCGTTCGGCGGCCCGGGCGACATTTTGAAGCATCGAGTGCACGCGTGGCTGCTTCAGAGTGTTACTCCTCAAGAAATCTCCAGATCGATCCGCGAAGTTTTGACAGATCGTCAGCTAGGAGATACGCTTGTTGATAACGCTTTTGAGCTTATCAAAAACAAGTATACATGGGAGAAGGTTGTTGACAAGCTGGAGTTTATTTACGGTCAAGCAATCAGAAAAAGTAGCTGCAAACGCTAGAAAATATGGGCGATGCTGCTTTGCTACTACATGTCAGTTTCTCTTCAGGACCACTTTCAGCAGAATGTAACGGAAGAATTCTTTTATTTCGTTGATAGTGAGCTTCGATTTTCCTTTCTTTCTGTTAACAAAGGTTATCGGAGTTTCTCTTATTATGAATTCGCGGCGGTGGGACTGCCTTATTGTTTCTATTTGGATTTCATAGGTCTGGCTGTGTAGGTCGTTGACTATTTGCTTGACCAGATCAGTTGAGTAGCAGCGCAGGCCGCTTGTGTAGTCGTGTATTGCTGCTCCTACTAGAAAAGAGGACAGTAGGTTGGCGACACGACTTATCAGCCATCGAACCATGCTCCAGTTTGCCACTCTTCCGCCCTCGCAATATCGGCTTCCTATTGCAAGCCCCTTCACTTCCTTTGCTGCTGAGACCACCGATGGAACATCTGCTGGGTTGTGCGAGTAATCTGCGTCCATCGTGACTATGTATTTGGGAGGCTTCACAAAGGATAGAAATGTTTTAAAACCGTCTGTTATTGCGGTTCCAAGCCCGGATTTTTTGGGTCTCACAAGAAGAAGTATATTGCTGTATTTCCCCTGAAGTTTCCTCACCATGTCTGCCGTGTGATCTGGGCTTGAATCGTCGATAACTAATATGGAAATGTTAAGGTTTAGTCCTTCAATTTCATGAACTAACTTTTCAATGCTTGCCGCTTCACAATATGTTGGTAGAATCAATCCGACTTCGGAATTTACCCCTACGTTTCCTTCCACCGATGGAAAGTCCATTGTCGGCTGATCACCTTTAATATTAGCGTTCACTTAAGAGCACTGGATATATAAAAGCATCCCTATTGCAGATTCTTTTCTATGCCTTGGAGCCAGATGCCTTCAGTTTCCTTCTATAATAGGCCAATGGGTGGCGTATCGTCTGGCACAGCACTTCAGGACCAGGGCAGACCCCATGGGTTTTTAATGTGTCACATCTCGGGGGGATGTAGCGGGTTCTTGAACCTTTTTCTCCCGCA